>Ga0068856_100003304_pt1 | contig 16389 bp, 10 predicted proteins | sample KBSCornC62_FD_66595 | JGI IMG/M metagenome (GOLD analysis project Ga0068856, IMG submission 66595) | Corn rhizosphere microbial communities from Kellogg Biological Station, Michigan, USA - KBS Corn C6-2 | ecosystem: Host-associated > Plants > Roots > Rhizosphere > Soil ...
GCCCGCGCGGCGACGGCGCGCGCGGCGCTGGCAATTGCGCGCGGCCGCCGCGCTCCGGCAGAGCGGCCCGCGCGCTTCGCTCGCTCAGAACGCGCCGCTCAGCGATACGCCGGCAAAGCCCGGTGTGACCGCGGGGTCGACGCGCGGATGCGCGAGCGTGGCCGTGGTCGTCGCGCCGCTGCGCGGCGAAAGGAAATACCAGATCAGCCCGCCCGCGGCCGTCGCCGCGCCGAGGCCGGTCACGACGCCGCCCGTGACCAGGCGTTTGCGGGCGCTCTCAGCCGCGTCGATGTTCTTTTGTTGCTCGGGGTCGGGCGCGGGCGGCGGCACGGTCCGCGGACACGAGCGATTCGGGCAAATGCTCTCGTAGTGGTTCACGTCTTTCGACGCGCTCCCGTACATCACCAGGCCGACCAAGAAGATCACGCCGCCGCTGCCGGCGACGATCAACGGCGCGATCGGGCGCTTGCCCGGATGCGCGTCGTCGTGCGCCGGCTCGTTCGTGACCGGAGGCGGCGGGGGCGGCTGGGTGCCGGTGGGCGGGGGCGGCTGCGCGCCGGTGCCCGCGGGCGGCGTGGGCGTCGGTTTTTCGGCCGCGATTTGCTTCTTCAGCACCTCGATCCGGCGTTGAATTTGCTCGCGATCGCCAGAGTTCGGCTCGCGCACCAAGAAGGTTTCGAGCGCGACCACCGCTTGCCGCTTCTGGCCGTAGAGCTCGTACGCGCGAGCCAGGTTCTTGAGCAGCAAGTTCGCCGTGCAGTCGCGGCGATAGGCGTCTTCCCAATAAGTGATGGCGCGCGGGTAGTCGGCTTCGTCGAACGAGGCGTTGCCCGCTTGATAAGCACCCTTGGCGGCGGCGGTCTCGGACTCGTTCGGCGCCTTGGTGCATTCGGGGTAGGGCTTCGGCTCGTCCTCGGCGTGAGCCAAGGCGGGCACGAAGAGGGTCGCGCCGGAGGCGAGCCAAAGCGCGCACAGCTCTTTCCGCATTCTGAATTCTCTTCTCTCTAAAAGGAACACTGCGTCGAGATCGCTAGCATACGGGCAAGTGAGCCCTTACCTCAAATGCTTGGCGCTCGACAATTGCGCGTGCGCCGGGTGCGCGCTCCACGCGCGACGCGAATCCGGCTCACTTCCAGTCGAACCGGAAAACCCGGCCAAACGGCCAGCTGACACGCGGTGCGCGAGATTTGCACTCGGTTTTGCGCCTCGAGCCGGCCGAACTCGCCCTTGTGCCGGCACTCGATTCGGGCTCTGTTTGCCCGCGTGAGTTCGGGTTTTTTCTCGCGACGCGGTGCACTGCTCGTCCTACTGCTGACGCTTTTGCTGGCCGCGCTGGCCGAGCGCGCCACGGCTCAGCCCGAGGCGAGCGCCGGTAAACGGCTGGAGGCGATTCGCGCGGAAATGGAGAAGGGCCAGGGCCTGTACGTCAGCGGGAACTACGCGGGCGCGGCCGCGGTCTTCGAGGCGGGCTACGCGACCTACCCGTACTCGGCGTTCTTGTTCAACGCCGGCGTTTGCTACCAGAAGCTGAACGACGTCGAGCACGCGCTCGCCAAGTTCAAAGAGTACGCGCGCGTCGATCCGAACGCGCCCGACATCGCCAAAGTGAATCAGCGTATCGCCACGCTCGAGGCGGCCAAGGCCGCGGCGGCGGTGGTCGCGCCGCCCGAGACGAGCGACGCGGGTGTTGCGGACGCCGGTCCGCCCACGCCGCCGCCACCCCCTCCGCCGATCGTCTTACCGACGAGCGACGATCAGAACGCGATGAAATCGCTGGTCGTGATCGAGACCGAGCCGGACGGCGCGCCGCTTCGCATTTATAGCCGCACCGACGCGAGCGCTCAGCCGTTTCAAATCGGCGCCACCAACCCGGGTTGGAAAGAGGTGCTCGCGACGCACGCGCCCGCGAACCTGACCCTGGATGTCGGGCACTATCACGTGGTCGTGGAAAAGTTCCGTGATTTCAACGCCAGCGAGGCCGACATGGATGTGTCGCCCGGGCACGTGCACCAACTGAAAGCAAACCTATCCCAAGGCCAATTCATGGCCTTTCTGCGGGTCTCCGCGAACGTGGTCGGCGCGCACGTCTGGGTCGACGACCAAAAGAAACAGCACCCGGAGTGGGGCGAAACTCCGCACGGTGAGCTCATCCCCGGCGGCGTGCACGTGGTTTTGGTCGAGGTGCCCGGCTTCGAGCCACTGCTCGCCAACGTGAACCTGCAGCACGGCGAACAGAAGGAGCTCGAAGTGCGCCTGGCGCGCGTGGGCTACGGCGTGCTGCGCATCGACTCGGCCTCGTCGGCCCCGATGATCAAGGTACGCATCGACGATCAGCCGAAGGGCATTTGGCGCAGCGGCGAGGACCCGCTCGACGCCCGTTCCGATGCCGGCCCGCACAAGCTGACCGTCACCAGCGACGACCGTAAGACCTTCGAGGGCATGATTGACGTGCCGCGCGGGCAAGTGCTGCCGCTGCACGTCACCATGATCCCGACCTTTCCCCGCGGTCCGGCTTGGACCCAAGCCGTGATCGGCGCGGCCGTGCTGGGCGGCGCGATCTACGCCGGCATCGAATCGAACCGCTTGCACGATCAATTGGTCGCGGATCGGCAAGGCGGCAGTCTGGAGAGCAGCGATGGCCGCGCCACGCGCGGGAAAATTTTCGCGATCGGCGCCGACGCGGGCTTTACGATCGCGGGCGTGTTTGCCGCGCTCGCCACCTACAATTTCGTGCGCGATCCGCTGCCCGAGTCCTCGATTCGGCCGGACAAGCCGATCGAGTTCGAGGATCCGTTGAAGGCACGCCCGCTTTCGCTGCGCGCGCCTCGCCGCGCCGAGCGCGTTGCGCGCGACGCCGAGCCGCCGTTTCTCGAGCTCACTCCGCAAGCCTCGAGCGCGGGCGCGGGTCTGTTCTTGGGAGGGCATTTCTGATGCGCGCGGTTTCGCTCGGTGGGCTCGGCGCGCGCGCTCTGCGGGCAGCGTTGCTCGGCCCGTTGCTGTTGAGCGTCACGGGTTGCTCTTGGTCGCGCTTCGACGACGTGACGGACAGCTCGCCGATCGTGTTGCTGGAAAAGCCTGGCGCCATGAAGCAGGGCTATGGCGTCAGCGTCGCGGCGGTGCGCCGCAACGACGACGTGGAGGTGCTGGTGGGCGGCGGTGTGGGCGTCTCACGGGCCGCCGCGTATCAGCTGGGCACCGGCGAATCGCCGAGCACGACCACCGTCGATTCGGGCTATTGCGCCTCGGCGCCGTGTTTTCTTTCGTCGTCGCTGGCCGGCTTTGCCAACGCGCCCGGGCCGGACCGAGACTACCCGTCGTGCTTCGCGGTAGGCGCCGGCACGAGCGCGACCAAGGGCCTGATCTTCCGCTGCGCCGACCACTCGGAGTTCGCGGTGGCGATCCCGAAGCCGGCCCAAGACGCGCTCGACTTCGCGCTCGACAACGCTCAATCTGACGATTTTCCGCTGGCCGCCGATCGCACGGACCATCCGTCACTGCTCGCGAGCTCGCCGTCCGCGCGCGTGGCCTGGTTCTATCCGTCATCGAGCAACAAATTCAGTCAGCTCGTAGCGCCCAAAGGCGCCGCGATCGACGATGATTCGTTCGGCAAGACCCTGACCGTGTTGCCCATGGGCGACAGCGCCGGAGCGGGCCGCGTGTACGCCGTCGGCGTGCCGAACCAGAACGAAGTCTTGCTCTGGAAGAGCGAGGGCGGCCGGGACTCGGCTTATATCGGCTGTTTGGGAGGCACCGCCGGCTTCGGCCGCGCGCTCGCGAGCGGTAAGGTGAATTCAGACGCGAACGCCGATCTGGTCGTCAGCGACAACGTCAACGTGCACGTGATCGACGGCCGCGCACTGTTCGAGCTGCCCGAGACCACGACCACCGAGTGCGGCTTTGCCGCGCTGCCGAGCGGCGCGCTGCTCGACTCTTTCGGCTGCGGCACGGACAAAAACCTGAGTGGCTGCGCGGACTCCGAGTTCGGCGCGGCCCTCGCCGTCGGCGATCTCGATGGCGATGGCGATGGCGAGGTGATCGTGGGTGCGCCGGGGATGACGGTGCGCGACAATAGCGCCGCCGGCGCGCTCTTGGTTTACGACGCCGAAAGCCCCAATGACGTGCAGTTCGTGGACGCGAAATTCATCTCTTCCGCCGAGCAGGGCGACCAGCTCGGGCGGGCGCTCGCCACGCCCAGCATCGACGGGCGGGATATCATCTTGGCCGGTGCTCCGGGCAACGGTAAAGCCGCGCTCTTCTATTGTTCGGCCCTGCTCCCCGCGGGAGCGGGCGGCCCGCGCTGCCCGTAATCGGCACGCGCCAAAACCTAGGATTTAAATTTGTCGATCTTACCCGAACGCAAACAAATCCTGGTCGTCGACGATGAGCCGAATTTGCGGCGCGTGCTGAGCGCGCAGCTCGAGCGCGACGGTTACGACGTGCACAACGCGGAGGACGGCGAGCAGGCGCTCACGATCCTCAAAGAGAACCACCTCGACCTCGTGATCACCGATCTGCGCATGCCGAAGATGGACGGCATGGAACTCTTGCGCCGCGCGCTCGAGCTCGACGACGAGTTGCCGGTGGTGATGATCACCGCCCACGGCACCGTCGACAACGCGGTCGAGGCGCTGAAGACGGGCGCGTTCGACTATCTGACCAAGCCCTTCGATCAAGCCGAGGTGCGCGCGATCGTGCGCAAGGCGCTGCGCACGCGCGATCTGTCGGCGGCCGAAGCCACGCGCCCGGAATCGGACGCGCGTGAGGCCGCGCGCTACGGCATCATCGGGCAGAGCCCGAGCATCCTCGAGCTGTACGCCGTGCTCGATCGCGTGGCGGACACGCCGACGACCGTGCTCATCACCGGCGAAAGCGGCACGGGTAAAGAGCTCGTCGCGCGGGCCCTGCACGAGAATTCATCGCGCCGGGACAAGCCCTTCATCAAGGTCAACTGCGCGGCGATCCCCAAAGATTTGATGGAGAGCGAGCTGTTCGGTCACGAACGCGGCGCGTTCACGGGCGCCGTTGGCTCGAAGCCGGGCCGCTTCGAGCTGGCCAGCGGCGGCACGCTGTTTTTGGACGAGATCGGCTCGATTCCCGTGGAAATGCAGGTGAAGCTGCTGCGCGCGCTACAAGAGAGCGAGTTCGAGCGGGTCGGGGGCGTGCGCACGATCCGCGTCGACGTGCGCCTCGTGGCTGCGACCAACAGCGATCTCAAGCGCGAGATCGCGGCCGGCGCATTTCGCGAAGATCTGTATTACCGGCTGAACGTGGTGCCGATCCGCTTGCCGTCCTTGCGCGAGCGCGCGACCGACATCCCGCTGCTCGTGAAGCACTTCATCGACAAGTTCAACGCGCGCCTGAAGAAGAGCGTCACCGGGCTCGAGCCCGACACCGAAGCTCACCTCGTCGCTTATCCGTGGCCGGGCAACATTCGCGAGCTCGAGAACGTGATCGAGCGCGCGGTCTTGTTCTCCGACGGCAGCGAGCTCAAAGTGCTCGATCTGCCCTCGGAGGTGCGGGACATGTCGACGACGCCCGAGCCGCCCTCTGCGACCGCTCCCGCGGGCAGCGAACCCGCGCTGTCCAGCGCCGACGGCTTGAAAGAGCAGGTCAAGGCCGCGATGAGCCGGCTCGAGCGCGAGCTGATCGTCAAAGCGCTCGACCAGACGTCGAGCAACGTCACGCACGCAGCCCGGCTGCTCAAGATTTCGCGCAAGGGTTTGCAGCTCAAAATGAAGGAGCTCGGTCTGCGCGAGCGGGACGAGCGCTCGGACTCGTGAGCGCGCGGCGCTCGGCGGCGAGCACGGCCTGCTGGCTGCTCGCGTTTGGCTGCCGCGGGCATCGTGCCGAACCCACGCCGGAGCCGGCGCACGTGAGCTCCGCCAGCTCTTCTTCGATCGCGCCGCCAGAGGTGCCGCCCGAGCCGCGCCAAGGCATGGTTTGGATCCCGGGCGGGCCGCTCGTCGCCGGCACTCCGGAAGGCAGCTTGCCGCGCATCGCCGACGAAGAAATGCCGGGCGAGCAAATCATCCTCAAGGGTTACTACATCGACGTTTTTCCGTTTCCCAACGAGGAGGGCGCGATCCCGCTCAGCAACGTCACTCAAGAGGCGGCAGAGGCGCTGTGCGCGGAGCACGGCAAGCGGCTGTGCAGTGAGCTCGAGTGGGAGCGGGCCTGCAAAGGGCCGAACAACCGTCGCTACGAGTACGGCGAGAGCTACAAGGCCGAGCGCTGCGGCACGGGCGCTCAGCCGGTGATGCGCCCGACCGGCATTCGAGTGGCGTGCCACAGCGAATTCGGCGTGCGCGACATGCATGGCGGCGCGTTCGAATGGACCTCGAGCCCCTGGGGCCGAGGGACCGCGTCGGGCTTCGTCAGCGTACGCGGCGGCAATTCGACGGAAGGCGAAATCGTCGGCCGCTGCGCGAACGCGCAGCCGGAAAAGCCGAGCACGGCCAGCGGCACGATTGGTTTCCGTTGCTGCGCGGGGCCGAAAAACCAGGCTGAGGTCGTGCTCGACATCAAACGCGGGCCGAGCCTCAAGCTCTTGGACAAACTCGACAAGTCGCACACGCAGCAACTCTTGAGCTCCCTGCCGGCGGAGGCCAAGGCCGACCTCGGCAGCCGCGCGCCCGACAACGTGGACCACCAATGGCTGTGGCGCCCGATCGGCAACGAGGAGCTGTACGTGACGCGCGTTTGTTCCGGTCTCGGGCAGCGGCCGGCGTGCGGCGTCTTGATCGATCGCATCGTGCTCGGGCGCGCGACCGTGCTCGGCTGGGCATCGAGCCGGCATTGGCTGCCGACCGTCGAGACCGATCGCGACAATCGGGATCTGTGGATGATCGGGGGCGACGAGACCGGCACCTACCAGCGGCTGATCCAGTATCGCTACGGCACGATCGCGGTCACCGCCGAAGAGCACCGCCTGCGCGAGAGCCTGAGCGTGAAGAAAAAAAAGAAGAAGGGCTCAACGAAGTAGGCGCTCGGCCGCGCCGACGACCCATTCCGCGTGCTCCATGAGCTCGCGCGGCAGCGTCTTCACGCCGAACAGCGCGCGCTGCTCGAGGAACGCGAGCCCCAGCGAATACACGACCAGGCGCACGATGTGTCGCAGCTCCCGCTGCTCGGCTTCGTCTTTGCCGAAGGCGTTGGCGAGCAGCGTGAAACCCGGATAGAGCCGCTCCTCGAAGACACGTTGGATTTGCGCGCGATTTTCCTTGCTCTCGATCGCGACCACGAACATGAAGCGGACGAACCGTGGATGCCGCTCCCCGGTCCACAAGTCGACCACGATGTCCTTGGCGAAGCGTGGCACTTCTTCTTTGCAACGTGGGGGCGGGCGGTTCGTGCCGGCCGCGAGCATCTTGTCGGCGCAATACTCGACGACCGCGGTGACGAGCGCGTCCTTGCTCGGAAAGTAGTGATAGAGACTCGGTTGGCTGATGCCGAGCTCGGCCGCCAACTTGCGCAGCGATGCGCCGGCGACGCCGTGCTCGGAGACCAGATTGAGGGCCGTCTCGAGCACCTCTTCGCGGCGGGTCGGGAGCTCAGGCGGCGCCGGGGCGCGCTCGGGTGCGCGAGATGTTCTGGGCTTGGCCAAGGGGCACGAGCCTAGCTTCTCGCACGGGCGTTGCCACGGATCTTGCGTACTCGTGCGCCGAGCTCAAAAGACCCCCGAGGCTGATCATCAAGATCACCAGGGCCGGCGCGAGCGGCACGCAGGGCAGGATCAAAATGGCGCTCACGAGCAGCACTACCGCGTACAAGAGCCAGCTCGCGCCGACCAACAGCAGCGCGGAGAGCGGATAACGGAGGCGAATGCGAGGCGGGGCATGGGTCATCGGTTTTGCTCTAGGCTATCGAGTGATAGGCTAAAGCCTATCGTTCGATAGGTCAAGCGCGAGCCGCGATTTCTGCGGCTTTGAGTGCCCGGGCCGAAGCGCGCTATGCTCGCGTTTCGGTCATGAACGAGCGGGCGCTGATCACCTTGGGTTTGCTGCTTGCGGCAACCGCGCGGAACGGCCCCGGAAGAGCGCTCGGCGACCTGCACCAGAAGCTCCGCGATTACCAGGCGCGCGAACCCGCGAACGCGATCGCGTTGACCGTGCTCGGGGCCGCGGCCGCGTTTTACGTGGCCGAACGCGGCAAGAACCCGAAGGTCACGTCGTTCTACGACGCGCTCGTGTACGCCTCGACGAACCTGTCCGTCGGCTACTCCGACATTTTCGCCAAGACCTCCGGCGGCAAAGCGATCGGTTCGTTACTGATGACCTACGGCCCCGCCCTCGCCGCCCGCGCGCTCGATACGCCGAGCGCCGCCGCTACGACCGGGCCCGAAGCAAATCGGCTCGACGAGGCGGCGGTCGACCGCGTCGTTGCGCGGCTCGACGCGATTTTGAACGAGCTGCGCGCGCGCACGCCATGAACGAGGTCTTCCGCCTCGCCCTGTCGTTCCCGTGCGTCGTGTACACGGTGCTGCTCGGCGTGGTGCTGATCTATTGGTTGTTCGTGGTGGTCGGCGCGCTGCACCTCGGCGAAGGCTCGGATGGGGCGCTCGACGGCTTCGATCCGGAGGGCGCGATTGGAGCGGGTAAAGGCGCGCTCGAGGGCGCGGCCAAAGGCGCGCTGCAAGGTCACCTCGACGGCATGGCCGACGCTTCCGCCGATCTCGGTGACGTGGGCGATGGCGGAGACATTGGGGACGGCGGCGACGGCGACGGCGGCGACGCGGACGAAAGCTCGCTGCTCGGCTCGCTGATCCACGCGCTGCATTTGCGCTCCGTCCCCGCGACCACCATCCTGAGCCTGATCGTGACCTTCTCCTGGCTCGTCTGCACGATCGGCATGCAGCTCGTGTCTCGCGACTTGCCGCGCGAGAGCGGCAAAATCGCCGGCTGGGCCGTATTCGCGCTGGCGCCGCTCCTGGCCTTGCCGCTCACCATGCTCGCCGCGCGCCCGCTCGCCAAAGTATTCGCGCACAAGCCGGCCACGCAGCACCGGGACCTGATCGGCAAGACCTGCGTCGTCCGCACCGGCAGCGTGACCCAGACCTTCGGTGAAGCTTTGCTCGAAGATGGCGGGGCCGGCCTCGTCGTGCGCGTGCGCGTCGACCGCGAGCTCGGCGTCAAGCGCGGCGATCAGGTGCTGATCGTCGACTACGACCGCGAGCAGGGCTCGTTTCTGGTCGAACCGGTGGATGAGCTCTTGAAACAGCGGATTTGAGCGATGGCGCTCGGTCGCGGGAGCCAGCGCTCGCTCCAAACCCGTGTCTGGAATGGTGCGTGGAGCGCTCGCGAGCGCGCGATACACCGCGGAAAACATCTCGGAGTGTCGCGCGTAAGCTGCGGTTTTCTTTCCGCGTTTTGGCGGGAGCGCGGGCAGGCTGGGTGGCCTGACCAAGGGCACTCGGTCGGGACTAGATTTGTCGATTCCGCAGCACGAAATCGTGCGATCTTTCTCGGCCATGAATCTCGGGGATCCGCAAGTGGTTGGGCTCGTGCCGGTTCTGATCGTCGTGGGCGTGATCGTCTTTCTGCTGTTCGGCGTACTCGCGTTGCTCGCGCGCTTCTATCGCCAGGTCGATCAGGGTCGCGCGCTCGTGGTGAACACGATGCGCAGCGAGCCGATCGTCGCGTTCACGGGCGCCATCGTTTACCCGGTGATCAATCGCGCCGAGGTCATGGATTTGTCGGTGAAGACGATCGACATCGACCGCCGCGGCAAAGAGGGCTTGATCTGCAACGACAACATTCGCGCCGACATCAACGTCACGTTTTTCATCCGCGTGAACAAGACGGTCGATGACGTGCTCAAAGTAGCGCAATCGGTCGGCTGTCAACGCGCGAGCGATGGGGCTGCGCTGAGCGAGCTGTTCACCGCGAAGTTCGCGGAAGCGCTGAAGACAGTCGGCAAGCACTTCAACTTCGAGGAGCTCTACACCAAGCGGGACGCCTTCAAAGACAAGATCATCGAGGTGATCGGCAAGGATTTGAACGGCTTCATCCTGGACGACGCGGCTATCGATTACCTGGAGCAGACGCCGCTCGAGCACCTCGACAAAGACAACATCATGGATGCGGACGGCATCCGAAAGATCACCGATTTGACGGTGATTCAGAACCTGAAGACCAACGAGCTGCGCCAAAAAGAGCGCATGGAAACCGGCAGCCAAAACCTGAACGCCGACGAAGCGGTGTTCCGCTTCGAGCAGCGGCGCGCCGAAGCCGAGGCGAAGAAGAACAAGGAAGTGGCGGTGGCGCAGGCCCGCGAGCAAAACGAGGCGCTGCGCGTGGCGAGTGACGAGCACAAGAAGACCTTGCTGATCACGACCAAGAACGACGAAGAAGCGCAGATCGCCGAGCAGAACAAGGAGCGTGGCGTCGCCATCGCGCAGAAGGCGCGAGAGCGAGAGATTGCCGTGGAGGCCGAGCGCGTCGAGAAGGCGCGCGCGCTGGAGGCGATTGGCCGCGAGCGCGAGGTGTCCCTGGTCGGCATTTCCCGCGACAAGGAAGTAGAGCTGCAGAAAAAGGAAATCGCGAGCGTGATCCGCGATCGGATTTCGGTGGAGAAAAACGTTGCCGCCGAGGAGGAGCAAATCAAAGATTTGCGAAACCTCGCCGACGCGACTCGGAAGAAGGAAGCGGTACGGATCGCGGCCGAGGCCTCGGCCCAAGAAGTGTTGACGAAGCAGGTGAAGGCGGCCGAGGCCAGCGAGGAAGCCGCCAAATTCAAGGCCCGCGAGCGGATCTTGCTCGCCGACTCCGAGCTCGACACGGCCGACAAAACCGCCCGCGCCAAGATCCGGATCGCAGAGGGCGCGCAGGCCGAAGCGGCCGCCGAGGGACTGGCCAAGGTCCGCGTGCGCGAGGCGGACGCGGCTGCGAGCGAGAAGCAAGGGCTCGTCGAGGCCAAAGTCGCGCGCGAAAAGCTGATCGCCGAGGCCGCGGGCTTGGCTCAGAAAGCCGAGTCGATGAAGCTGCTCGACGCGGCCGGTCGCGGTCACGAAGAGTTCCGCCTCCGCCTCGACAAGGAAAAGAGCGTCGAGCTGGAGCGAATTCATTCGAAGCGCGAGGTGATCGCGGCCCAGGCGCAAATTCTCGCCCAGGCCATGGGCAACGCGCGCGTCAACATCGTCGGCGGAGACGGTCAGTTCTTGGAGCGCTTCATGAGCGCGATTTCTCTCGGTCAATCGGTGGACGGCGCGCTCGAGCAGAGCGACACGTTGCGCGAGCTGGTGCAAGGTTTGATGGCGAACGGTGGCAATGGCCTCGCCGACGCGCTCGACAAACTCGCGCCGCTCGTCACTCAGGTCGAGGCCAAGGACGTGATCGTCAAGGACGTGCGCGAAACTCCACGCGTCCGCTGATCGAAAAATCGACCCTATGTCTGCTGAAACGGCGGATGCCGGCGAGAGTACCCTCGAAGGCGGCAGCTACGAGGTCATCCGGCGTCGGTTGCTGGACCGCGCGACCGAGCTCGGCGCGCGTTGCGACGCGCTGAACCAGGCACGCCAAAAGTTGTTCGGCGGGCGTGAGCTTCAGCTGCTCGCCACCGACCGCGTGCGCACCGAAAACAACTGCGTGCCGCGCGACGTGGTCAGCGTCGCCGGGCACTTGCTGTTCGGCTTTCAGGTGTTCATCGGCCTGAAGAGTGAGACCACGCCGAGCGACGCGCTCGCCGCCTACCACTTCCAGCGCGCGGATTCGGGCTTCGATCTGTCGAGCGCGGCCTTCGAGGGACCGCTCGCTTTCCTGGCCGACCCCGCGTTCTCGCGCGAGTTCTCCGACGCATTTCGCTATTACAAGGACGCGCGCCTGCTGCAACTGAGGCGCACCGATACGCGGCTATTACTCGTTTTGCAGATCGGCGCGTCGGTTCGCGACGTGAAAGTGTTCCGCTTCGCGATCGACGCACAGAACCGCGTCACGTACATGGATGCGCGGGGCGAGGAGGACGCGAAGCCGCCGCGCCCGCATCCCTTCGCCTGGACGCCGACCACGCGCGAGGACCAAGTATCCGGCCCTCACCCGCACATGAACATCTTGAACGAGGTGTTCGTGGAGACCGTGGGCGGCGATCTGACGGTCAAGATCGAGAACAATACCCAAGACGGCTACGGCGTGTACCGCGAGCCCGTCGACGATCCGAATCAGACTCTCGATGACGCGGAGATTGCGTACGCCAAAGTCGGCAGCTTGATCTTGCTCAAGATCCGGCCCTTCCGCGAGGAGCGCGTGCGCTATCTCGTGTACAACACGCGAACCTCGCACGTGCTCCGCGCCGACTCGATTGGACAGTCGTGCCTCGAGCTGCCGGAAAATCACGGCATCGTATTTCCGTCGGGCTACTACCTCGAAAGCGGCGAGTACAAGATCTTCGATGGGAAAACCGCGGATCTCCGCGTGGAGCGTGTACTCCCGTCACCCAACGGCGAAGACGTCTTGTTCGTCTTTTACCACGAGGAAGACGGCGAATATGGGCTCTTGCCCTACAACTTGATCCAAAAGGAGATAAAAACTCCGATTCGCTGTCAGGGCTACAGCTTGTTCCCGGACGGCATGATGCTGATCTTTCGGGCCACGCCGGCGCAAGAGCCGGCGCGCGTGCACCCGGTGCAGGTCTGGCAAACGCCGTTCACGACGCTCGAGTTTGCGGTCTCCGCGCCAAACGACGGTTCGTACCTGGCCAAGGTCGGGAACGCGGATCTGGTCGCTGGGATCAGCGAGGCGCTCACGGTAAAGAAGCTCGCGACGCTCGAAGCGCCGACGCGCCGCAGCTTCGAGGACGTGGTGAGCGCGGCGCAGCGGCTGCTCGACACTTACCATTGGCTCGGCCACGCGGAGGCGTTCGACCTTGCGTCCGCCGTGCGCGACACCCAAGCCACCGCGCTCCTCATCATCGATGAATTCGAGAAGCTCAGGGCGCTCGAGAAGTCCGCGCGCGCTGCGGTGCGAAACGCGGAAGAGAGCCAGAAGAGCCTGCTCGAAACGCTGCGGCCGAGCGAGCTCAAGACGGTGGACGCGTTCCTGAACGCGCTGCAGGCGCTGAAAACGCAGCGCGGCGCGCTGGTCACGCTGAAGGACATGCGCTTGGTCGATGTCACGCGCGTCGTCGCCCTGGAGGCGCAGATCGCCCAGCGCTTCGACGAGCTGAGCGCCGCGTGCGTCGATTTCTTTCTCTCGGCCGACGCATTTCGGCCCTTGCTGGAGCAGCTCGACGTCCTGGTCGGCGCGATCGAGGCGACCAAGACGGCCGCCGAGCTGGTGCCGGCGCAGAAGGAGCTCGAGCGCATCCACGAAGGGCTCAATCTGCTGACCGAGACGGTAAATGGTCTCAAGGTCGCCGAACCGACCGCGCGCACCAAGATCCTCGATGGCACGAGCGCGGCGTTCGCCAAACAAAATCGCGCCCGCGCGATCTTCGATGGGCGCTATCAGGAGCTGTCGGCGAGCGAGGGACGCGCGGAGTTCGCCGTGCAGTTCAAGCTGCTCGGGCAAAACGTGGTGAGCGCGCTCAGCTTGGCGAAGACTCCGGAGAGCTGCGACGAGCAGCTCGGGCGGCTCATGCTGCAGCTCGAGGAGATCGAGACCAGGTTCGGGGAATTCACCGAGTTTGCGCCGGAAATAGCCGGCAAACGCGAAGAAGTGCTGAGCGCGATCGCGAGCAAGCGCCAGACCATCGTCGAAGAGCGCCAGCGGCGCGCGCAGAGCCTGACGCTGGCCGCCGAGCGCATCTTGTCGGGTATCGTGCGCCGCGCGCAAAACTTCAAGCTCCTCGACGAGCTGAATGCGTTCTTCGTCGCCGACCCGATGCTCGGCAAATTGGAGGATTTGCGGGTTCAATTGCTGAAGCTCGGCGATTCGGTGCGCGCCGACGAGCTCGAAGCCAAGCTGAAGGCGGCCAAGCAGACCGCGCTCCGCGCATTGCGCGACAAGACCGAGCTCTCCGGCGGAGACGAGAACACGATCGTGTTCGGGGTCCATCGCTTCAACGTCAACACGCAGCCGCTCGAGCTCACGATCGTGGCGCGTGAAGGTAAGCTGTTCAGTCACCTGACCGGCACTGACTTCTACGAGCCGCTCACCGACGACGGCTTGGAGCAGGGGCGCGAGTTCTGGGATCAGTCGCTCGTGTCCGAGAGCCCGGACGTCTATCGGGGGGAGTTTTTGGCCGTCTCGCTGCTCTTGGACGCGGAGCTGGGCAAAGGCGGGCTGTCCACGCGCGCGCTCGAGCTTGCGCTGCGTGAGGAGCGGCTACTTTCGGTCGTGCGCGCGTACGCGGCCGAGCGCGTCGACGAGGGCTACGAGCCGGGCGTTCACGACGTCGATGGGGCCGCGATTTTGGGCAAGCTGCTGACGCTGCAAAGGGGCGCTGGCTTGCTCAAATTCAGCCCCAACGCGCGCGCGCTCGGCTGGCTGTTTTGGCAATCCTTGCCCGAAGATCAACGCGATCTGTTCGCGCGGCGCGCCGAGAGCATCGGGCGCCTGAGGACGAGCTTTGCCGACTCGGCCGCCACGCTCGCGCTCGCGGTCGAGCTCAGCCAGCGGGTGCGAACCTTTGCCGAGTCGATCGAGCTTGGGGCTTGCGCTTCGCCGCTGTGGGCGGCTCGCTATTTGGTCGAAGAGCTTGCGACGGCCCGACCGCGCTTTACCGTGAGCGCGCGCGCACAGGAGCTCGAACTCGCGTTCCAACGCCAGCTCGAGGAGCTGGGGGCGCGGCGCAGCTTCGAAGAAGATCTGGGCGTTTTGGAGGCCCACGCGCCGGAGCGACTCGGCATCGGGCTCGCGTACGTGGACGCGTTCCTCAAGACGCTGCAAAATCCCGGGCTCGAGCGCTACCGCCTGGAGGTCGTCGGCCGCTTGATCGCGCTCGGCGACGCGCCCGTCGAGGTCTCGACTGCCGCCAACGAGGTGACGCTTTCGGGCCTACTCGGCACGCACCCGCGGCTCAAAAATCGCGAGCTGTTGCTGTCACTCGACGAGCTGCTCGAGCGCGTCACCGGCTTCATCGAGGAGCGAGCGCCGCGCTACCGCGCCTACAAGAAGCTGCGCGCCGAGGTCGCGGCTCGTGAGCGGGCGCGGCTGCGACTGGACGAATTTTCTGCGCGCGTTCTCACTTCCTTCGTGCGAAACCGGCTGATCGACGAGGTGTACCTGCCGCTGGTCGGCGCGAACCTTGCCAAGCAGCTGGGCGCGGCCGGGGACACGAAGCGCACGGATTTGATGGGACTCTTGCTTTTGGTCTCACCGCCCGGGTACGGCAAGACCACGCTCATGGAGTACGTCGCGAGCCGGCTCGGCCTCGTCTTCGTCAAGGTGAACGGCCCCGCGCTCGGCACCGCGGTCCGCTCGCTCGACGCGAGTGAAGCGCCGAACGCGACGGCTCGGCAAGAGGTCGAAAAGATCAACCTCGCGCTCGAGATGGGCAACAACGTCATGCTCTACCTCGACGACATTCAGCACACGAACCCTGAACTCTTGCAGAAGTTCATCTCGCTGTGCGACGCCCAACGCCGGATCGAGGGGGTATGGAACGGCAAATCACGCACCTATGACTTGCGGGGCAAGAAGTTCTGCGTGGTGATGGCCGGCAATCCGTACACCGAATCGGGCGCGCGCTTTCAAATCCCGGACATGCTCGCGAACCGCGCCGACACCTACAATTTGGGGGACATTCTGCAGGGGAAGGAGCAGGCCTTCGCGCTCAGCTACCTGGAAAACGCGCTCACTTCGCAGCCGCTGCTCGCGCCGCTCGCAGGCCGAGAGCCGAGCGACGTGCACCGGCTGGTGGCCATGGCCGAGGGCAGCGAGGCGAGCACGGCCGAACTTTCCTACGGCTATAGCGCGGCCGAGGTCGAGGAGCTCGTCGCCGTATTCAAGCGCCTGTTTCAGGTGCAGCGCGTGCTGCTACGGGTCAATCGCGAGTACATCGCCTCGGCCTCGCAGGACGACCGCTATCGGACCGAGCCGCCCTTCAAGCTGCAGGGTAGCTACCGCAATATGAACAAGCTGGCCGAAAAGGTGGTCAGCGCGATGAACGAGAGCGAGCTCGAGCGACTGATCGACGACCACTACGCGAGCGAAGCGCAGACCCTGACCCGCGGCGCGGAGCAGAACCTGCTCAAGTTGGCCGAGCTTCGCGGGCGGATGAGCGAGGCTCAAACGAAGCGCTGGGCCGAGGTCAAAGAAGCGTTCGTGCGCGTGCAGCGCATGGGCGGCAAAGACGATGATCCGGTCGCGCGCGTGACCGGATCGCTCAGCCTGCTCGACGACGGCCTGAAAGGTATTCGCGAAACCCTCGGCCGCGCCGTCGCTGCAAACCAAGAACAGGCCCAGCACGACGCTTCGCCGAGCGAATTGCGGCAGGGGTTGGAGGCGCTGTCGCGGC
>Ga0068856_100003316_pt1 | contig 16357 bp, 19 predicted proteins | sample KBSCornC62_FD_66595 | JGI IMG/M metagenome (GOLD analysis project Ga0068856, IMG submission 66595) | Corn rhizosphere microbial communities from Kellogg Biological Station, Michigan, USA - KBS Corn C6-2 | ecosystem: Host-associated > Plants > Roots > Rhizosphere > Soil ...
CAGGCAGCATCAGGAGGAGTCGAAGGTGCCCAAGTCCAAGGTTCGCAAGCGCGCTGTGTACACCCCACCGGCCGACGTGCTGCCGTCGCCGTCCCGGACGACCCGCCGCAAGGGCCCGAGCCCGACGTGGTATCCGGTCACCATGCTCGTCCTGCTGGTCGTCGGGCTGGCCTACATCGCCGTCTTCTACCTCGCGGGCGAGAAGATCCCGGTGATGAAGGACCTCAACTCGTGGAACTTCGCCATCGGCTTCGGCCTGATGGTCACCGGCCTGTTCATGGCCGTTCGCTGGCGCTGACCCGGCGCGCCACACCGATCCGGTTTGTGCAGTACTGTGCCCACAGCCGAATCACACCGGTGTCGTTCATCCCCATACTTGTCCACAGGTGTGGACACCGTCGGGGACAACGAGCGGGGTAACCGCTCCAACGCCTTGTCGACATTGCGTACGCGCAGTTCAGACCCTGTGTTCGGACCGATTACGGCGGCGTGTCGACAGGTCTCGGAGACCCCCTGTCCGCGGTTGTCCACAGGCCGTGTCCACAAGTGGATGGGGACAACTCACGGCCCACCGCCGATACGCTGGCCGTGATGGAAACCGACCTCACGCAGTGGTCTCCCCGCCCGGCGGAGACTGCGGTGGCGATCCTCACCGGCCTGGTCGTCCTGGGGCTCGCGGTGCTCGCCGATCCGGCCGGCCGGATCCTGCTCGGCGTCGCCGCGCTCGGCCTGCTCACCGTAGGCGCGGCCGACCTGCTGTTGCGGCCCCGACTGGCCGCCGACCGCGCCGGCATCCAGGTCCGCACCCTGGCCAGCCGGCACCGGCTGCCGTGGTCGGCGATCCAGCGGGTCGCTGTCGACGAGCACACCCGGTACGGACTGACCTCCCGAACATTGGAAGTCGAGGCGGGCGAACTGTTCCTGGTGCTCGGCAAGCGCACGCTCGGCGCCGACCCTCGCGACGTGGCCGACACCCTCGCTCGGATCCGCTACACGGCGGCATGACCCGCCTCAGTGCGCCAAGGGCAACAGCATGTCGGTGCGGATCAGCACCAGCGACACCATGATCGCCACCAGCGCGCCGATCGCCATGATCTGCAGTGGGGTCCGGGACGCCTTCGGCGCGTACACCATCGCCAGCGTGAGCAGCCCGCCGGAAATGAACCCGCCCAGGTGTCCGAGCAGCGAGATGCCCGGCGCGAAGCTGACCGCGAAGTTCAGGACGACCGCGAGCACCATGAACCGCCCGTCCAGCCCGAGCTTGCGCACCACGATCAGCGTCGCGGCGAACAACCCGTAGATCGCGCCGGACGCCCCGGCCACCGCGCCGTACGGCGAGCCGAACAGGTAGACCGCGACCGCGCCGCCGAGCGCGCCGACGAGGTAGATCGCCAGGAACCGCCACCAGCCGAACACCCGCTCCAGCGCCGGCCCGACGATGGCCAGCGAGAGCATGTTGCCGGCCAGGTGCAGAAGCCCGATGTGCAGAAACGCCGACCCGAGCAGCCGCCAGTACTCACTGTCGGCGGCGACGCGCAGCGGCACCAGTTCCAGCTCGTCGAACAGCTTCGAGCCGGTGTTGCCGGTCAGCCCGCCGGGCGCGGTGGCAACCGTGATCACGAACACCACGACGTTGATCAGACCGAGGATCAGTGAGACCACGCCGGGCCGGGCAACGATGCTGCCCCCGTACGGCGCGGTCGCCCGGCGGACCGTCGCGTTGCCCCGCCGCACGCAGTCCGGGCACTGGAAACCCACCGAGGCCGGGCGCAGGCACTCCGGGCAGATCGGCCGCTCGCAGCGGGTGCAGGACACCCACGTCTCGCGGTCGGGATGCCGGTAGCAGCGCGGAGCGATGACCGCCCGCGCCTGCTCCGCGCTCACGGCAGGATCGGACGGCGCTGGGTCAGTCGCCGCGCTCGATGTCGATCGAGGTGATCGTCACGTCCTCGCGCGGCCGGTCCTGCGAGTCGGTCGGCGTCTTGGCGATCTGGTCGACCACCGCGCGGCTGTCCGCGTCGGCCACCTCGCCGAAGATCGTGTGCCGCCGGTTGAGGTGCGGAGTCGGGCCCACGGTGAGGAAGAACTGCGAGCCGTTGGTGCCGGGGCCGGCATTCGCCATGGCCAGCAGGTACGGCCGGTCGAAGCGCAGGTCGGGGTGGAACTCGTCCTTGAACTGGTAGCCGGGGCCGCCGCGGCCGCTACCCATCGGGTCGCCACCCTGGATCATGAAGCCCTCGATCACCCGGTGGAAGATCGTGCCGTTGTAGAGCGGCTCGTTGGACTTCTGGCCGGTGGCCGGGTTGCGCCACTCCTTGCTGCCCTCGGCGAGGCTGACGAAGTTGCGCACCGTCACCGGAGCCTGGTCCGGGAACAGGGTGACGACGATGTCGCCGGCGGTCGTATGCAGGGTCGCGGTGAGCTTTGCCACGCGGTCATCCTCCCATGGGCCGGATGTCGGCCCTGAGTGGGCCTACAACTTGGCGACGACCAGCTTGGCCAGCTCGATCGCCTCGAGCGAGATCCGCTGGTTGATGCGTACGACGACCAGCGCCGGGCCCTTGCTGACGGCCAGCAGGGCGCCGTCGGCGGTGATCACGACCGTGCCGCCGTCGCCGACCGAGTCGACCGGGTTCGCGGTGGGCCCGGTCAGCCGGATCGCCTCGGTCTGCGCTGCCGTGGCACTCGGCAGCACGGACACCGAGATCTCCGCGGCCCTCTCCGCATTGGGGCGGTAGAACGAGCAGCCGGGGTGCGGTGTCGTCTTCGTGACGGTGGTCCGGGCGACGTGCTGACCGACGATGTCCATCACGGCCGCCGCGTCCGCGTACGGGCAGGGAGCGTCGACGGTGACCGGCGCAGTGTGGGCCGGCGTCGTCGACGGCGCCGAGGTGCCGGCCGGCGTCCCACGGGGCACGGTGGTGGTCGACGGGGCCGGCTGGCCCGCTGCGTCGCACCCGGCGAGCAGCAGGCCGGTCGCGAGCCCCAGGACGATGCCGATCCGCACGGACGCCGAGGCTAGTTGACCGTCCGTAATTGTCGGGCCGGCGTCCTAGGCTGCCGGGCATGGAGCGGATCGGGGTGGCCCAGCGCCGGGCCCGGCTCGGCATCCGGCACCATCTCGCCCCGACCGCGCAGGCACCCGACGTGGTGACCGCGACCCGCGACATGGTCGCCCTGCACGGCACCGACCCGGCCACGGTGTACCTGTCGGCCTGGGCCCGGGTGACCGGGCACCTCGTCCCCGAGTTGGAGAAGGCGCTCTACGACGACCGGGTCCTGATCCGGATGCTGGGCATGCGTCGGACGATCTTCGTGCTGCCGGTCGAGCTCGCCCCGACCGTGCAGGCCGGGTGCACCCGGGCGATCGCGGCCCGGGAACGGCGCACGACCGAGAAGTTCCTGGTCGAGGGCGGTGTCACCGACGACCCGGCGCCCTGGCTGGGCCGAGTGGAGGCGGCGGCCCTGGCCGCCCTGCGGGCGCGCGGCACGGCGCTGTCGACCGACCTGTCCGCCGACGTCCCCGAGCTGGCCGAGCGGATCGTGCTGGCCCGCGGCAAGGCATACGAGGCGACCCAGAGCGTCGCGTCCCGGGTGCTCCCGCTGCTGGCCGCGGACGGGCTCGCTGTGCGTGGGCGGCCGCGCGGCACCTGGGTGTCCGGCGGGCAGTACTGGTGGTCCGCGCTGGACGACTGGCTGCCCGGCGGGCTGCCCGACCTCGAGCCGGCCGAGGCGCAGGCGGCGCTGGCCCGGGCCTGGTTGTGGACGTTCGGACCGGCGCCGGTGACCGACCTGAAGTGGTGGTCGGGCTGGACGCTGGGCCAGACCCGGGCGGCGCTGACCGCGGTCGGGGTCGTCGAGGTCGACCTGGACGGCACGCCCGGGGTCGCCCTGCCCGACGACCTGGCCCCCGTCCCGGCCCCCGAGCCGTACGCGGCCCTGCTGCCGGTGCTCGACCCGACCACGATGGGCTGGCAGGACCGCGGCTGGTACCTCGGCCCGCACGGAAAGGCACTGTTCGACACCAACGGCAACGGCGGCCCCACGGTCTGGTGGGACGGCCGCATCGTCGGCGGCTGGGCCCAGCGCAAGTCCGGCGAGGTCGTGTTGCGGTTCCTCGAGGACGTCGGGGCGGACGCGGTCACCGCCGCCGAGGCGCAGGCGGCGCGCCTGCAGGAGTGGCTGGGGCCGACCCGGATCACGCCCCGATTCCGGACGCCGGTCGAACGCGAGCTCATAGCGTGAGCCAGTCCCTCGCCATCGCCGACTGGCCCGCCTCACGGCACCATCCACAATGGACCGATGTCGCGGCCGCTGCCTGAGCTGGTCGGGCGCCGGCGGCACCACCGACGGCGCGGGCGACCTGTTCGAGCTGGGCGAGTGGCTGACCCGCCATCCCTAGCCGCACTGGCCAGCCGCCCGGACCAGCCGCCGGCCTATCCCCCGGAACCGGTCGGCCGGACTAGTGGTGCCAGGGCAGCTGGATCGGCCGGCTCGGTAGTCGGCCGGCGAGCAGGTCGCGAGCCAGCGGCGCAAGCTCGAACGGAAAGACGTTCTTCGGCGCCGCCTCCACCTCGGCCACGGTCCACCAGCGGTGCCCGGACATCGTGGACGCCTCGACCGGCTGCCACCCGCTGATGTCGACGCAGAACCCCGCCGGCGCCCGCTGAAAATAGAACAAGTCGTGGAACATTCCTGTAGCAAAGCCAAGGTCGGCGTACCCGGACGTCTCCGCAACCACCGGCCCGAGCTGGTCAGGTGCGATCCGCAGCCCGGTCTCTTCCCACAGCTCCCGGGTCGCGGCCTGCTCGATCGTCTCGCCCGGCTCGACCCCGCCGCCGGGGGTGAACCAGAAGCCCTCCGACTCGAACAGCAGCAAGCGATCGGCGCTGTCGGCGAGGATCACTCGCGCCGATCGCCGCGCGTACGGCTGTTCGGTCACGGTCGCGACTCCGACTGCCACCGCAGGGTCATCTGCGCAGCGTAGACGCGAAAACTGCGGTCCCGCCGGTGTTCTCGTCACGGACGACCGCCGGCGCCAGACCGACCGCCGCGGCCGCGTCCACCAGCGCCGGAGCCTGTCGCTCGCTGGTCTCGACGAGCAAGACGCCGCCGGGCGCGAGCCACCGAGGGGCCACCGCGACGACCCGGCGGGCCACGTCGAGGCCGTCCGCACCGCCGTCGAGGGCGACCCGCGGCTCGTGATCGCGGGCCTCCGACGGCATCAGGCCGATCTCGCCCGTCGGCACGTACGGCGCGTTGGCGAGCAGCACGTCGACCCGGTGCTCCAGCCGGCGGGGCAGCGGCGCGTCGAGGTCACCCGCGTACACGTGGCCGCCGGGCAGGTTGCGGCGGGCGCACCGGACCGCGACCGGGTCGACGTCGACGGCGTACACCTCGGGTTCCTCGAGCCGGGCGGTCAGGGCGGCCGCGACCGCGCCGGCGCCGCAGCACAGCTCGACCACCACCGCCCCCGCGGGCGCGCACCGGGCAGCCTCACGGACCAGCAGCTCGGTTCGGCGCCGGGGCACGAACACCCCCGGCTCGACCGCGATCCGCAGCCCGTCGAACTCGACCCAGCCGAGCAGGTGCTCCAGCGGCGTGCCGGCGACCCGGTGCCGCACCAGCCGGTCGAGCTCGCCGTCGTTCCGGGCCGCCTCGATTAGCAGCCGCGCCTCGTCCTCGGCGAAGACACAGCCGGCGCCGCGCAGCGTCGCGGCGATTTCGGCCGGGTCGGCCGGGTCGGCGGTGTCGGGCACCCGGCCAGCTAACCGGGCCAGCGCGGGCAGTGCCAGCGGGTTCCGTCCCAGCGCACGACGAACGGCACCGCGTGCGGCAGCGGCGCCCCCCAGACGTCGCCGCCGAGTCCACAAAGGACACTCAGCGCGAGGGTGAGGCTGCCGACGTGCCCGATCACCGCCGGGCTGCCGCCCTCCTCGGCGACCCTGGTCAGCGCCACGGTCATCCGGGTCAGCACCTCGTGCCCGGTCTCGCCGTCGGCGACGCGGCGGTCGAGATCGCCGTCGACCAGCCACGCCCGCGTCACCTCGGCCGTCTCCTCGCGCAACGCAGCGTCGATCTGCCCCTCACGCCGGCCGATGCCCACTTCCGCCAGCTGCGGCAGCACGGTGACCGGAGCGTCGAGCACCTCTGCGGTCTGCCGGGCCCGCACCGCCCTGCTCGCGTACACCCGGCTGACGCGCACCTCGCCGGCGAGCGCCGCGGCCTGAGCCCGTCCGCGCTCGGTCAGCGGCGCCAGCGGCACGGCTCCGGACGCGCCGGCGAGGACGTTCTCCGACTCCGCGTGCCGGAGACACAGGATCTCCACCGCGCGAGTATGGGCCGTCGGGCAGGTCGCAACACCATCACCAGGACGGATAATCGCCGGCTGCGACCCGATCCTGAGCCCGAGCGCGAGACGGTCGCCCAGTATCGCGTGCCGGCGGCCCGCACAGACCGCGCCGGCGGTCGGCAGGGTTGCCCGTCACGACGTCGTCACGCAATGCGTGGACCAATGAACCTCGCGCGGCCGGCTGGCCGTCCTACCGGCTACCGATGCACGGAAGCGCAGGAGCGAATGGACGACAACCGGTGCCGTACCGTCGATGTCGGGGAGGTGACGTTCTGATCGTCGTGAGCGTGCCCAGTGACACGGCGGCGCTGGTCATCCGAATCTGGCGCGAGCCGGGAGTCCCCGGATTCCGTGGTCGGATCATGTCCACCACCGACGAACGCGACCCGGGGATAGTTGTGCGCGACAGCGAGCAGGTGCACGCTGTAGTGCAGGAATGGCTCGACCGCTTCCTCGACAGCCCTATCGGGCAGGGTTCGGATGAACCGCGTTGACTTTTCGGCTGCCTGCCCCAACTCTGTAACCGGGTACGCGTTTGGTCGGTGCCGCTGAGAGCGGCACGGCGAAGGTGTGAAACGGCGATCGTTCGGCGATCGCGGCCAACGGGCGATGACGGGGGAGCGCCAATGGCCGGGATGATCGAGACCAGCGACTTCGGGAACGCCACCCCGGAGGCGACCTGGCGGCTGGATCTGCTGGGCACCTGGCGGCTGGCCACGTCCGGTGACGAGCTGGAGATGGCCGTCAACGGGCGCAGACTGCTTGCCCTGCTGGCGCTGCGCGGCCGGTGCGACCGCCCGTACCTGGCTGGCACGCTCTGGCCGGAATGCTCCGAGGCGCACGCACAGGGCAACCTGCGCGCGACGTTGTCCCGGCTGCATCGCCGGAACCTCGCCGGCGCCCTCGACTGCTCCACCGGCGGTGTGCTCGCCCTCCGAGCCGAGGTCGAGGTCGACGTGCACGGGGTGCTGGCCGTCGCCCGGGCCGTGCTCGACAGCGACGAGCCGGCGCCCCGCACCGCGGTGCGCGTGCTGGCCTGCGAGGACCTGCTGCTCGGCTGGTACGACGACTGGGTCCTGCTCGAGCGCGAGCGGGTGCGGCAACTGCGGCTGCACGCACTCGAGCACCTGTCCGGCCGCCTGCTGGCCGCGGGCGATGTCGCGCGGGCGGCGGAGGCCGCGCTCGAGGCGGTCGCCGTCGAGCCGTTGCGGGAGAGCGCGCACGCGGCGCTGATCCGGGCGTACCTCGCCGAGGGCAACCGGGCCGAGGCCATTCGGCAGTGCCAGCGGCTGGCTGAGCTGCTCCGCAAGGAGCTCGACGAGCAACCGTCTCCCATGGTGACGGAACTGCTGCGATGAGCGGCTCTGGGTCACGCCGGTGTCACGGGCCCGGTCGCACGCTCGCAGCCATGTTGACCAGGCGCGCCGCCGTCGTGGGCGTTGCCGTGGCCGCCGTGCTGGCGGTAACCGCGTGCGAGCCGCTGGACACCGGCGCCAGCGGCAGCCACTCGACGGTGAAGAGCGGCAGCCACTCGACGGCGAAGAGCGGGAAGACCACCAAGAAGTCCGGCAAGGTCGTCGTCCGGCTGGAGACGAAGAAGGGCAGCACGACCACGTCCCGTCAGTCGGTCACCGTACGCTCGGGCTCGGTCGCACGGGTCACGTCGAGCGGCAACGGCCACGTCAGCTGCCGGATCGTGTTCAACGGCCAGACGGTCGCCAGCAAGTCCGGCACCGGCGCCGTCACCTGCAGCGCCACAGTCACCCACTGACCGCGCGGGTGACTGTGGCGCGATGCCGCGTCCGGTCTCAGTGCACGGCGTGGGACGACCAGACGCGCTCGACGGGCCGCCGCCGGATCTCCCGCGTCAGCACCTGGCCCACCCGCTCGGCCAGCGCCGCGACCTTGCGCTCCAGCGCCGCGGCGGTTGGCCGGGACCGGACCAGCGCCTTGAGCCGCCAGCCGATCTGCGCCAGCTCCCGCTGACCGTGCGGGCTCAGCCGGTAGTCCGCACCGGTGACGACGACCCATTGGTAGGCGCGCGCCACCGCCTCGCAGCGGGTGCACCGGTCGGTGACGGCGAGGGCGCGGTTGTTGACGGCGAGGTCGGCCGACACCCCGCGGGCCACGACGATCTGGAACGACACGGCCAGCGCCCGGCAGTGCCGGCAGCGGGCGTACGCGACCGCCGTGTTGGTGGCCGCGCTCAGTCCGAACGCGACCCGGCGGACATCGAAGTCGCTGTCGGTGCGTGTCCGCCCGTCGTGGTGGACCGTGGCGACCGCGGAGCTGACCACGGTCCTGGTGCCGCGCGCCGAGGCCTCGGCGGGCAGCGGTATGAGAGTGACGGCAGTGGCGGCGGTGACGGCGACCGCCGCAGCGATACGGGAGATCCTCACACGTCGGCTCCTTCCTGACTCGGTCGGCTGAACGCGGCTGGGTCGGCATGGCGGTGGCCGTTGACCCCGGCCGCGCCGCCGACTGCGGGAAGAGTGCGCGGCCGTGGGCCGGGCCGACCGAAGTCGTCCGCGACGAGCGCGGCCAGCTGCTGGTAGGCCTGCCGGGTCGCCGGTCGGAGGTCGCCGAGCCTGGTGTGGCCGCCGGCCTGCAGGGTGGGATCCCACGGCACCCGGACCACGCCGGCGCAGCGACGAGAGAAGTGGTCCTCGACCTTGTCGAGCCGGATGACCCGCTCGTCCCGAACCGCGTTGACGACCGCGACCCCACGGCGTACGAGCGCCGAGCAGCCGTGCTCGTCGAGCCAGTCCAGGGTGGCCGCCGCCACCCGGACGCCGTCCAGCGCCGGCGGCATCACCAGGACGATCTGGTCGGCTTCGGAGATGAGGCCCTGCACCGAGCTGTCCAGGATCCCGGTCCCGGTGTCGATGACGACCAGCTGGTAGTGCCGGTCGAGCAGGCCGAGGATCCGCCGGTACGCGTCCTCGCCGAGCGCGCGGCTGATCCGCGGGTCGTCGTCCGAGGCGAGGACCTCGAGCCGGGTCTCCATGGCCTGCGAGGTGTAGCTGCGGATGTCGCAGTAGCGCGCGGTCATCGAGTCGTCGGCCAGCAGCGTGGTCGCGGTGGCGGCCGACTCCCGCCTGACCCGGTAGGCGAGGCTGCCGGCATCCGGGTTCGCGTCCAGGGCGACGACCCGGTCGCCGCGGTAGCTGGCGAACGTGTGGCCGAGCATGAGCGCGGTCGTGGTCTTGCCTGCCCCACCCTTGCGGGACAGCACGACGATGCGGCGGCATCCGCGGACCGGCAGCCGGATCCGGTCGAGCTGTTCGGCCTCCCGGCGCTCGGCTTCGCTGGGCCCGGGGTCCCACCGGCCGCCGCTGACCTTCCAGGCCGCCCGCCGCCAACCTCCGGCCGGCGGGTCGGTGCCGTGGCCGCGGACCATCTCGGCCTCCGTGAAGGCGGCCGCGGTCAGCGGGGCATCGGGATCGGTGGGCGTGACTTCGGCCAGTGGTGCATCGTCGGGTGGCACGGCGGGTCTCCCCTGGTGGTGGCGACTGAGCAGCCCGCGGGCGGTGCGCAGGCCGGTCCGGGCCAGGTTCTCGTAGAGCAGGACGAGGCCGACCATCGGCAGCGCGAGCACGACGATGGCGATCGCGGCGAGCAGCACACCGCTCGGGCTGCCGGCTCGGCGGGCGGACTGCAGGCTGGCCCAGTCCGCGTCGATCGCGTGCCAGGTCGTCTCGAGCAGCGTGGGCAGCCGCACGGTGGCCAGGACGAGGCCGCCGACCAGAAGCGGGACGACGATCAGCACCCAGCCGGTGAGGACGGCCCGGGCGTACGGGCGCAGCTGTGCGGCCCGCGCGTGCGTCGGCCGGCCCGGTAGCAGGCCGGACAGCACCGGGCCGATCCGCCCGAACAGGTCCGGTACGCCGATCAGGTCGCTGAGGATGAAGTAGCCGTCCAGTCGGACGATCGGCAGCAGCTGCTGCAGCATCTCGAGGTTGACCAGCAATATCGCGACGAGCAGCGCCGGCGCCGGAGCGGCCGCATAGGACGCGGCGAGGCCGAGGACGACGATCGAGTTGAAGTACAGGCCGCCGAGATCGGTGCGCAGCCGACCGGTGCGGTCGAGCTGGTACGCCGACGTGACGTCGGTGTAGAACGCCGGCATGACCAGGTAGATCCCGACGCCGATCCTGCCCGGCCGGCTGCCCGAGTACGCGCACGCGGCCGCGTGTCCGCACTCGTGGAAGAGTCCGGACAGCAGCAGCAGGCCCAGCACCGCGACGAGGGCGCCCGGCATGACCAGGACCTGCTGGAGCGCCGGCAGAACGCGCCCCGAGTGGAAGACCGCGATCTCGACCGCGGCGAACGCGCCGAGCAGGATCGCGACGACCAGCGGGTGGTAGAGCGGAGCGAGCAGGTCGGCGACCCACCCGGTGGGACGGGCCGGCAGCAAGGTCCGGCGCAGCCGGAGGGCGAGCAGCGGTTCGGCGGTCCGCGGCGGTGCGGTTGCTCCGACCGGTGCGATGAGACCGGCCGGCCCGAGCTTGTTCTCGACGAGGTAGTCGACGCCGTCGGGGGTGAGCTGCCGGCCGTACCGAGCGCTGACCCGCTCGGCGACCTCGGCACCGGACCGTCGGCCGTCGACTTCGGACACGACAAGGTGGAGAAGCCGGGAGAGATGGACTACCTGCCCGTCGGCGCGCTCGACCAGGAAGTGCTGGCCGCGCAGGCCGGAGCTGGCGTACGGCCCGAGCAGCCGGACGCCGGGTGCGAGGCCCATGGGCTCGTCGCGGGAGGGCCACCGCGGCGCGGGGGCACCGCGGCGACCGGTCAGGGACCCCTGGTCTCCCAACAACTGCACCCCCGTAGTCGCAGGGATAGGGGACCGGCGGCACGGCGGGCCGCCGGTCGTTCACGGCGTGTCAGTGCTGGAAGGCCGCGATCCACTGGTTTGCCACGGCGACCGCGGTTGCTCCCGGGCTGGCCGCGTTGACAGCCAGCGCGAGATTCACCGCGGTGATCGTGGTGATGTTCACCAGAGCCGGTGCTTCACGCCGGGGCAAGAGCTCGCAGGTCTCGTCTTCGAGCCGCCTCAGCGCGCCTGTGTCGGCAGCCACCGGCTACCTCTGGACGACCGTGATGAACTGGTTGGCGCTCGCCGCCGCGATCGAGTGGAACGAGCTCGCGTTGAGCGCGACCGCCGTGTTCGACGCCCAGATGTTGGCGACGTTGAAGCCGAAGTGACCACCGAGCGCCTGACGCGCGGGCAGCAGTTCGGCCTCCTCGACCTCCAGGTCCGCGATGGTGAAGCAGGTTTGTTCCATCTTTCCTCCCCATGCGTCCGCCACGGTCGGGCGGAGCGGCGTCAGTACGCCACCGGCGTCGTGACGCGGTCGTGACAGCGGCGTTATCCCGCGGTCTACCGGACCGCCCCCTCCAGGCACCGAGCGGCCGGTCATGCGCGGTTGGCGACGAGCTCCAGTCCGTTCGCGGAGCGTCGAGCCTCCATGGCGAAGTCGAACGCGTCGACGCGGGTCGCCAGCTCGATGTCGCGCGGATCCACGTGCCCCGGTCCCAAGCCGAGCGTCACCGCCGCCTCCCGGCTCTCCGCTACCGCCTTCGCGGTCCTCCGCGCCCGGATCGGCTCACCGGTCCGGACGCGCTCGATCAGCCGCGCGGTCTCCTGGTCGTCCTCGCCCGGGTGCTCGTCGTCGCGCCAACCGCTGATCACGTAGGTCGGGTCACCGAGCCCGCTTCCCGCCACCGCGGCCGCGGTAGCCGACGCACAGACGAGGCTCGCGCACCAACGCCTGGCTGCGGAGGAGGCGGCAACCACGCCGCGCGTACCCGCCGACGTCCGCTGTACGAGCTCGCGCCCGCCCAGATCCGCCCCGGCCAGCTCGGCCGGCGAGTTGGAGTAGTCGAAGCCATCAACCCGCCGCCCCAGGTCCTCGCCCATCGCCAACATCCCGGGATGGGCTGCCTTCATCGCCAACGCCTCGTCGACCGATCCCACCAGCCAGATCCGCCGCGCACCCGCCGCGAACGCATACGCCGCGGTGGTGAAGGCGCGAAGCACATCAACGACGACGACCGCCCCGACCGCTTCCGGTGCCTCCCAAGCCGGCACGAATCGACCAACCCTCACCCGGCCATTCTGACCGACCAGCTCACGTAGCCGCGTCCAGCTCGAACCATCGCCGGCTCGGCCGGCGGACAGTCATTGCGGCCGGAGGGGAAGATGCTGCCTGGCCCACAGCGCAGCCTGAACCCGGTCGCTGACGCCGATCCGCTGGAACGCATGGGTCATGTGCGACTTCACGGTGCGCTCCGTGATGTTGAGCCGGCGCGCAATCTGCTTGTTGGCCAGGCCCTGACCGACCAGCTGAAGGATTTCGCGCTCCCTCGGCGTCAGGCCGACCGGCTGACGTCGCCGCCGGCTGTCCTCGAGCAGCACCCGCCCGGCTTCCGGACCGAGCACAACGTCGCCCGCATCTGCAGCGCGCACTGCCCGGAGGACGTCATGCGGGTCGCCATGCTTGAGCACGTAGCCGCGGGCACCCTGCTGCAGCGCATCGAGGATCCGGTGCTCGTCCGCGTGCGCACTCAGGATCACCACCCTGGCATCGGGGTCCGCAGCGACGATGCGTCGGGTCGCCTCGACCCCGTCGAGGTTCGGCATCTCGATGTCCATCAGCACCACGTCCGCTGCGACCTGACCTATCAGGGCCAACCCCGCCGCGCCGTCCGCGGCAGTTCCCACCACCTCGATGTCGGGCACCGTCGCGAACATTTGCTGCAGGCCCTCGCGCACGATCGCGTGGTCATCCACGATCACCAGGCGTATCAAGAGCCGGCTCCGGTTCGGCCGTCTCGTCTCCTGATCGCTCCCATCCGATCCTCTCGGCGTCCGACTCGCGTGACCAGGCGTTCGACCTCGCGCCGCTGATGGCAGCGCGGTTCGCGGTATGGGCGGCAGAGCAGCGCTGGCGAGCCGTGCAAGTCGTCAACCATGAAGACTGTCCAAACCCTGGCCGCTTACGCGGCGCGCCCAGGCGAGCGCACCCAGCGGTTCGAAACCTGTTTCCGGCCATCCGTGCCGAGCGTGCGCCGGGGGCGTGTCCACGAAGCCGACATCCGAGGTCCGGTGCGGGTGCCAGGCAAGCGACTTGGCATCGATGACCTACCCTCGACGCACGATGCGGCTTCGTGACTCCCGCGGATTTCGGGCGTTTTGGACGGCCTCCACCGTGTCGGCCTTCGGCAGCCAGGTCACCACGTTTGCCGTGGCGGTACTGATCGTCACGACGCTGGGTGGGACGGCCGCCGATGTCGGTCTGGTCAACGCCGCCCGCTGGCTGCCGTACCTGCTGCTCGGCCTGGTCGTCGGCGCGCTGGTCGACCGGGTAAGGCGCAAGCCCCTGCTGGTCGGCACGGACCTGGCCCGGGCGGCGCTGCTCTGCACGGTGCCGCTGCTTGCTTTGCCGGACCTGCTCAGCGTGCCGATGCTGATTGCGATCATGGCGCTGTTCGGTCTGGCGTCGCTGGTCAACGACGCCGCGCATCAGTCGTTCCTTCCGCGGCTGCTGCCCCGCGAGGCGCTTCCCTGGGCGAATGCTCGGTTGGAGCAGAGCTCGGCGGCCGCCGAGACGTCCGGGCCCGCGGTCGCCGGCGGGCTGGTGTCCTGGCTCGGTGCGCCGGTAGCGGTGCTGGTGGACGCCGCGTCGTATCTCGCCTCCGCTCTGCTCACCACCCGGATTCCGGTTGAGGAGCCGCCTGCGCCGACCCGCGGGCCGCTGTTGCGGGAGATCTCGCAGGGCCTGGGCTGGGTGTATGGGCACCGCATGCTGCGGCCGCTCGCGCTCAGCACCCACGGCTGGACCTTGTTCGCCGCGATGCTTGGGGCCGTCTACGTCCCGTACGGGCTGCTGGAGCTGGATTTCAGTGCTCTCGGGCTGGGCCTCACACTGGCCGCGGGCGGGTTCGGTGGCTTGGTCGGTAGCGGTTTGTCGGAGCGGTGGGGCCGGCGGCCCGGTGTCGCCGTCCCGGCCGCTTGGCTGCTGGACGCGGCCGGCATCGCGGTGATCGCGGTGACGCCAGCGGGTGGGCTGATCGTCGCTGGGGCGGGGCAGTTTCTGAACGGCCTGGGACTTGGCCTGTCCAGCCCGCTGGAGCTGTCCTACCGACAGGCGGTCACCCCGGACCGGCTGCAGGCCCGGATGAACGCGACCATGCGCTCGTTCAATCGGGCCGCGGTCGTCATCGGCGCCCCGGTGGGCGGGCTGGTCGCGGACGCAATCGGGTTCCGGTTTGCGCTCTGGCTCGCCGCCGCCGGGACCGTAGTCGCGGCGCTGGTGCTGGCGGCCTCACCGTTCCGCCACGCCGGACGCGGCCGCGGACCGGACGTCCAACCCTGCCGGGGGACCACGAGCTCATCGTCGGCGACCGCACCTACGCCGGCACCGGCCGGCGCACCACCGCAGCCGCCCTCGACGCCGCCGGTGCCGCCCGATCGCGACGACCCGCCGATGCCGCCGCCTGATCGTCCACAGTAGACAGGAGGAACGTCGTGGCAGCGCTGCTGCCCCTGCGCGGGGCCGGATCGTTGCGACCCCGGCCGGCACGTACCTGCCGTGCACCGGCAGAGCAACGGTGCTGGTGGAGACGGGGCGACTCGAACCCCCAAACCCCCGCCTTGCAAACCTTCGCTGTTCCTACCGGCCTGTCTCGACCGCCGGCACCGTCTGCCTCGTCACGCCCAGCTCATATCGCCTGGTGTCATCCCATACGGACGGCTGTCGTGCCTGGTGCTGACTCCTGCCGATCCACGGAGCCCGACACTAACCCCGCGCTGCGCTGCTGCGCTCGTACGGTCCCTGACATGACATGGGTCTGGAAACTGCTTCCAATCGTGGTTGATCAGTTTCCTGCGCAGAGCCGATCTAGTCTCCCGAGATCGACTGACAGAAGGGCATGGCGCCATGCGGAAACTGATCTACGGCATGAACCTGACCCTGGACGGCTACATCGCCGCGCCCGGTGACGATCTCGGCTGGAGCCAGCCGAGCGACGAGCTGTTTCAGTGGTGGCTCAACCAGGAGTTGGCGATCGGGCTGTTGATGTACGGGCGCAAGCTGTGGGAGGCGATGAGTTCCCACTGGCCGACCGGCGACCAGCAGCCCGACGCCACCCCGGCGCAGATCGAGTTCGCGCGGAACTGGCGGGACACGCCGAAGGTGGTGTTCTCCTCGACGATCGACAAGGTCGACTGGAACACCCGCCTGGTCACCGGCGACGCTGTAGCGGAGATCACCCGACTCAAGGCCGACGACGGCGAGCCGATGAGGGTCGGTGGCGCAACGCTCGCTGGGGCGGCCATGCGGGCCGGGCTGGTCGACGAGTACGAGATCGTCACCCATCCGGTGCTGGTGGGCGGCGGCACACCGTTCTTCACCGCGCTGGACAGCTGGGTGAACCTGAATCTGGTGGAGACGCGGACGTTTCCCGGCGGCGTGGTCCTGACCAGGTACGAGACGAGGCGGTGAGCGCGATTCCTTTGCTGCTTGTCTGAGGGAGTGGCAGCATGCCCCGGAGCAAGGTCGAGCAGTTCGCTGCCACAAGGCAGCGCTCGCCATTCCTCCCCTCACCGATGGATGCCGATACCAGTCGAGACGGCGGCGGGGCCCAGGGATCAGCGGCAAGACGTTTCGGCTCCGCGGCTCCTTGCCTGCGCTTCCATGATTTGCGGCACAGCTACGCGTCCTGGCAGGTCTCGGACGGCGTGCCGATCAACGTGGTCAGTCGGCTCATGGCCCACGAGCAGATCAGCACGACACTCAACCGCTGCACCCACGACGCTCGCGACTACGCCGACGGTCGGGTGCGTCAGGTCTTCGCGGCGCTCGCTGCTGACGATCTGCTGACTCCAGGGGAGCCCTGACGTGGCGCCGCACCGCGGGCGTGCTGGTGGAGACGGGGGGACTCGAACCCCCAACCCCCGCCTTGCAAAGGCGGTGCTCTGCCAGTTGAGCTACGTCCCCC
>Ga0068856_100003317_pt1 | contig 16350 bp, 14 predicted proteins | sample KBSCornC62_FD_66595 | JGI IMG/M metagenome (GOLD analysis project Ga0068856, IMG submission 66595) | Corn rhizosphere microbial communities from Kellogg Biological Station, Michigan, USA - KBS Corn C6-2 | ecosystem: Host-associated > Plants > Roots > Rhizosphere > Soil ...
TGAGTTCCAAAAGGACGAAAAGACGATCTCGGCCCACCGCAACCACCATAAAACCGCTTTGCATTACAGGGGTGGTTTGTCGTATAATCTACCTATATTCATGAAACCCAGAGTTCGCCCGTGAGCGCACCCCTCACCTTTATAGTTGTCACCCTGCTTGTCGGCCTCTCGGCCGTCTGCTCCGGGCTAAACGTCGCCCTGATGGCACTCGACCCGGACGATCTTAACCGCAAGGCAAAGCTCGGCGACCGTCGGGCGCAACGGGTTCTGCCACTTCGCAAAAGCACACATCTGTCACTCAGCGCCATACTGCTCACTAACATTGCCGCCGTATCGGCCACCTCGCTAGTGCTCGACAACGTCTTTTATGGTGTGCTAGCTGGCGTTTTCGCCACGCTGCTTACCGTAATCTTTGGCGAAATATTTCCCCAGGCATATTTTCTGCGCAACGCCCTAAAAATGACCGCCGCGCTGGCGCCATTCCTGCGCCTGATCATTATTATTAGCTGGCCTATTTCACGGCCCATCCAGGTGATGCTCGACCATCTGTTCCAGGACGATGAAGCGCACCTGCAAACCCGGCACGAACTCGGCCTGATGCTTAGCGAGCATATTGGTGCCAACGAAAGCGAACTCGACGAAGACGAGGTCGAGATTATGCGCGGCGCCCTGCAGCTGAGCGAAAAGCGCGTGCGCGATATTATGACCCCCATCGAAGGAGTATTCTGGCTCACGCCTCGCACCGTTATCGACGGCGAGCTGATCGACAAGATAAAACAAACCGGCTACAGCCGCATACCTATTTTCAACAGCGAAAAGACCATCTGTTTCGGCATTTTGCTGGTAAAACAGCTGGTAGATATCGACTTCGACAAAAAACCGCCACACGTCGACGGACTGCCGCTCCACCCGGTTCGCATAGTGGGCAGTATGACCGCACTCGACACCATGCTACGTAAGTTCATCGTCGCGCACACGCACCTGGCGCCGATTGAAAAAGACGATAAAATCGTTGGCATTGTGACCATCGAAGACCTGATCGAAGAGATTGTCGGCCACGAAATAGAAGACGAAACCGACCACCACGACTCCTAGGTCGTGTCAAAGTACACCGTATTCGGGCATCAGAGCGATAGCCGCATGCACATACGCCGACATGCTATCTTCGACGCGTGCTGCGCACTTCAGCGTAACGGTTGGCGGGTCTTCCGAATCGCGCCAGAACGCGCTCATCTCGTCCCGGTTACGAATATCCAGTCGGTACGTTCCGCTACACCCTCGCACCACCCTGGCATCGAGCACATCGTTATAGCCAAAACGCTGCATGGAGCCAACAAAGTTATGTGCAGATATCATCTCAGGCAGGAACGCCAGGTCGTGCGCCGCACTGACACGGTCTGCTTCCGGAATCTCGTCGTGCTGCCGAATAAAAGTTGCGTGCCGCAGTAGCGCTTCCTCCAACGCAAAGGTTCGGAGCGCAGCAGTCAAGGACATCCCCTCCACCGGTATCGCCTTGCCACCGACCAGAGCCAGCGCAGTGTTTCCCAGCGCTTTGTAGTGATCTTCTATAGCCTGCCAGCACCTGTGCTCCGGATCATCACCCTCTGAATACGCACGCTTGGTCTGAAGCGCCCCGTAATCGAGCAGCCGTAGCACGTCACCCCCGAACAGCGCCGGACCGCCGGGCAAACCGGAATCCAGCTTACGCACGCCATCGACCGGCAAAAACTGTGCGTCACAGCCCTCGCCTTTGGTCAGAATCTGACACTGTTCGCGTATGGCCCAGCCGGAAATCGCATGACGTGCCGACTTGTTTACGTTAACAGGCGCAAGTGCAGCCGGGTCAAACCCCTGCCTGGCAACCGACGCCTCTACAGCCCGAATAACCGTCATCGGATCATCTGCCAATTGTTCGGCGAGCGTGGGAATCTGGGGAGCCACCTCAGCCCGCGCAACGCGAAGCGCGCTTACGTACGTACTCATAGATAGTGAGTAGCCTAACGCATCCCGGCTATTTGCGCCACCGCTCAGACCTGCCAAGCAGCGCCAGTAGTTTTGTTTGTGTGCTAGCAGATTCTGATACCGCTATGGGGTCTGCGAACAGACCGCTGCCGGCAAACTCGTCTTTCCGTGGCAATGCTTTGTCGTACAGCAGCTTTGCAGCGTTTTCATCGAACACCACGTCGACACCGATTGCCTGGCCAAGGTCCCAGGCATGCACGAGTACATCGTTGCCGGCCTCAAGCAGGTACTCACCCACCGTGGTGTCGGTGTAGCTCAGGTGCGCAACCGCATCCACGTCGGAGCCCTCTACAGCTGCCCGTGTGAGCGTTTCGTAGTGGCGCCAGGCCACTACCGGGTCGTTGTCCAGCAGGTCACCGTCATACTTTGTACCTATCTCGGCAATCGTTTTGCCGGCCACAATATCAGCCACCCAGGCAACCTCGTACACGATGTGTTGCAGCAGATCACGCACGGTCCACTCTGTATCGGGCGTTGGCAATTTCATTTGGTCCGGTCCCGCCTCCGTCGCCACCTTTGCTGCCTCGCCAAGAGCATACAAATACAACTGTTTAGGGTCCATGCCATCTCCTTTACATTGGGTAATCATACACCGCTGCGGGGTGCCAAAATGTAAGAATTGCCCCTATTTTCACCTATTTGCGCTTACGCTAAAACTATTGTAATATTCATGCTATTATGCTATAATGTATCCATCTGTCAAGCGAAGCTCGACAGTGTGGAGCTAACAGAGGTAATTTACCCCTTACAGCTTCTTTGACAAGCAAGACAGTGAGAAATAACTTTTTTTTGCCCGCGCTGTTTGGCATAAGGCATCGCACCAGATTAGCTCTCTGGTCCGCTGCCTTATGCCAACACCCAAACGTCAGCAAAGAAGGGAAAGCAACCATGGGACCCAACGACCCCAACGGCCCTCTGCCCACGGACTACAACACGATCATGCACATCAACTACGCCGGCCTCGCCGTCATGGTGGGTGTGCTCATCGTTGCCGTGCTGGCAGTCATCGGTGCGCTGTACCTCGTCGCCGGATACATCCAGCGTCGACAGCCACAGCAGACCGCACAGCCCCAGATCCCGGCCCGGCTCGCCCTGGCCCCGGTCGACACCACCCGCAACACCCACAACTAGGAAAGGCTGAATTACCCACATGGAGTTCTACAACATCCTCGTTCGTGTCGCTACTACCGTCTGCGGTCTCGGGCTCGTCGGCGCCGCCTTCATCGGCTCGATGGCGTTCGTCCGGCTGTTCATCCTCCTGCTCGTGCTCTGCGCCCTGGCGTACTTCGTCATCGCAGCGCTCATCCGCAAGGAAGAGGACACCCGGGTGTCGTTCACCATCACCGACCCGCACACCCCGTTCGTCGGCATCTCGTCGACCAGGCCCGGCTGGGACATGAACCGCACGGTTCGCGACACCCTCCAGCAGGTCGACATCACCGGGCCCGACGACATCACCTACATCACCGTGTGGGCGCCTTTGCCCCGGAAAGCCTAGCCTTCGGCCAGGCCGTTTAGACGGAATGACGGGTAAGACGTGGTGCTTAGTATAAATGGCCCGGATGGGATGAGCTGTGACACTTCGGTGCACACCCCCTATATCCTTTTGTCATTTACCTCCTGTCTTGCTTGTCGTTTCGTCTTACGACGAACTTCGATTTGGCACATTTCCCGCGAAATAGTCCGCTGCTCACTCCGTCGTACCTCTGGTACGCCTGCGCTCCGCTACTCCTATTTCACAGAAACTGCGCTCAAATGCGAAGCCCGCCTGTCCGCTCACTAGCCCGGGTCGATTATACTATTACACATGGATGTGAGACCGTTGGCCGAACGGATGCGGCCGGAAGTACTAGAGCAGGTTGTCGGACAGGAACAGCTGACTGCCTCGGGCAAAATTATCCATGAGATTATCGAGAAAAAGCAGCCCACCAGCCTAATATTGTGGGGTCCGCCGGGCAGTGGCAAGACTACATTGGCGAGAATTATCGCGCGCGAAACCGATGCCGCGTTTATAGAACTCAGCGCCGTTACTGCAGGCAAAGCCGATGTAACGCGAGTAATCGCCGATGCCCAGGTAAACCAGCGGCTCGGACAGCGCACTATTCTTTTTGTGGACGAAATCCACCGCTTCAACAAGGCCCAGCAGGACGCGTTCCTGCCGCACGTAGAGGACGGCACCGTCATACTTATTGGCGCGACCACCGAAAACCCGAGCTTCGAAGTTATAAATCCGCTGCTCAGCCGTAGCCGAGTACTGGTACTGGAGCCGCTCAGCAAGGATTCGATTATCGCCATCATCAAAGCCGCCGCCAAAGCACTGAAGCTGAACGCCAAAAAGCTGCCGAAAGCCAGTGTTAACCTGCTGGCCGAGCTCAGCGGCGGCGATGCACGGGTGGCGCTCGGCAACCTAGAGCTGGCTATGCAGCTTTCCGGCGGCGGGCCCATCACGCCAACCATGGTCGAAACAGCCGCCCAAACGCGCCTGCCCGGCTACGACAAAAAGGGCGAAACGCACTATAACGTCATTTCCGCGTTTATAAAAAGCATGCGCGGCAGCGACCCCAACGCCACACTGTACTACTTGGCTCGGATGCTGCAGGCCGGCGAAGACCCAAAGTTCGTGGCACGGCGGATGGTGATTTTCGCCTCTGAGGACATTGGCCTGGCGGCACCGGCGGCGCTGAACCTGGCTGTCTCAACATTTCTGGCAGTAGAGCGAATTGGCATGCCGGAGTGCCAATACAATCTGTTTCACTGCGCCGCGGTGCTGGCGAAGTCCAAAAAAGATCGCTCGGCGGCAGATGCCATGGCCAGCGCGCTGGCTGCCGCCCGGCAGTATTCCGACCTGCCCGTACCGCTGGAACTCCGCAACGCACCGACCAAACTCATGAAAGACCTCGGTTACAACAAAGACTACAAATGGCAGGCCGGGTTCCGCACCGAAGGAGGTTTTCTGCCGCCCGAACTCACTGGCACGGATTTCTTTGCATAGCGCCTCTGGTGAATTTTGTACCATATCATGTATTATGGTATGACATACTTATGGAAGGTCGCCGACTAGCCGTTAATACCTTGCTTGCAGCTACGACTGCCGTAGGTGCTGGTCTAGTTGCCGGTTGCGGCTCGCCCAGCGAAGGTGCGCCTACACCCACTCATTCGGTCTCTGCAACCGAGTCGCCTACCGTAGTGCCCAGCCCAACGCCCAGCGAAACCGCATCGCCCGTCTTTGCACCGAACTCTATCGCACACCTTATGGGCCAGAATGCGGTAGTAAACATCATCCTTATTGAGCCGAAAAAGCGGGACAAGCCATCCGACCCGGGACTCGCACCCGGCGAGCAACAGTTCAGATCACGGCTGACTGGCGCCAACCCGACGTTGCTGCGATCGGTTCAGCGTTCGTTCGCGGCCGCAACCTACGACCGGTTTGTACCAAAGCACGTAATCGTTACGCGCGTTTCCGGAAAGCTCGCTATTGGGTGCATGTCGGACGACCCGGTCAAGAGCGCAGCCCAGGACGAGCTACTGCAGGATACTGCGTTTGCATACAACCAGCCCGGTGAGTTGAACATAATCGCCATTGACCAGCAGCCGTGCGGCTACAACGCAAGTGGCGGGGAAACCGGCGGATACGACGTAATGGATAGTGGCGAGGATCCAGTGGTTAACGCCCGAAGCTTTAATGAGGGTGTGTTTGAAAACACCGTAGACCACGAGTTCGGGCATGGTGGCGGCCTAGACCATGCCGGCACGGCGACATGCACCGACGCGGCCACCATCAGTAACTGCGCGCTTAACCCCACAGACGACCCGCTCTCACTCATGGGCTATACCGAAGCAGACTCAGCCCACCGCTACTCGTACCCCGAGCTTGCCAAGCTTGGACTGATTCGAGACGACGAGGTACAAACAATAGCAGAGCCAGGCCTGTACACGCTCCACACCATGAACCAGCAAGGCAGCAAGGTACTTGTGCTGGACACCGGTAAAAACGAACCACCAATATATTTTTCGTACGAAGCCGACCCAACCGCCGCATACGACGAAAAATGCATTCACGACCAGAACATCGATAACCCGCATGACCACTACTCCAGCAACCCGAACGTGCTGTCGGAAGGCTCGAACGGCACCGGCCAAAAATTTGTGTGTCTGGCAGTAAATCGCCGGCCACTCAAAAACAGTGTGCAAGTTCGCGCTCCGGAATACTCCCCTGCCGGCAGTGTAAACGACGCACAAAACTTTCTTGCGGACGTACTCCGACCGGAACGTGTCCCGAATACATTTGACCCGCAGCCCGAGACCGGCGAGATTAAAGCCGGCACGGTGCTGTATCAGAACGGCACGTACACGGTCACACTCCGAAGTATCGCCGGCGACAACGCAGTGGTTCAGGTAAGTCCCACGACTGGCGCTTAGGTACACAAGAAACAGGGGTACCTTACTTGACCCTGGCAAGATATGTCTTTATACTTTTGCCATAAGCGTAACAAACCGAAAGGCTTAGGCAATGAGCCGTTTACCAAATCCGGGGAGTGATGACGGACAGTGGGGCGACATACTCAATACGTTTCTTGAGGTCGCCCACAACACCGACGGTACACTGAAAGACGGCATTGTTAGCAGTAGCAAACTCGACAGCGCCACGCAGACATCGCTTGCCGGAGCGGCCAACGCTGTGCAGAGCGTAAACAGCCACACCGGAGCAAGTGTGACTGTTACGGCGTCCGACGTTGGTCTCGGCAATGTCGACAACACATCCGACGCCACCAAAAATGCCGCCACCGCCACACTTACCAACAAAACCATTTCCGGCGCCAGCAACACGCTGAGCAACATTCCGGAGAGCGCGGTCACGAACCTGACGAGCGACTTGGCCGCCAAAACGAGCACGGTGAATGGTGGTGGCGAAACGTATTTCGATGCCGGCAGTTCCGGCACCGCAATCACACTCAACCTGGCAAACGGTAACGTACAAAAGTTGACGCTGACCGGAAACTGCACCGTTACGCTGACCAGCCCAACGAGCGGAGCATATCGCGCACTCTTACTGTTAATTTTTCAGGATGCAACCGGTTCGCGTACCATCACCTGGCCCGCTGCGGTTAAATGGGGCACGCTGGGAGCGCCAGCGCTTTCGACCACTGCAACCAAAATGGACCAGGTCATGATTGCCACGGTAGACGGTGGAACGACCTGGTACGGTACGCCCGGCCCCGGAGGATTCTAGTGCTCGGTACAGCTAAAGCGGGCATACTGAAGCCAGACGCGGGCCGTCCAATACCCGGCTTGCTGGCAGCCTACGCGTTCAAAGAAGGCAGTGGAACGTCTACTGCAGATGCAACCGGCAACGGCAACACCGGCACGCTCGGCACCAATTCCGGCTGGGTGAGCGGCAAATGGGGTACGGGCGGAGTAACGATTACCTCCGGTACAACCACGACCATTACCTTCGGGTCCGGTCCTAGCGTCTCCCCGCCCTATAACGGCATTTCGTGGTGTGTTTGGGCCAAGCTCCCGACATCTGGCTGGCCGGACTATGGCTGTATCTTCGGACGGCTACTGGGCAGCGGCTCGACACGCTCCGGGCTCGCGACTGTAAGCGCTGGCAGTTTTTTCTACGTGTTCCGCTGGCGTGATGACCTGCAATTCGGCAATGCCGGCGCTCTCCCGAACGATGGAGCGTGGCATCACTACGCTATGGTAGACGGCAATACAACCTGGGCTTTTTATATGGACGGCGTCTCAATAGTCTCCGGTACAAGAAATCTGTCGCCGTTTACGCCAAATACTTCATGGGAAGCCAACCCGTGGACGCTCGGCTGTCTACCAACTGACTTCGTTTCACTGCCCGGTACGTCCTGGAGCGATTTGCGATTGTTCCAGGGACAACTGAGCATCAACCAGGTTGCCGCCTACATGAACGCCCCGGTATAATTCACGGCTACTGATTGCGCGCAGGAAAACTTTCGGCTATATTGCATAAGCAGTATGGGCGCGAGCATAGTTACTAACGGTTTGAGTAAGCGATACCAGGGTGCAACCGGTTTTGCCATCAAAGACATATCGTTCGAGGTCAAGCCGGGTGAAGTCTACGGTTTTTTGGGGCCGAACGGCGCCGGTAAAAGCACTACCATCCACACGCTTATGAATTTCATCCAGCCAACAGGCGGCAACGCCAGTATATTGGGCATGGATGTTGTTAAGGACAGCGTAGCTATAAAGCGGTCGGTCGGATTCCTTTCGAGCGATATGGCCATGTACCCGAAAATGACCGGTGCACAATTCCTGCGCTACATGAGCGAGCTGCAGGGTTCAGTAGACGAAAGTTACAAGAGCAAGCTGCTCAAACAACTGAACGCCGCCGCAGAAAAACGGCTCGGCGATCTTTCCCGCGGGAACCAGCAGAAATTCGCCATAATACAGGCGTTTATGCACCGACCGGATGTACTTATTCTTGACGAACCAAGCAGCGGTCTGGACCCGCTTATGCAAGAAGTTTTCTATAAACTTATACGCGACGCGAAGGCACGCGGCGCTGCCATTTTTATGAGCAGCCACATCATGAGCGAGGTACAGAAGGTCTGTGACCGCGTGGGCATCATCCGCGATGGCCAGCTGATCGCCGAACGCAACATTGCAGAAATGGAGCAAGAAGCGGCACATACATTCGAGGTGACTTTTGCAAGCAAGCCGCCCCTGGCGGAGTTGAAGAAACTGCACGGCGTGCAAATCGCTTCGCACGATGAGCACGAGGCGGTAATTCGCCTGCAAGGCGAATTACCGCCGCTGTTGGCGCTGCTGGGCCGTCACGATGTGGTGCGGCTGGAAGTACGCCAGCTCGATCTCGAGGAACTGTTTATGCATTTTTATAAAGGTCAGGAGACGCGGTAATTATGTACGCGATTGTACGCTGGACACTATGGCAACGGCGCTGGAGCATGTTCTGGTGGTGCATTGGCATCATTGGCCTGGTAGTGGTAACACTTGCCGTTTATCCGTCCGTTCGAGACCAGGCTGCACAGCTTAACAAAAGTCTAGGCAACCTGTCGCACAACACCGAAGCGCTGTTCGGCGGCACCGATTTCTTTTCGCCGGTCGGCTACCTGAACAGCCAGCTTATTTACTTTACACTGCCGCTGTTGCTTACCATATTGGGCATTGGCGTCGGCGGCAGTATAGTCGGCCGCGAGGAGTCAAATGGCACGCTCGAAGCCTTGCTTGCACGCCCCATTTCGCGCACCCGGCTTTTAACCGCCAAAGCAATTGCCGGCACACTGGTCATACTGGCCGTAACGCTGGCCGGTACGATTGCGACATTGCTGCTATGCAAAGTAGTGAAGCTAGATGTCCCACTGCACGATGTGGCCGCCGCGTGTTTTGCCTGCTTTATGCTGGTACTCAGTTTTAGCGCCGTACCGTTTCTGCTTGCCGCCACCGGCCGAGGCCGGGCCGCGGCACTCGGCATCTCGGTAGTGTATGCGATTGGCGGCTATATTATCGGCTCGCTTGCAGGCAACGTACACTGGCTGAAGAACTCAAGCCTTATTTTTCCGTACCACTACTACCGCACCGCCGACATTTTGCGCGGTACGTTCGACTGGTCATCTATAGTATTTTTCGGGGTGTTTGCACTGGGCTGCGGGCTGCTCGCCTGGCTCAGTTTCCGGCGGCGCGACCTGGTCTAGGCTTTGACGATTTTCTCCCACGGCAGCTCGGGCTTGCCAAAGTGCCCATACGCACTCGTTTGTCCGTAAATAGGCCGGCGCAGATCAAGCGCTTCGACTATACCGTGTACGCTCGTATCTACCAGCTGGTCCTTAAAATCATGTAATGCTTTTTCGCTTACTGTGGCGGTATCAAACGTATCAATAGTTTGCATAAGCGGCCGCGAGTGACCGATCACATACGCCAAACCCACTTCGCACTTCGTCGCCAGCCCGGCAGCCACAATGTTCTTGGCAATATAGCGCGCCGCGTATGCGCCACTGCGGTCTACCTTGCTCGGATCCTTGCCACTAAACGCGCCACCGCCTACCCGTGCGTATCCGCCATATGTATCAACCACAATCTTGCGGCCGGTAAGCCCGGCATCGCTTTCCGGACCGGGAATATGCCACAGCCCGGTGCCGTTCACCACAATGTCATCGTCTTTTGGAAGCTCGAACTTGTAGTGCTGGAGCACCGGCTCGAAGATGTGCTTTATTACATCTGCACGTACCTTTTCGGCAGAAACGCTCTCGTCATGAGCAACAGCAGCCACCAGCTTTTCGACTGCGACCGGCTTGCCGTTTTCGTACCGCACAGTCACCTGTGCCTTGCCGTCCGGGCGCAGCCATTTCAGCTCGCCCTTTTTCCGGGCTTCGTCGATACGACGCGCCAGCGCATGAGCCAGCGCAATCGGCAGCGGCATAAGTTCCGGCGTGTCGCTGCAGGCGTAACCAAACATCATGCCTTGGTCACCGGCGCCGCTGTCGTCCCCAACGCCCATAGCGATTTCTGGCGACTGCTCGTGCACATCGTTGCTAAAGATCGATTCCTGGTGGCTAAAACCCCAGGCCGGCACTACATACCCAAGCTCTTTGAGTTTAGCGCGGGCAACTCCCTCGTAATCTATCTTTGCCCGCGTTTTGATCTCCCCAAACAGGCAAATCTGGTTCGCACCAGCCACTGTTTCTATGCCTGTGCGGCTGTGCGGATCCTGCTTAAGCGCCGCATCCACTATTGCGTCGGAGATTGCATCGCACACTTTGTCGGGATGACCGGCACACACCGATTCACTCGTAAATACACTGTTTGAAGGAGTGGTTTTTGAAGTAGAAATAAAAAATCCTTTCTGCTGGCTGGCTGGAAAGGACATCAAATGTGTTAATATCTTTCCGCCCGGACTCGGCGGCTAGATGGAGCACCAACACCTTAAAAAGGCAGGTTGCCGGCAGGTCATCAAGCTAGATCTCTCGCTGCGCTCTGTATATGTTAAATTGTTAAGGCTTAACCAGTATAGCACGTGATGGACGGAGTACGTACGGAATGCTCGCAACCCAAATACAGCTAAGCGTGATGTAATAGCGCTGTGCCCAAAACCCCGGTCCGCCCCATACGTAGAACACACCTGACGCCAGTGCAAACAGCGTGCCACCTATGCCAATCGCATAAATCCACATGCGCCACTCCCGGCTGTTTACATGTACATGCACCGCCGTAACTACCAAAGTTCCAAACAGTGCCACCGAACCGGTTATATCGAATAGGCCGTGCAGTATCAGCAGTGGATCACTAAAAATCGGACCGCAGACCTGCTCGGACGGCAAGCAGCTCATAGGTATTGCCGCATCCAGGGCACCGCACACCCCATATATTGCCAGCAAAATGAGCGACAACCGCGCCCAACCCTTCAGCGAATACAAGCGTATAAGCATAGTTACGGCACCGAGCAGCAACATACCACTTACAATATCCCCCCATATAAACACCCAGTTATAGGGCTGGCCAAACGCACCTAGCTCGCTCGCCAAACCTTTGCGGCTCGCCACCGGGTTCAGCCATACGCCGAGCGGCCAGCTGCAATAGAGGATCGCCGACACAATAGTCAGGATAGCCGCGGTCGCAAAGAGTTTATGTTCATGCTTCTTTCGACGCATATATTTTTAGTATACCGCTTCTCGGCTCGCAATGCCGCATCTAGCCAAACGGCCACTGTTACGGTATAATCTCACAAGTCCAGTTCTTGGGGATTGGCCAAGCGGTAAGGCACTGGGTTCTGGTCCCAGGATCGGGGGTTCGAATCCCTCATCCCCAGCCAAGGTTCGAATTGAATCAAACATTGCAGTCCGTCCCGACCAAAGTTTATAATTAGCATATGCAGTCACTCAGTGATGACGAACGAAAAGAAGCCCTTGGAGAAGTCCTGAGCGACGAGCTCAAGGCAATACTTGAATACGTAAAAGATTTACCCTCTTTGCAACAAGAGCTACATCAAGTTCACGCAACAGTTAACGATATTAGTGACAGGCTAAATGTTATTGAGCATGTCGTTAAAGATCACGAATCAGAAATCAAGAGCCTGAAACATAATGCTGCTTAAATTTGCATAGCTCTAACATCGTGGCCATACATTAAGCATATACGTCCCTAGGATATCAAAGGACTGGCATCGGCGGTCGGTCGAAACCTTAGGCCTATCCGATCATGGTGATAAGGGCATTATAACAATTGCGTACAATAGAGTCTTTTTGCCGCTTTTTTATGTAGTATGTTGTTCTTTCAAAAGTTGGTGGATCTTATGGACATCGCGCAACCGCTCTTCACCTGTAATTAGTTCGTCCGGGAAAGTTTGGAACAAATCCTGTTTCCCCAGCAAATATTTCTATACATCTGTCAACTTCGTTTCTCTGTTATAATTAAAACGTGTTGAAAGTTATTGTAGTCTCAGGCCTTCCCGGTTCGGGCAAAAGCACCGGTTCGGAAGGTATCGCACAAAAATTATCATTGCCCATTTTTTTCGATTGATCCTATTGAGGCCGCCATGTGGCGGAGTGGTTTATCAAAAAGCGAAACTGGCATTGCAGCGTGGCTGACGTACGAAGCCCTGTACCATTGATTTACGGCGTCTATATAAACGTACTGGTAAGCATGGCTCTCGTGGCGTTTTTGAGCTACCCGTTGCTTAAGGGAGTTGGGAAATAACTACAGCTTGGGCTGAGCTAAACGGCCGGCGTGATTAGACGCACCGGCCAACCTGAAAGCCTCGATTAATTACGATTTTCCTGCCCCAAATCATACAGCAGCGAAAGCAACTGCTCTTTTTCGATGCTGCTCGTGTCGATCTTGGCACGGTGGGCTATCATGAACCCCTGCAACAAACACTGGGCAGTCGAAATATCTTTTCTCTTAAGATACTTGATCGTCTGGGTGTTATTAAGGAAATGCTTGGAGGTTATCGTTATAGCTCCGAACATCGGGCCCAGCTCTGTCTGTACGTTTATAATATTTTTAACTTCCGTACTGACCGTCTGCGCCGATTTGAAGAAGCTGTTATGCACGATCGTGATCTTCTGGCGGTCTATTTTCAGCGAGTCGGCAAACAGCACGAACGGGAAAACGGTGCTTGCCACGAACAGATTGTCTTGAGAGTTTTCAGTGAGACTAATGAGCTTCTCTGTTTCTGTCGCCGGTTTATGTACGTCCTGCACGACTCCATTTTCGCGGGGCATTGTGCTCGAATGGGCAAAACGGGCAATGAGTTCTTGGTTGTCATTTTTAGTGCTGCGAAGATCGGGTAAATGAGCCAAGGTGCTGCGCTGCAAGAGAGCGTATTTGCCGAGATTGTTATATGTGTGAACCATGATACAAGCCTCAAGTACTTTCTTAAGTTATCGTTGATGTGAGGCCAACGACAATCTTTACGCTTGCTCCCTACTGGACATTTAGTGTTGGGGTGGTCTATCTATACTTAGTATACGCTTATGTTTGACTATTTACTAATTTCATATTAATATGTATTGTTAACTTCTGCGTAGAGGCTGGAGACTTCAGTGCGCTAGCTATATCACTACGTCGGATAACCATTAATCCCCGCCTTATCGCAGCTCGCCAAGACGCTCGTTGGTATTGCGCGATAACGGTAGCGTAGATTATCTACCCTAAGCAGCGATGGTGTGTTTAGACCCTGCTGAGCGTTCCTCAATGAGAGTGTGTCACGCGCACCAAGTGAAATATAAACATTGTGACACCAGTAACTCTGAGGTCTGTTCTTTTGATAATGGCAGAGCTATTATGCCGAAATAAAGATAGCCTGGAAAATCTACTTCTGGATACTGTGCGTCTTAGTCTTGTTAGCATTAGTTTCCGTAGGCCAATGGACTGTCGTGGATTATGGCTGGTTAATCGCACTGGTTATGATCGTGCCACCATTATACGGATACACTTTCCGAAAGCATTTTGGGCAGAGTAAACTGTGGCGTGTACTTGTTATGATCTTGCGTTAAACGGACAGCTGGCCCGGATATTACGTCAGAACAACCTGTGAGGCGACCTTTACTAAATGCCCACGCCAGGCTTCGAAAGCCTCTTCGGCTGCTTGAGGTTCTTGTCGTCGATTTAAATATGACACCCCTGAGGATGCACCGGATCACTGGGGCCCGCCGTGCTAACAGCAATGAGCGGGCGTCGCAACTCCTCATTGTGCCGTTCTCGCTTTTTTAGTATTCCTGCCGCCAGCGTAATAAGATGCAAATTAGCACGTAGACGCTTTAGGGGGCTATACTTAAGCATAGATGTAGCACTTGAATGGAATATAAGAGTATGTATGAAGGTGACTGCCCAACCCGACGAACAAGCTAGCCAATCCGGAAACGCTCAAAATAAGCAGTCGTTAAAGATAGTCGGAATCGGTGCGTCGGCCGGGGGCCTGGAGGCTTTCACACAGTTCCTGAAAGCCGTACCACTCAACAGCAGTCTGGCCTTCGTACTCGTACAGCATCTGGACCCGATGCACGAGAGCGGGCTCGTCGATTTACTATCCCGCACTACCAAGCTACCCGTCATTGAAATAGAGGACGGCGATAAAGTCTTACCGGACCATGTCTACGTTATTCCGAGCAACGCCGAATTGACCATCAAAAACGCCGAGCTCCATCTGCACCCCCGCACCAGCGTCAAGCAGACCAATTTACTCATTGACCGCTTTTTGACATCACTGGCAGAGGACCGCCAAGCTGATGCCATCGGCGTGATACTTTCAGGGGCCGCCAGCGACGGAACACTGGGACTGCAAGCAATCAAGTCAGCCGGCGGTATCACGTTCGCCCAGGACGATTCGGCAGATTACACGAGCATGCCCGAATCAGCTATCCAGGCCGGAGCCGCCGACTTCATCCTGCCGCCAGCGGAAATAGCTAGAGCCATAGGGTCGGCTAACGCCCGGGACCTCGAGCAAGCCCAGTATTCGGCGCCCTTGCCGGAATCAGCCGCAGCGTTGTCTGACTTTCATGAAATCTTACTGCTCGTCGAAAACCAGACCGGCGTCGCTATGTCCAGCTATAAAGTCCCCACGCTGCAGCGTCGTATCCAGCGGCGTCTGGCCGTATTGAATTTACGAACGCTCGCGGAATACGTTGCCTACATCAAGGAGCACCCCGCCGAAGCTACCGCCCTGTACCAGGACATGCTTATTAACGTCACCAGTTTCTTTCGGGACCAGCCGACGCTCGACTACTTTAAGAAACACCTGCTGCCTGATCTCATTGGCAACGCTTCCAACGATCGGCCGCTGCGGATCTGGGTGGCCGGATGCGCCAGCGGCGAGGAAGCGTATACCCTTGCAATCGTCTGTCAGGAGTTCCTGAACCGAAGCCGGCACAACGTACCGGTTAAGATTTTCGCGACGGACTTGAATGCAGCGGCAATCGCCCAGGCACGCAGCGGCATCTACACGGCGGGTGCATTGACCGGAGTCTCCCAAGAATTACGCGAACGCTATTTTATTACAAACGGCGCAAACTACCAGGTCAAGGACATCCTCCGTGATATGTGCATCTTTGCAACCCACAACCTGTTGGTTGATCCGCCGTTCTTGACGATGGATTTCATCAGCTGCTGTAACGTCCTGATTTACCTGAAGCTGACCGCTCAGCAAAAGCTGCTCGCCAGCTTCCACTATGCCCTCAAGCCGAGTGGCTTTCTCGCGCTCGGAACTTCTGAATCCGTCGGCGCGTCACGGTCATTGTTCAGCCAACTGAACAAGAACCTGAAAATCTACAGTCGGAAACCGGTACCGTCACCGAAACATCTGTACACTACCAGTAGCATGCCGGCGAAAAACGGCGCTAACTTGCCGAGTCGGAATACGGAGCCCCGGCCGGTCAAATTCAGCACTGCAACGCTTGCCGATTCCGTATTGCTCTCGCAGTTCACGCCAGCCAGCGTAGTGGTCGACAGTTCGCTGGACATCATACAATTCCACGGCTCCACCAGCCCCTATCTGGAGGCTACCCCCGGTAAAGCCAGTCTGAATCTCTTCAAGATGGCCCGGCCCGGACTGGTTCTACATTTGCGCAAGGCAATTCGGCACGTAAAAGAAAATAAGGAACCGTACGAGCGTACGATTCACGTCAAGTTGGATGCCGGTACCCGGACGATCACGCTGCACGCCCTGCCGCTTGCCACCGAGGGCAATGCGGAGCCATCGATGCTCATCGTTTTTGGCGATAACGCGGAGGAGGACACTGGCGGGTTGAACCAGACAGCGGTATCCGACAAGCAGGCTAAAGCAACATCGGCCGACGATGACAACCGTCAGATACTCCAGTTGGAGCGGGAGCTTGCCGA
>Ga0068856_100003319_pt1 | contig 16347 bp, 11 predicted proteins | sample KBSCornC62_FD_66595 | JGI IMG/M metagenome (GOLD analysis project Ga0068856, IMG submission 66595) | Corn rhizosphere microbial communities from Kellogg Biological Station, Michigan, USA - KBS Corn C6-2 | ecosystem: Host-associated > Plants > Roots > Rhizosphere > Soil ...
GTACATCTTCTACACCATCAGCCCCGAGACCGTGTCGAAGTTCGGCACGGCGGCGCTCGAGCTGACGATTCCGTTTCCTCTGTACGGCATCTTCCGGTATCTCTACCTGGTGCACCGCCGCGAAGGCGGCGGCAGCCCGGCGGACCTTCTCATCAAGGATCGCCCGCTGCTCCTGTGCGTCCTGCTCTGGGTAGCCTCGACGGTGCTGATCATTTACGGGTCCCGGAATCTTCCGTGGGCCTGACCCTTCGACATGCGCGGGGTCCAAGGATGCCAAGCCATGGCTGATTTCAGCGTGCGTTCCGACTCGGTCAACGTCGAGCAGATCATGGAGCAGATCCGCGCGCGTATTCGCGAGAAGCGCGGATCCGACTACACCGAACAGCAAATCCGCGAGCTCGCGTCGGTAAAACTCGAAAAATTCCTCGACCCGCGCGGCGTGCGGTCCGATCTGCTCGAGGCGTACCGCCAGACGCAGGCGGCGCACACGCCGCCTCCGCCGCCCAACTACGTCTTCGGCGAGGACACGCTGTTTGAAACGCATCGCGGACCGCTGCGCGCGATGCGGAAGCTCCTCGCGCCGATTCTGAAGCTGTTCTGGAACCCGAACCCGCTCATCGCGGCCATGCACATTCAGTCGCAGCTGAACACGATCAACGCGCAGCGCGAAACCGAGCGCCGCGGCCTCGACGAGCTGCACTTCGAGGTGCTGCACAACCTCGTGCTCGAAACGACGCGCATGAGCATCGAGCTGAAGAACCTGAAGATGAAAGTCGAGTCGCTGACGGGACGCCTCGAATTCAACGAGCGCCGGGCGCGCGCGCTCGAGAGCGTCGTCGTGTACCGCCCGGGACAGGACGATCGCATCGAGTCCCCGGCTCCGGCGCACACACCGTTCGTGCCGGCTCCTCAAGCCGCCTCGAGCCCGCAACTCGCGCCGTCGCTCGCTCCGCAAAGTGGCGGGGCGCCGTCGCCGGGCGCAGGTGAAGGGCCGGGACAACGGAGCCGTCGGCGCCGCAGGCGTCGCGGCCGTCGCGGCGGCGGTTCGGCGGCGGCGATCATGGGCGGCGCGCCGCAGCAACCGGGCGCCGAGCAGCCAGGTGCCCCGCAGACGATGTCCGAAATGGGCAGCCACGAATCCGACGGCGGCTCTGAAGACTCCTTCGATCAGGCCGATCATGCAGGGCCGGACGATTCGAGCGGCTCCGATTCCGGCGAACAGTGAAAGTCGCCGTCGTCGTTCAGCGATACGGGCAGGCGATTAACGGCGGCGCCGAGCTTCACGCGCGGTACATCGCCGAGCATCTGGCCCGTCACACCACCGTCGAGGTTCTGACCACCTGCGCGGCCGACTACGTTTCGTGGAAAAACGAGCTCGCCGCTGGAGTGGAAACGATCAACGGCGTCGCCGTGCGGCGATTCCGCGTGTCGCACGAACGCGATCCGCTCGAATTCGGTCGGCGCTCGGTGCGCGTGTTCGACGAACGGCACTCGGTCGCCGACGAGCTCGCCTGGCTGGACGCGGAAGGGCCGACCAGCCCCGCGCTGACCAAACACATCGCGCGACACGCCGCGGACTTCGACTTCTTCATCTTCTTCAGCTATCGCTACTACCACGCGTACCACGGCGTGCGAGCCGCCGGCGGACGCGCGATCCTCGTGCCGACGGCCGAACGCGATTCGGCGATCGGGCTGTCGATTTTCACGCCCATGTTCAAGAGCGTGCGCGCGCTGATGTACAACTCGCCCGAAGAGCGCGCGATGATTCAGGCGCTGGCCGGCAACGAACACGTGCCCTCGGTTGTTGTCGGCATCGGATCGGACGTACCGGCGAATCCGCAGCCGGCGCGATTCCGGCAGAAGTTCAACATCCGCGGGCCGTTTGCGGTGTACGTGGGCCGCGTGGACGAGAACAAGGGCTGCAAGGAGCTGTTCGAGTTTTTCGAGGCGTATCTGAAAGAATCGTCCGGCAGCCTTTCGCTCGTGCTGATCGGAAACTCGATCCTGCAGGTTCCGTCGCATCCGCGCATCCGCCACCTGGGATTTCTCGACGACTCGGACAAGTTCGACGCGATTGCAGCGTCAGAGCTGCTGATCATGCCGTCGTACTTCGAGAGCCTGTCGATGGTTGCGCTCGAGGCGTGGGCGCTCGGCCGCCCGGTGCTCGCCAACGGCAAGTGCGATGTCCTCAAGGGTCAGTCGATCCGCAGCAACGCCGGCCTCTACTACGGCGATTGCGTCGAGTTCGTCGAAACGCTGCGCGCCATCGAACAGAACCGATGGCTGAGCGGCTCGCTCGGCCGCAACGGACGGCAGTTTTATCGCGACAACTACGACTGGCCGGTCATCGAACGCAAGTACCTCGACATGCTCCAGCGGCTCAGCGCGGAGACGGCCGCTGCGCGTACGATGGAGCCGCTGCCCGGATGGTTTGCGCGGCGGCGCGCCGACGAGCGCGCTGGCTCCGAAGTGGTGGCGGCCCTGCCCGCTGGTCCGTGCGTGCGCATTGAACCGGATGCTCCGTCCTCGTACGCGCCGCCGCCGCCGGCGGCCCGGCCCGTCGCGGCCTCGCCACAGATGCCCGCGCGCAGCGACGGCTCCCGCACCGCGCCGTCGCAGCCCTCGCAACAGGACCGCTCATCTCGCGGCCGTCACGACAATCGCCGTTTCCAGGGACGCCACGGCCGCGGCCGGCCGCGCGGCGGACCCCAGTCCGGCCGGGGGCCGAGATGACACGGCCGGCCGTCCATCAGGTGCTCGCGACGCTTGGCTACGGCGACGCGATCGGCCACGAGGTGCTCGGCATTCAGCGCGTGCTCCGCGCGGCTGGATACGAGTCGGACATCTTCGTGGAAACCGCCGACCGCCGGCTGGAGCCGCTGACGCGCGATTACCGGGAGCTCGTCGACGCGAGCCATCCGGACAATCTGCTCCTGCACCATTTCTCGATCGGATCGAAGGCGTCGCGAACGGCGTACGCCGTGCCCGACAGGATGGCGCTCATCTACCACAACATCACGCCCCCTGAATTTTTCGCCGGCATCCATCGGACGCTCGCGCGACAGTGTTTTCGCGGCCGCCGCGAGCTGCTCGCCTACATCGATCGCTGCGACATGGCGCTCGGCGACTCGGAATTCAATCGGCAGGATCTCGAATCGCTCGGATTTCCTCACACAGCCGTTTTGCCCGTCGTGCCCGACTTCGCGCATCTCGACCGCGAGCCCAACCGCTTCGTCGCCGACCAGTTCGACGACGAGTGGACGAACATCCTGTTTGTGGGCCGGATGATCGCGAACAAGAAGATCGAGGACCTGATCCGGTTCTTCCACGCGTACCACACGCGGGTCAATCCCCGTTCGCGCCTCCTTCTTGTCGGCGTGTCGAATATTTTCGAGCGCTACATGGCGGGGCTGTCGCACATGATCGCGGAACTCGGACTCTCGCACGTGCACTTCACGGGGCACGTGGACGACGAAGAGCTCGTCGCGTATTACGATGTCGCCGATCTCTTTCTGTGCGCGAGCGAGCACGAAGGCTTCTGCGTGCCGCTCGTCGAGGCCTTTGCCAGGCAGGTGCCGGTGCTCGCATACGCGGCCACAGCCGTCCCCTCGACGATGGACGGCGCCGGCGTGCTGTATGACGACAAGGATCCGTGGCACGTCGCGGCCTTGATGGACGGAATTATTTCCAATCCCCCGCTTCAGGACGCAATCGTGCGCGATCAGCTTGCCGCCGTGGAGCGCCTACAGGCGAAAGACTTCGACGGCACGCTCCTCCGCTTTGTCGAACAGATCCTTTCGGCGCCTCGCGCGCCGGCGCCGCATGTGGCCTTCGATTTCTGGAGCCAGTTCGACGAAGCCGAAGCGCTCGAGGAAATCCGCATCTATCGACCGTCCGCATTCAAGGCGCTGCCCGAATGCTCGTGAACCAGTGGATCCCGGCGGCGCACCGCGGCGACGCGGTTGGCGACGGCGCGCGCCGCATGCGCGGAATGATTCGCGCGCTCGGCCACGAATCCGAGATCTACGCGCTCACGGTGGACGACGAGCTTGCGGGGGACGTGCTGCCGTTCGGAGACGCTGGAGCGGCGCGCGGCGACGTCACGATCTTTCACTACGCGCTGCCCTCGATGATGACCGAGGCGTTTGCGACGCTTCGGCGCGGGCGCGTGCTGCTGTACCACAACGTCACGCCGGCGCATTTCTTCGCGCCGTACGATCCGGTGCTCTTCAGGCTCGCGTCGCTTGCGCGCGCGGAGCTCGCGTCGCTCGCAGGCCGCGTCGATCTCGCCCTCGGTGTGTCCGATTACAACCGGCAGGAGCTCGAGGCGCTCGGCTTCGCGCCAACGGGCGTTCTTCCCCTCGCGGTGGACTGGTCGCGCGTCACGAAGCCGGTCGAACGGCCGGCGCTCGAAAAAGTCCTCGACGAAGAATACGTCAACTTCCTTTTTGTCGGCCGCATCGCGCCCAACAAGAAAATCGAAGATCATATCCGCCTCGCGGAGCACTACAAACGCTACGTCGATGCGTTCTACCGGTTCATCTTCGTCGGGAAATACGACGCCGTGCCGTCCTACTACGCGACGATCCGCGCGTTGATGGCGGAATACAAGTTTCTCCCGGACCGCTTCATCTTCACCGGGCCTGTGTCGGACGAAGAGCTCGCGGTCTACTACCGCCGGGCGGCCGTGTACATTTCGCTCAGCGAGCACGAAGGCTTCTGCGCTCCGCTCGTGGAGGCCATGGCGGCGGACGTCCCCGTGCTCGCCTATTCCGCGGCAGCCGTTCCTGAAACCCTCGGCGGCGCCGGAGTACAATTTGCCCCGAAAGATCTCGAGTACGCGGCGGAGCTCGCCGGCGCCCTGGCGTTCGACGACGCCCTGCGCGCGCAAGTGATCGCCGGGCAGCGGACGCGCCTCGCCGATTTCGGTCCAGACCGCGTGACGGCGCGGCTCAAGGCGATCCTTTCATGAAGCTCTGTTTCGTCGTGCAGCGATACGGCCCTGACGTGCTCGGCGGATCGGAGCACCTGTGCCGCCTCGTGGCCGAGCGGCTCGCGGCGACCCACGAAGTCGACGTGCTCACGACCTGCGCGCGCGACTACGTCACCTGGAAGAACGAATATCCGGAAGGCTCCGACCGCGTCCGCGGCGTCATCGTCCGCCGTTTTGCGACGGCGAGGACGCGCGACCTGGAGTCGTTCAACCGCCGCTCGGACTGGATCTACGCCGCCCCGCATACACCGGCCGACGAGATGGAGTGGCTGGCCGATCAGGGGCCGTGGGTCCCGTCGCTCATCGAGTACCTGAAGCGCAATCAGCAGCAGTACGACGCGCTGATCTTCTTCACGTATCTCTACGCTCCGACGGTGCTCGGCCTCGAAGTGAATCCCGGCAAGAGCATCCTCGTCTCGACCGCGCACGATGAGCCGGCGATTGGTCTCGACATCTACAAGAAGGTCTTTTCGACGCCGGGCGCGATCTGCTACCTCACCGACAGCGAGCGGCAGTTCGTGCAGCGCAGATTTCCGAACAGGCCGCTCCTCGAGGAAATCGTCGGCGTCGGGATCGACATCCCGCCGCGCCAGCCGTATCCGCGGATGCCTGCCGCCGCGGAAGAGGAGCCGATTGCCGACGCCGATGTTCCATCGAATCCCGCAACAGCGGCTGCCGCGGGCGAGGATCAGGGCGAGCGCGATTTTCCGTCGCATCTCGCCGCGCGCGGCGCGGTGTTTCGCCGGCGCCATCGCCTCTACGGCCCGATCGCGCTGTACGGTGGGCGCATCGATCCGGGCAAGGGCTGCGAAGAGCTGATCGAATATTTCGAAGGCTACGTGAAGGAAGGCGGCGACGCGATGCTCGCCCTGATGGGCGCGAAGATGATGGCGATTCCCGAGGAGCCGTACATCAAATTCGCCGGCATGTTGTCCGACAGCGAACGTTCGCAGGCGCTCGAGGCCGCCACCGTTGTCGTATGTCCGTCGCCGTACGAAAGCCTGTCGCTCGTCGCGCTCGAAGCGATGGCCGTCGGCACACCGATCCTCGCGAACGCCCGCAGCGCGGTGCTCGTCGAGCACTGCGTGAAAGGCAACGGCGGCCTGTACTACGCGAATCGGGACGAGTTCATCGAGTCGCTGCAGCTGCTCGTCCGCGACGCGCGCCTGCGCGCCGCGCTCGGCCGGAACGGCCGCGACTACGTTCGCAAAAATTACCGCTGGGATACGGTTCTCGGAAAGTGGGACCGGCTCTTTGCGAAGATACGCAACGCACGATGACGAGAAAAAAGGCCGAGAGGTCTTTTTTCTAAGTCGCCACGTCGTCGCCTGGATCGACCCCCTGGCGTTTCCGCCGTGGACGGATATCGTGCCGCTTGATCATCTCGTTCAGCGTCGTCGGCTTGATGCGCAGCAGCTCCGCCGCGCGCTTCTGCACCCCTCCGGCTTCCTCGAGCGCCGACTCGATAATCCGCTTCTCGAAATCACTCGTCACGTCCTTGAACGACAGGCCTTCCGGCGGCACGACGAATGACGACGACGCGAGCTGCGGCGATCGCCGCACCTGCTCGGGAATGAGCTCTTCGCCGATGCGCGGGCCGGTGCTCAACACCACCGCACGCTCGATCACGTTTTCGAGCTCGCGCACGTTGCCCGGCCATTCGTACGCCATGAGCAGCTCGAGCGCCTCGGGCGTCATCTCGAGGTCGCCCTTCTTGTTTTCGACGGCGTACTTCGCCAGGAAGTGCTGCACGAGAATCGGAATGTCGTCGTTGCGCTCGCGCAGCGGCGGCAGCGGAATCGAGATCACGTTCAGGCGATAGAACAGATCCTCGCGGAAGCGCCCTTCCTCCATCATCTCGCGCAGATCCACATTCGTCGCCGCGATGATGCGGGCGTCGACCTTGATCGTTTCCATGCCGCCGAGGCGCATGAAGTCCCGCTCCTGAATCACACGCAGCAGCTTCGCCTGCGTCTCGAGCGCGACGTTGCCGATCTCGTCGAAGAAGATCGTCCCGCGGTCGGCCATGTCGAACAGGCCCTTCTTCGGATACACGGCGCCCGTGAACGCGCCCTTCACGTGCCCGAAGAGCGTGGACTCGAGAAGATCCGGCGGCAGGTTGCCCGAGTTCACCGTGACGAACGGACGATCGGCGCGCGACGAGTTCGCGTGAATCGCGCGCGCCACGAGCTCCTTCCCCGTCCCGCTTTCGCCCTGAATGAGAATCGTCGACCGGCTGGGCGCGGCCTGAATGACAAGGTCGAACACCTGCCGCATCTTCGGACTTTTGCCGATGATGTTCGCGAACTTGTGGTACCGCTCCTGGATGTTCTGACGCAGGTTGCGGTTTTCCGTGACCAGGCGCCGCCGTTCCATCGCGTTGCGGACCACAACGAGGACTTCGTCGTTCTTGAACGGCTTGGTGATGTAGTCGAACGCGCCGGCCTTCATCGCGGAGATCGCGCTTTCGACGGAGGCGTACGCCGTGATGATGAGCACGGCGAGGTCCTCGTCGATGCGCTTCAGCTCGTCGAGCGTCGCGATGCCGTCCAGGCCGGGCATCATGATGTCCACGATCGCCGCGTCGAACGGCGTCGCGCGGGCGAGCTCGAGCCCCTCGTTGCCGGATGCGGCGAGGCGCACGGTATAGCCCTCGCGCGTCAGCAGCGTCTCCAGGATCTCGCGCATGATTTCCTCATCGTCGACGACGAGGATCGTGCCCTGTTTAGTTGTGGTCACTGGTAATCAATGAATCGCGCTGCGGGCGACGGCCGCCGACATCGGGAGTGTCATCGTGAAGCGCGTCCCCTGACCGACCGCGCTGTCGCAGCGAATCGCGCCGCCGTGTTCGTTCACGATCCCGTAGGAAATGGACAGGCCGAGGCCCGTGCCGCGGCCGATCGCCTTCGTGGTGAAGAAGGGATCGTAAATGCGGGCGAGCTGCTCGGGCGGAATGCCGGACCCGGTGTCGGACACCTGCGCGATGACGTCGCGCCCTTGCGTGCGCGTGGTGATCGTCAGCCACCCGCCCCGCGGCATCGCATCGCGCGCGTTGAGGAACAGATTCAGGAACACCTGCTGAAGCTGATGCTCGATTCCCGACACCGGCGCCGGAGCGTCCGACAGCTCGCGCCGCACTTTGATGCGCCCGACTTCGAACTGGTGCTCGAGCAGCGACAGCACGTCGGTGATCACGACGTTCAGATCGAGATCGCGGCGCTCGCCGCCCGGAGTGCCTGGCCGCGACAGCGTCAGCAGGCCGTTGACGATTTTCGCGGCCCTGAATGTCTGCCGCTCGATCTTCTCGAGCAGCGCCGTGCGCGGATCCGACGGGTCCGCGCCGTCGAGCAGCATCTGCGTGAAGCTCGAAATGCCCGTGAGCGGCGTGTTCACTTCGTGCGCCACGCCCGCGGCCAGCAACCCGATGGACGCCATCTTCTCCGAGATCTGCAGCTGCTCCTCGAGCCGCACGCGGTGCGTGACGTCTTCGATGAGCAGAATCGTGCCGACAACGGCGCCAGGGCCGGCGAGGCTTTGCAGCGGGATGGCCGTCGCGTTCACGAGCAGCGTGCGCGATTGGCCGTTGTCAACGTCGCGGCTTGCCGTGATCGGGCACTTGAAGAGCGTCGCCCCGCGGGGGTTTTCGCGGCGCGCGGCGCCGAGCGCGTCCACGAATGACTGATCGAACACGTCTGCGAGCCGCTTTCCAACCGCGGCCATCCGCGTGGTGCCGGAGAACTGCTCGAGCGCGCGGTTCCACCGGACGATCCGTTCGTCCTCATCGAAGACGACAAGCCCGTCGTCCAGCGATTCCAGAATGTTGTCGTTGAACTCGCGCATGCGCCCGAGCTCCTCGGCCTTGATGTGCAGCTGCCGATACAGACGGCCGTTTTCGATCGCGGTCGCGACCTGCGCGGCCACCGCCGTCAGGAGCGCGATGTCCTCGCTGTTGAACGGCTCGTCGGATTCCTTGCGGCCGAGCGCGAGCACCGCGATGGCGACGCCGTCGAACACGCAGGGAACGAAGTAGTAAATCCCCTGGTCGCGCCAGAACTCGACTTCCTCGGCGGAGAACCGCGCCGCGGCGATCGGATCGTCGATGGCGACCGTGTGGCTGGCATCGAGCCTGGCGATAATCGACGACTCGCGCGACAGGCGGGGCACCGGCCTGGTGAATCCGAAATCGCCGATCGTCCGGAAGTCGCCGAGGCGTTCGTCGGCGAGCATGAGGGCCATGCGATCCACGACGAGCGTTTCAACGATCCGCGAGACGAGACGCTGGCTGAGGCGAACCACGTCGAGGTCGCTGTTCAAGTCGCGCGCGAAGCCGACCAGCGCGCGCCGGTAGTCGTAGCGGTCGCCGTAGAACAGGCGATCGAGCGCGTTGCGCAGCGCATCCATCACGGGGCGCACGAGCAGCACCACGACCGCGGTCGCAAGGCCCGCGACCACCCAGTTGTGCGGATCGTTGTCGTCCCTGAAGAGGAAACCCGACAGCTTGCGCATGGCGAAGTACAGCAGCGCGCTCGCGCAGAAAAACGCGGCGTATGCGAGGCTGCGCTTGATGATCACTTCGACATCGCGCAGACGGTAGCGGACGATCGCGCACGCGAACATGAGCGGCACCAGGCCGAGCGGCACGGCGGTGAGCTGGAGCGCGACCGGATTCACGCCGAGCGCCCACGGAATCGCGTAGCCGAACGCGAACGGCCCGACGCCGAGCGCCGTGCCCCACGCAATCCATCGCAGCTGGCGGCGGCCGGTCAGCGACGTGATGTCGCCGAACGCACGCCCGAGCACGGCGAAGGCGCCGAGCAGGCACACCGCGAGATACACATGCTCGCCGCGATCGAGCACGTCCATCGCGCGCGACAGGAGCGGTTCGTTTTCAGAACCGTGCGCAACCGCGGCAATGCGCCCCACGGCGAGGACGATCGCGGGCACGTACATCGTGGGCAGCAACCATCTCGATTTGATCGCGGGCCGCTCCGGGAACACGAGCGTGAAATGCAGCAGCAGCGGAGGCAGGAGCGCCGTCGCCACGGCATCGCCCCAGTAGAACACCCAGTCGAGGCGATTGAATGGTCCGTTGAACGAGAACGTGAAACAGCCGAAAAACGCGACGCAGAGCCAGAAGAAATGCAGCGTGGCCTGATCGCGCGGGCGCCGCAGGCGGACCGACGCGCCGACGAGCAGCGTGAACAAGCCGACGGCCGCGAGCACGAAATACATCGCGTGGGGTTCGGGCGTGGCAGCGAGCGCCACGTCGAGCGCGCGCTGTGAGCCGAGGCGAAGGAGCGTGTAGTGAAGCCGCGCGCCCGCGTCGCTGCGCTGCTCGACGTCGAGCACCTCGTCGCGCGTCTGCACCGCCGCCCCGTTGATGGCGAGCAGCACGTCGCCCTTCTGGATGCCGGCGCTCGCCGCGGGCGAACCATCAGCGACCTCAGCCGCGACCACGCCTTCCGCGCGATCGCTCCAGAACACGCCGTCTTCCACCTGGTGCCAGCGCGCGCGCTGCACGATATTCGCGATGCCGAGCGCAAGAAGCACCAGCACGACGACTGCCGCAATCGCAGCGCGGCCCCAGGCGCGGAGACGGCCTTCGACGGGGTCAGGCATCACTCTTAAACTACTGAAAAATCGGACGCTTTCAAGTCCGCTGGCTGTGAAAAAGCGAGCCGGCGGGCGAGGGTGGGCAGGTCGATCCAATTCTATGGATGCGGCCTAGAACTGCATCGTCAAGCCGCCGACGATCCGCTTGGGGGGGCGGACGACAAGGAGCTCGTCATAAGCGGACTGGATGTCGGAACCGGGCTCACGGAAGAAGTTGCGGACGCCGAGGAGCATCTCCCACTTCGCGCTCGTGAAGTTCATGAAAGGAAGCGACTGCCGGACCTGGACGTCGAACCGCGAATCGAGGCTTGACCGGTCGGCAGCCGGATCGGTGCCGCGCGGCGGATGCGCGTAGCCGTTTCCGACGCGGTAGAGCACGACGACGCGCGTCGCCAGCTCGGGCAGCTTCGTTTCGAGCTTCGTGGCGACGTTGTAAATCCGCTCGGCGCGCGGGCCGACCGCCGACGGTGCCGTGAGCAGCAGGTAGGTCGGGTCGGTCGTGGGCGCGAGCTGCGCGTTGGTCAACGAATACTCCACCGACCCGCTCAGCCACGACGTGATCGCCGCGCGCACTTTCGCCGTGCAGCCCGACGCGATGACGTTGCCCGCGTTGCCGACGAAATAGTGGCCGATTTTCGACATCGGCTGATTGGGCAGGTCTGCGCCGAAGATCGTGACGAGCTGATCTTCGGAGTGCTGATGGAACGCGGCAAGAGACACGGTGGCCGATCCGAGATCGCGCTCCACTTCGAGCGCGGCGTGTGTCGTGTGCTCGGCGCGAAGCCCGGCGTCGGGGTCGAGCGAGGAGAAGAGGCGCTGCGGCGGCAGCCAGACGCCGGTTTCGCTCGGCGGCAGAAATTCTTCGGCGCCCGGAGCCTGCGCGCTTTCCGCCGCCATTGCGCGGATGCGCGTGCGCTTGTCCGGCGTGAGCGCGAGCTCGAGGCGCGGGCTCATGAGCCCGCGCCCGTCGAGATAGTCGTAGCGCGCGTAGCGCGTGCCGTAGGTGATCGCCACGACCGGGGAAAGCGTGAACGTGTCGAACGCAAACACCTCGCTCGCGCTGCGGCTGTTGGTGGCCGCATTCAGCGCGAGTGGATTCCCGACGTCGTAGCGCTGTGTGCTGTAGGACAGGCCGACGTTGTATTGATGCGTCGCCGGCATGCGCGTCTGATAGGCGCCCGACACGATCCACGCCGCCATATCGGCCTGCATGAATGCGCCGCGCACCGACCAGTCGCCGTGATCGCCAATCGGCGCGGTGACGCTCAAGTTCGCAATGCCCGACGGCAGATTCGCCGGCATGAACAGCTGCTGCGCTTCTTCGAACGAGCTGCTGGTCAGGAAATCCACCTGGCCGGAAAAGGGTGTGCGCGCGAAGAAATCGGCCGCGGTGGTTTTCTGTGCGGGCACGAAATTTCCGGCGAGAACGTCGGCCGGCAACGTGAGGTCTTTCAGGATGCTGCGCCGCATGTGCCGCAGCCGCCACGCCGTTTCGCTGTCGTCTGTTTGTCCGTCCTTGTGTTCTGTGTTGCTCGGCGAGGGTGCAGCGGCCGGCGCGCCCTGATCGGGAACAGCGGCAGCTGTAGCCGGCTGCGACGAGGAGTCGGTGCCGAAGCCGGCAGCGAGCACGGGCGTGGGTAGCGCGCCGGTATGGCGAAGCGCGATCGACGAATCGACGCGCACGCTCGAGCGCACTTGAATGATCTGCGCCTGCGGCGTCACGAAGCCGCCCAGGTGCGCTCGCACGAGATAGGGGCCCGGCGGCAGGCCGCGCAGCTCGAAGTGTCCGGCTTTATCGGTGACCGCGACGATCGTCGAGCCGCCAACCGCGGAGACGACCGCTCCGGCGACCGGGCGCCCTTGTTCGTCGAGCACGGTGCCCTGAATGGCGCCGGGAGGAAACGCCGCGAGGTTCGCGACGGGATGCGCCTGCACGGTGCTCTGCGCGTGTGCGGGCAGAGCCGTACCGAGGACTACCAGGCCGCCGACTGCCGACAGAATCGCCCATCGTGCTGTGGCCATTCCAGCCTCGTGTTGTGAAAGATCCTTCTACGATCCGCTGACCGAGAAATTCACTTCGCGCGTCACTGACTTGTTTGCGATGTTGTCGGTGACTTTGATTTCCAGCCGGTAGTCGCCTTCGGGGAACGTCGCGAGCGGAATCGCCTGGCCGCTCTGCAGCTGGTGTCCGGCCGCGAAGTCAAACTGCGGCGGCAGCGTCTTGGCGTTCAGGTCCTGCGGCGTCGTCTTGTTGAAGAACTTCTCGCCCGACGCGTCTTTCGCGTAGAAGTTGTATTCCACGCGAACGTCGGGCTTGTTGTCCTTGTCTGTCTTCGCGTTGTAGATCAGCAGGAACGGCTTGAGCTCGTCGCGCTTGGCGAGCTTGTTCTGCATCACCGGTACGATTTCCATCGCGCCGAGCGCGTACGGCCGCTCGATCATCTGCTGCGAGGTGAGCGGCGCCGGCAGCGGATCGATCCGCTCCGCCACAATGACCGAGCTCGTCGTCAGCTCGTCGCTCCAGAGCTCCGGCACGGTAATGGCCTGCTTGATGACCGACATCTTCGGCATCGGCGCGTTCTTTTTCTCGGGGGTCGGCTCCTTCACGAGCACGTACACGTCGTAGGTGCCGGCGGGAACCGTGAAGGAACGGCTCAATTTCGCCGGCCCGGTGGCGCCGGCCTGGATCGGCGCCGTGCCGATGTCTTCGTACGCGTAGGTGGGACGCGCTGGCGCTTTCTTGTCGTCCTTCTTGCCGGCCGCGGGAGCCGCAGCCGCCGTCGCCGCCGCCTGATCCTTCGAGACCACGCGCCAGTAGATCGACACGGTGTTGCCGGTGACCTTCGACGGATCGATCGTCACGGTAAACGGCACGTACTCTCGGTTGTTGGTGGCCTTCAAGAGATCGTCATGCGCCCACGTCAGCGCCAGGTCGTTTGGCGGGACCTGGCCGGCCATCGCCGCATCGACGACGCTGGCCGTGGCCATCATGTCTTTTCGCTGCGCGTCGCTCATTTTGGGCGGCGCGTTGCCGCCGCGCCCTTGCGCGTGGACGGACACGGAAACCGAAAGAACGGCAACGGATAAGAGGGCGAGGGCGCCGCGGCGGGTCAGCATAAAACCAGTATCTCCTAAGAGTCCATCGACGAAACAGCCAATAATAGGCGTCGGAGCGCGGCAAGTCAAACTGTTCTATCATCAGCACTTCAGAGCGATGAAGCTCATCGATGTCACCGTGCCGCTCGACGCCGACGTCCCCTCGTACCCGGGGAATACGCCGTTCTCCCTCGAGGCGATCAAACGCATCGCGCGCGGCGATTCGTCCAACGTCTCGACGCTGCATATGAGCGCGCATTCCGGCACGCACGTCGACGCCCCGCGGCATTTCTTCGACCAGGCCCCGGGCGCCGAGGGGCTGCCGCTCGAAATGCTCATGGGACGCGCGCGCGTGATCGAAGTCACGTCGCGGAAGGGGATCTCGGCCGAGGACTTCGCCGGCATCGACCTCTCGGAGGACGTGCGGCTGCTGATCAAGACACGCAACTCGCGCCTCTGGGGCTCGCCGGAGTTCCACAACGACTACGTCGGCGTCACCGCCGAGGGCGCGAAGTTTCTCGTCGAGCGCGGCGTGAAAGTGCTCGGCGTGGATTACCTGTCCGTCGAAGTGTTCAAGACACCGGGCGCGCCCGCGCATCACACGCTGCTTGGCGGCGGCGTCATCGTGATCGAAGGCCTCAACCTGCGCGACGTCGAGCCAGGCACGTACGACATGGTGTGCCTCCCGCTCCGCATCGTCGGCGCCGACGGCGCCCCCGCGCGCGTCGTGCTCAGGACCGCGTGATCCGCTGTGGCCGCCGCCCTCGACGATTGCCTGGTCATCGTGCTCGCCGGCGGCGCGGGCGAGCGGCTGTTCCCGCTTACGCGTGAGCGCGCGAAGCCGGCGGTCTATTTCGGCGGGCCGTATCGCATCATCGATTTCGTCCTGAGCAACTGCCTCAACTCGGGCCTGCGGCACATCTACATCGCGACGCAGTACAAATCGCTGTCGCTCAACCGCCACATCCGCATGGGATGGAGCATCGTGTCGGAGGAGCTTGGCGAGTTCGTGGAAATCCTTCCGCCGCAGAAGCGCGTCAGCGAGCACTGGTACCAGGGCACCGCGGACGCGGTGTACCAGAACCTCTACTCCATCTTGCAGGAGAACCCGCGCTATCTCATCGTGCTCTCGGGCGATCACGTCTACAAGATGGACTACTCGCGCATGCTGCGCGTCCACCAGGAGCGCGGCGCGGCCGTCACGCTCGCAGCGATCGAGGTGCCGATCCTCGAGGCGAGCCGCTTCGGCATCGTCGAAGTGGACGAGCATGAGCGCGTCATCGGCTTCGAGGAGAAACCGGCCAATCCGAAGGCGATTCCGGGATCGAGCGAGTTCGCGCTGGGGTCGATGGGCGTGTACGTGTTCGACATCGACGTCCTCGTGCGCGCGCTCGAGGCCGACGCCGTCGCGCCGACCACGCATGACTTCGGCAGGGACATCATCCCGCCGCTGATTCACCGGGAGCGCGTGTACGCCTACCGCTTCGCCGACGAGAACAAGAAAACGTCGAAGTACTGGCGCGACATCGGCACGCTTGACGCCTACTTCGAAGCGAACATGGATCTCTGCCGCGTCAGCCCGGAATTCAATCTCTACGATCCGGAATGGCCGCTGCGCACGCATCAGCTGCAGGCGCCGCCGGCGAAGTTCGTGTTCGCCGAGTCGGGGCACCGGTCCGGCCAGGCGCTCGACTCGCTCATCTCTCCCGGCTGCATCGTCTCGGGCAGCAGCATCTACGGCAGCGTGCTCTGCCCGAACGTGCGCGTGCACAGCTTCTGCTACGTCGAGCAGACGATCCTCATGCCAGGCGTCCGTGTGGGACGCCACGCGCGCATTCGGCGCGCGATCATCGACCGCGACGTGCTCGTGCCGCGCGGAGCCGTGATCGGGTTCAACGAAGAAGAAGACCGCCGGCGCCACACGGTCAGCGACTCGGGCATCGTCGTGGTCACGACCGACGATGAGCCGCTCGTGGAACCGATCAGCGCCGAAGCGCTCGCCTACGAGGCGGAAGCCGATCGCCGCGGCGGCGGCGCGTAGGGCGCGAAGGCCTGAGAGTAAAACGCGAAGGCCTGAGAGAAAAAAGGGAAAAGGACGACTTGTGAAGATCACTCGTATACAAGGGCGAGAAATTCTGGATTCGCGCGGAAATCCGACGGTGGAAGTCGACGTCACGCTGGAGAGCGGCGCAATCGGCCGCGCGGCGGTGCCGTCGGGCGCGTCCACTGGCGAGCGCGAAGCGCTGGAGCTGCGTGACGGCGATAAGTCGCGATACGGCGGCAAGGGCGTCAAGACGGCCGTCGCCAATGTGAACACGGAACTCGCGCGCGGGTTGATCGGCCGCGAGGTGGACCAGCGCGGGCTCGACGAGGCGATGATCGCGCTTGACGGAACGGCGACGAAGAGCCGGCTCGGCGCCAACGCGCTGCTCGGGATTTCGATGGCGGCGCTCCGCGCGGAGGCCGCCCAGAAGCGCGTGCCGCTCTATCGGCACATCGCGGATTTGTATCAGCCCGCGGCGCTCACCCTTCCCGCGCCGATGATGAACATCCTGAACGGGGGCGCGCACGCCGATTCGAGCGTGGACTTCCAGGAGTTCATGGTGATGCCGCTCGGCGCGCCGAGCTTCGCCGAGGCGCTGCGG
>Ga0068856_100003320_pt1 | contig 16346 bp, 13 predicted proteins | sample KBSCornC62_FD_66595 | JGI IMG/M metagenome (GOLD analysis project Ga0068856, IMG submission 66595) | Corn rhizosphere microbial communities from Kellogg Biological Station, Michigan, USA - KBS Corn C6-2 | ecosystem: Host-associated > Plants > Roots > Rhizosphere > Soil ...
CTCCGATCGACGCGGCGGCACCCACCCCTGAAGAACGCAAGGCGCTCGGTGACGCCACGCAAACCGTGCGCACCCGCCAGTCGGAGGCGGCGGCCGCCGAGGCGGTTCGAAGCCACTGGCGCGGGATCGCGCTGGCCTTCGCCGTCGGCATCGCCGCCCTGATGGTGATCGACGCCCTGCTTTTGCCCAGTCTCGTGCGTCGGCGCCGCGCTCAGGGCGCCGCCGCGGGCTACGCAGCCGACCCGATCTCCCACGAGCCCGAGACGCCTCCGCAGGGCACCGCCGAGGACCCCACGCTTCGCATGCGAACGCCGTTCACGGACTGGATCGATCGGATGAACCGTGTCGTCGGCGAGTACGTTGCCTACTGGGGCCTGCTCGCCGTCTTCGCGTATTACTACGAAGTCGTGGCCCGGTTCGTCTTCAACTCGCCGACGAACTGGGTGCACGAGAGCATGTTCCTGATGTTCGGCATGCAGTACATGCTCTCCGGCGCCTATGCGTATCGCGAGGACCAGCACGTGCGCGTCGACGTCCTTTACACGAAGCTGTCGACGCGCGGCAAGGCCATCGCCGACATCATCAGCTCGATCTTCTTCTTCATCTTTGCGATGACGCTGCTGTGGACCGGCTGGCGCTTCGCCTCCGATGCGGTCGGCAACGGCGAGACCTCATTCACCGAGTGGGGCATCCAGTACTGGCCCGTGAAGCTGACGATCCCGATCGGCGCGGCGCTGATCATCCTCCAGGGCGTGTCCAAGCTGGTCAAGGACATCCTCCTCATTCAGCACAGAGGGAATGCCTGATGGGCATCGAGATTCCGATCGCCTGGCTGTCGCTGCTGCTGTTCGGCTCGCTCGGGCTGTTGCTCATGCTCGGCCTGCCGATGGCGTTCTGCACCGGCAGTCTCGCCGTCATCTTTCTCTTCGTCTTCGGCACCCCCGCGGTCCTGAACATGATGCCGGCGCGCATCTTCCCGTTCATGACCGACTATCAGCTGTCGGCAGTGCCGCTCTTCATCTTCATGGCGGCGATCCTCGAGAAGGCGGGGATCATCGAGGAGCTGTTCGACGTCATCTACAAGTGGCTCGGCGCGCTCAAGGGCGGCCTGGCTTCGGCGACAGTCGTCGCCTGCACCCTTCTCGCCGCGATGGTCGGCGTCGTCGGCGCGACCGAAGTCACGATGGGCATGATCGCGCTGCCGGCGATGCTGCGGCGCGGCTACGACCCGAAGCTCGCATGCGGGTCGCTCCTCGCCGGCGGCACCCTGGGCATCCTGATTCCGCCCTCCGTGATGGCGATCGTCTACGCCGTCGTCGCGCAGCAGTCGCTCGGCGAATTGCTCATCGGCTCGGTGTTTCCGGGGCTGCTGCTGTCGAGCATGTACGTCATCTACATCACCGTGCGCTGCTACATGAACCCGACGCTCGGTCCGGCGCTGCCGGTCGACGAGCGCGTCAGCATGCGGCAGAAGCTGGTCCTGCTGCGCAACACGATCGCGCCAATCCTCCTCATCCTGCTCGTCCTCGGCGTCATCTTCTTCGGCATCGCGACGCCAGTCGAGGCGGCGGGCATCGGCACCTTCGGCGCGCTCGCGGTGTGCGCGATGAACGGGCGGCTGAACTGGATCAACATCGAGGAGGCGGCCCTCGCCACGCTGAAGGCGACGGCGATGGTGATGTGGATCTTCTTTGGCGCAACGATGTTCGTCGGCTTCTTCATCGTCAAGGGCGGCCAGACCTTCGTCGCCGAATCGATTCTCGGCACCGGCCTCGGACCCTACGGGATCCTCGGGTTGATGATGGTCGTCCTGTTCGTTCTCGGCATGTTCCTCGACTGGGTCGGCATCCTGCTGCTGACGGTGCCGATCTTCGTGCCGATCCTGACTGCACTGTCTTTCGGCGGCGTCTTCGGCATCGCCGGCGTCAAGCCGGAGGACATCTCGCTCTGGTACGGCGTCATCTTCATCGTCAACATGCAGATGGCGTTCCTCAGCCCGCCGTTCGGCTACTCGCTCTTCTACCTGAAGAGCGTCGCGCCGCCGCAGATCACGATGGCGACGATCTTCAAGTCGGCGGTCCCGTTCATCTGCCTGCAGGCGACATGCAACGCGCTGTGCATCGTCTTTCCCCAGATCATCCTGTGGCTGCCGAGCAAGCTCTACGCCGGGCATTGAGACGCTGATCCCGCGCGCTGTCCCGACAGCGCCGCCGCCGCGCGGTCCGGCGGCGCAGCGTGCCAGAATCGCCGCCACTTTCCGGCCTCGTCGCGCGCCCCGTGAGCCTCGTCTTCCCTCACACGTTCGTACCGTGGTTCCGCACGGTCGCGCCGTACATCCACGCGTACCACGGCAAGACGTTCGTCGTCGCGATCGCGGGCGAGCTGATCGCCGCCGGCAAGCTGACATCGTTCGCGCAGGACCTCGCGATCCTGCACGCCATGGGCATCCGACTCGTCCTCGTCCACGGCTTTCGGCCGCAGGTCAACGAGCAGCTGCGCTCGAAGGGCCACACCTCGCGCTTCAGCCACGGCATGCGCATCACCGATGCGGTCGCGCTCGACAGCGCGCAGGAGGCCGCCGGCCAACTGCGGTTCGAGATCGAGGCAGCGTTCTCGCAAGGTCTGCCGAACACCCCGATGGCCAACGCGATCGTGCGCGTCGTCTCCGGCAACTTCCTGACCGCGCAGCCGGTCGGCGTCGTCGACGGCGTCGACTTCATGCACAGCGGCGTCGTCCGCAAGGTCGACGCCCTCGCGATCCGGCGCGCGATCGATTTCGGCGCGATGGTGCTGCTGTCGCCGTTCGGCTTCTCGCCGACCGGCGAGGCGTTCAACCTGACGATGGAAGACGTCGCGACCAGCACGGCGATCGCGCTGCAATCCGACAAGCTGCTCTTCATCACCGAGGTCCGCGGCATCCACGAGGACCTCGCCGACCCGGAGTCGCCGATCGACACCGAGCTCGCGCTCGCAGACGCCGAGAAGATCCTTGCTTCGCTGCCCGCTCCGCAGTCGCCGAGCGACACCGCGTTCTACCTGCGCCACTGCGTGCGCGCGTGCCGCGGCGGCGTCGAGCGCTCGCACATCCTGCCGTTCGCGGTCGACGGCGCGCTGCTGATGGAGGTCTTCACGCACGACGGCATCGGCACGATGGTCGTCGACGAGAAGCTCGAGAGCCTGCGCGAGGCGACCCCCGACGACATCGGCGGCGTGCTGCAGCTGATCGAGCCGTTCGAGCGCGACGGCACGCTGGTCAAGCGCGACCGGACCGAGATCGAGCGCGACATCGGCAACTACACCGTGATCGAGCACGACGGCGTCATCTTCGGCTGCGCTGCGCTCTACCCGTATCCCGAGGCGCGGACCGGCGAGATGGCGGCGCTCACGGTGTCCTCGCAGGTCCAGGGCCAGGGCGACGGCGAACGGATATTGAAGCGGATCGAGCAGCGCGCCCGCGCGCTCGGCCTCGAGAGTATCTTCGTCCTCACGACCCGCACCATGCACTGGTTCATGAAGCGCGGTTTCGCCCAGGTCGACGCGGATTGGCTGCCGGAGGGGCGCAAGCGCAAGTACAACTGGGACCGCCGCTCCCAGGTATTCGTCAAGAAACTCACCTGATCAGGTATCGGCCAACAGCGCGCGGCGCGCCGCGCCGGAGACAGACATGCCAAGAACAGTGCACTGCGTATATTTGAAGCGCGACGCCGAGGGGCTCGATTTCGCGCCCTATCCCGGCGAGCTCGGGAAGCGCATCTACGCCTCGGTGAGCAAGGAAGGCTGGGCGGCCTGGATGAAGCACCAGACGATGCTCGTCAACGAGAATCGGCTCAATCTCGCCGACCAGCGCGCCCGCCAGTATCTGGCGCGCCAGATGGAGAATTTCTTCTTCGGCGGCGGCGCCGAGCGGCCGAGCGGATACGTGCCGCCGACCGAATGAGACTCCCCTAGAATCTCGCGGGTTGCAGGCCGGGCCCTGCAAAAACTCGTAGAAGGATTCTCCGTGGCGACCCTCCAGGAATTGATGGCGCAACGCGAAGCGCTCGAGCGACAGATCGAGCAAACCAAGAAACAGGAGCGCGGCGAGGCGATCGAAAAGGTCAAGGCACTGATGGCCGAATATGGCTTGACGGTCGCCGATCTCGGCAGCCGGCCGACCGCGGGCAAGTCGAGGAAGGGCAAGACGGGCGGCAAGGTGGCGGCCAAGTACCGCAACGCCTCGACCGGCGAGACCTGGAGCGGGCGCGGCCTGCAACCGCGCTGGCTGAAGGCGGCGCTCGCGAGCGGTCGCAAGCTCGCCGATTTCGCCGTCTGACCCATCACTGCCGGCGCCGTGACGGGCGCCAGCGCAGCACGCCGCCGCGCGAGAATGCGAGGGTCTGCGCCGCCTTGCGCGACGCCGCTGCCATGATCCCGCCGTCGTTCGTCCACGAGTTGCTGTCGCGTGTCGACATCGTCGAGATCGTCGGCCGCTCGGTCGAGCTGAAGCGCTCCGGGTCGACGTGGAAGGGACTGTGCCCGTTCCACGGCGAGAAGACGCCGAGCTTCACCGTCTCGTCGACGCGCCAGACCTACCACTGCTTCGGCTGCGGGGTCCACGGCAATGCGGTTGGCTTCCTGATGGAGCACCACGGCATGGGCTTCGTCGACGCCGTGCGCGACCTCGCGCAGCAGGTCGGCCTCGCAGTGCCCGAGGCCGAGTCGCGGCCGGGCGAACGCGAAGAAGCGGCGCGGCAGAAGCAGAAGGCATCGACGCTCGCCGACATCCTCGGCCGCGCCGCCGACGGCTATCGCCGCCAGCTGAAGACGAGCGAGCGCGCGATCGCCTACCTCAAGGGCCGCGGGCTGAGCGGCGAGATCGCAGCCCGCTTCGGCCTCGGCTACGCGAGCGACGGCTGGCGCGGCCTCGCGAGCGTCTTCTCGAGCTACGACGATCCCCTCCTCGAGGAGAGCGGCCTCGTCATCGCCCACCCCGACGACGCCCAGAAGGACGACGCCGAGCCGCCGAGCGGCAAGCGCTACGACCGCTTCCGCGACCGCATCATGTTCCCGATCCGATCGGTACAAGGCAGCGTCATCGGCTTCGGCGGCCGCGTCCTCGACCGCGGCGAGCCCAAGTACCTCAACTCGCCGGAGACGCCGGTCTTCAGCAAGGGCCGCGAGCTCTACGGTCTCTTCGAAGCGCGCACCGCGATTCGCCAGCGCGGCTACGCACTCGTCGTCGAGGGCTACATGGATGTCGTCGCGCTCGCGCAGGCGGGCTTCGAGAACGCCGTCGCGACGCTCGGCACCGCATGCACCGCGGAGCACGTCGCCAAGCTCCTCCGCTTCACCGACCAGATCGTCTTCAGCTTCGATGGCGACGCCGCCGGGCGGCGTGCCGCCGGTCGCGCCCTCGAGGCGAGCCTCGCGCACGCGAGCGACACCCGCACGTTCCGCTTTCTCTTTCTTCCGACCGAGCACGATCCCGACAGCTTCGTGCGCGAGCTCGGCGCGGCGGCGTTCGAGGAGGCGGTCGCGGGCGCGGTGCCCCTGTCGCGCCAGATCGTCGCCGGCGCGGCCGAGGGCCTCGACCTCGCGACTGCCGAGGGCCGCGCGCGCTTCCTTGCCAACGCCAAGCCGGTGTGGTCGGCGCTTCCCCAAGGCATGCTCAAGCGCCAGTTGCTCGGCGAATTCGCTTCGCGCGGCGCGCTGCCGATCGACGAGCTCGCAGCCACATGGCGGGCGGCGGGAATCGCCCCGGCGCGGCCGGGAGCGTCGGCGCGACCGGCCCGCGTCGGCGCCGCCGGGCGGAAAGCGGCACGCCAACCGGCCGACCGCATCGCCTGGATGTTGCTGCTCGAAAGCGGCTGGTGGGAGACGCTCTCGGCCGCCGACCACGCGCTCCTGTGCGAGCTGCCGGGCTGGCACGGCGAGCTGTTCCGCTTCCTCGACCGCGAGACGGCCGAGCACGGGGTGCGCCCGTGGGCGGCGCTGCGCGAGCGGATCGCGACCGAGCCGTGGGCGCCGGCAGCGCTCGCCGTCGTCGATTCCGAGGATCCGGCGATCGAGCCGGTCGCCGACGACCTGCCGCGTTCGCTCCACCAGCTGCGCTCGGCTGCCGAGCAGCGCGACGCGATGCGCGTTCTCGGCAGGATTTGAGGGTGGTCTTGCGGGCGAGACGGTATAATTGAAGGCTTTTCGAACGCGGCAAGCGTGACGGCAGCACCTCCGGCCCCGGCCACCCTCGAACAGGGTCAACCTCATCGGCCACCTTCCCCGCAAGGGCTGCAAACGGCGGACGAACGGCTCGCCAGCCCTCGTCCGGTCACCCCGCATCGCCTCGACCGGCGTTTGACCTTCGGGTGGCGCTGCGGCGAGTCGTTTCCTCGCGTCGTGCCGTCGTCGCGAGCTTGAATTCCGCATGAAAGCGCGCAGTTCGACATCTGGGCCTGCCGAGGCACAGCCCGCATCGATTCGAGGAACCGCATGACCGTCAAGAAGCCCACAACGACCAAAGCCGCCCGCCCGGCCGCCAAGGCCAAGCCCGCTGTCGTCGAGCCGAAGAAGAAGGCTCCGGCAGCGAAGGCTGCCGAGCCGGTCAAGGCGAAGGGCCCGGCGGCGAAGAAGGGCAAGGCCGACGAGAAGCTGGCCAAGGCCGACGCCACCGACGTCGATCTCTCGGATCTCGAGTCGGATCTCGAGGGCGAGCCGGTTCCGGCCGAGGTCGAGGCCGTCGTCAAGGCGAAGCCGCTGCGCATGAAGGTCAGCCGCGCCAAGGAGCGCGCGCTGATGCGCGAGTTCGGGCTCGACGAGACCCAGCTCACCGAAGAAGAGGTCGCCAAGCGCCGCCAGGAGCTGAAGACGCTCATCAAGATGGGCAAGACGCGCGGCTTCCTGACGCATCAGGAGATCAACGACCACCTGCCCGAGAAGCTCGTCGACCACGAGATCCTCGAGGCGATCGTGTCGATGCTCAACGACATGGGCATCGCGGTCTACGAACAGGCGCCCGACGCGGCGACGCTGCTCATCGCCGGCGGCGGCGCCACCACCGCCACCGAAGAAGAGGCCGAGGAAGCCGCCGAGGCCGCGCTCTCGACCGTCGACTCCGAGTTCGGCCGCACGACCGACCCGGTGCGCATGTACATGCGCGAGATGGGCACCGTCGAGCTGCTCACGCGCGAGGGCGAGATCGAGATCGCCAAGCGGATCGAAAGCGGCCTGCAGGCGATGATGTTCGCGATCAGCGCATCGCCGACGACGATCGCCGAGATCATGCTGTACGCCGATCGCATCGCCTCGGGCGAGATGAAGATCTCCGAGGTCGTCGACGGCTTCGTCTCCGAAGGCGAGGCCGACGACTACGTTGCCGAGGAGGACGTCGACTTCTTCGACGAGGAGGACGACGACGACGGCAACGGCGGCTCGAAGGCGCTGACCAAGAAGCTCGAGGAGCTGAAGACGGCAGCGCTCGTCAAGTTCGACTCGCTGCGCGGCAACTTCGAGAAGATGAGGAAGGCGTTCGAGCGCGACGGCTACCAGTCGCCGGCCTACAACCGCGCCCAGCAGTCGATCTCGGCCGAGCTGATGACGATCCGCTTCACCGTGAAGACGATCGAGAAGCTCTGCGGCATCCTGCGTTCGCAGGTCGACGACGTCCGCCGCTACGAGCGCGAGCTGCGCAAGATCCTGGTCGACAAGTGCGGCATGCCGCAGGACTACTTCATCAAGAACTTCCCGCCCAACGTCCTCAACCTCAAGTGGGCGGAAAAGGAAGTCGCCGCCAGCAAGCCGTACAGCCAGATCGTCGCGCGCAACCTCCCGCCGGTCCAGGAGCTGCAGAAAAAGCTCATCGAGCAGCAGGCCAGGGCTGTCGTTCCGCTCGAGGACCTGAAGAAGATCAACAAGCGGATGAACGAAGGCGAGAAGGCGTCGCGCGACGCCAAGAAGGAGATGATCGAGGCCAACCTGCGCCTCGTGATCTCGATCGCCAAGAAGTACACCAATCGCGGGCTGCAGTTCCTCGACCTGATCCAGGAAGGCAACATCGGTCTGATGAAGGCGGTCGACAAGTTCGAATACCGCCGCGGCTACAAGTTCTCGACCTACGCGACGTGGTGGATCCGCCAGGCGATCACGCGCTCGATCGCCGACCAGGCGCGCACGATCCGCATCCCGGTCCACATGATCGAGACGATCAACAAGATGAACCGCCTCTCGCGCCAGCACCTGCAGGAGTTCGGCTTCGAGCCGGACGCGCCGACGCTCGCCGAGAAGATGGAGATCCCCGAGGACAAGATCAGGAAGATCATGAAGATCGCCAAGGAGCCGATCTCGATGGAGACGCCGATCGGCGACGACGACGACTCGCATCTGGGCGATTTCATCGAGGACACCAACAACACGGCGCCGATCGAGGCGGCGATGCAGGCGGGCCTGCGCGACGTCGTCAAGGACATCCTCGACTCGCTGACGCCGCGCGAGGCCAAGGTGCTGCGGATGCGCTTCGGCATCGAGATGTCGACCGACCACACGCTCGAAGAAGTCGGCAAGCAGTTCGACGTCACGCGAGAGCGGATCCGCCAGATCGAGGCGAAGGCGATCAGGAAGCTCAAGCACCCGAGCCGTTCCGACAAGCTGCGCACCTACCTCGACACGCTCTGAAACCAGGGTTCACGAGCGGTCCCGGTCGCGAGGTCGGGACCGCTTTTGCATTCGAGCCGCGATAAACTCGCGCCGGAATGCCCAGCTGCCTCGTTTCGGCATGACCCAGGTTCTGCAGCGCACCGTCCTCTTCGCCGATCTGCGCGGCAGCACCGCGATGTACGAGACGCTCGGCAACGCCGAGGCCACCGCGGTCGTGAGCCGCAGCGTCGCCCTCCTCGCCCGCATCGTCACCGTGCACGGCGGCCACGTCATCAAGACGCTCGGCGACGGCCTGATGGCGGTTTTCGAGCTGCCCAAGCAGGGCGTCAGCGCGGCCGACGACATGCACGACTCGCTTTCCCGCATCGGCATGGCCGACGACGTCGAGTCCGCTCCAGACTCGGAGCCGGGAAGCGAGGAAGCCTACGAAGGCGGCGCGCCGACGCTGCCGCCGCGCCCACCGGTGCCGCTCAAGCTCCAGGTCGGCCTCGCGCACGGCGAGGTCGTCGAGATGGGCGGCGACGTCTTCGGCGATGCCGTCAACGTCGCCGCGCGGCTGCTCGACCACGCCGGAGACAACGAGACGCTCGCGACGTCGACGGTCGTCGAGCAGCTCGGCGAGTGGGAACGCTCGCGCTTCCGCAGCCTCGACCGCATGCAGCTGCGCGGCCGCGTCGAGCCGGTCCACGTGTACCTGCAGGAGCCGGTGCGCCGCTTCGGCGACACCGCGGCGACCGCGTACGGCGACATGCTGATCCCGGTCTCCGAGCCCGAGGGCATCCGTCTCGTCTGGCTCGACCTCAACCGCATCTACTCGGGAAGCAGCCTGCCGGTGATCCTCGGTCGCAGCCCGCAGGCGACCTACATCATCGACGACACCCGCGTCTCGCGGTCGCACGCGCGGATCGACTGGCACGGCGGAACCTTCCAGCTCGTCGACCTCAGCTACAACGGCACGTACGTGCGCTTCGACAACGACCCCGAGGTCATCAGCCTGCGCCGCGGCGCGTGCACGCTGCACGGCAGCGGCGTCATCGGCCTCGGCGCGCCACCCTCGGAGCCGATCAGCCCGTGCGTGCGATTCGAGGTGATGAAGTTCGCCGACACGCAGCGCGGGCAGGCGTTCGACTTCGGCCTGAAGTGACGTTCGCACCCGAGCCGGCGCACGCCCACGGGACCGCGCCGCGCACGGCCGTCATCGTCTGCAATCTCGGCACGCCGGACGCGCCGACGCCGGCAGCCGTCCGCCGCTACCTCGCCGAGTTCCTCAGCGATCCGCGCGTCGTCGAGATCCCGCGCGCGGCGTGGCTGCCGATCCTCCATGGCGTCGTGCTGCGCGTGCGGCCGGCGCGCTCGGCGAAGAAGTACGCGAGCATCTGGACCGCCGAGGGCTCGCCGCTCAAGGTCTGGACCGAGCGGCAGGCGGCGCTCCTCGAAGGCTATCTCGGCCAGCGCGGCCAGCGCGTCCTGGTGCGCCACGCGATGCGCTACGGCGCGCCATCGATCGCGTCGGTGCTCGATAGCGTCAAGGCCGCGGGCGCCGACCGCATTCTCATCCTGCCGCTCTACCCGCAGTACGCGGCGTCGACGACCGCGAGCATCGCCGATGCCGTCGCCGAATGGCAGCGCCGCATCCGCAACGTTCCCGAACTCCGCTTCGTCAAGCACTACCACGACGACGCCGGCTACATCGACGCGCTCGCGGCACGCGTCCAGGAGCACTGGCGCGTCAACGGCCGCGCCGACAAGCTCGTCCTCAGCTTCCACGGCCTGCCGAGACGCTCGCTGACGCTCGGCGACCCGTACCACTGCGAATGCCTTGCGACCGGGCGGCTCCTCGCCGAGCGCCTCAAGCTGCGCGAGGGCGAAGTCGCCGTCACCTTCCAGAGCCGCTTCGGTCGCGCCGCCTGGCTCGAGCCGTACACCGAGCCGACGCTGGTGTCACTGGCGCGCTCGGGAGTCGGCCGCGTCGACGTGTTCTGCCCCGGCTTCACATCCGACTGCCTCGAAACGCTCGAGGAGATCGGCCTGGCCGCGCGCGCTGCGTTCCTGGCCGCAGGAGGCAGGGAGTTCCATTGCATCGCCTGCCTCAACGACCAGCACGCGTGGATCGCGGCGCTCGCGGGCATCGCGATGCGCCACCTGCAGGGCTGGGACACGGCGGCTGCCGATGACGTCGGCGCGCTCGACGCGCAACGCCGGCGCGCGCTCGCCGCCGGCGCGCCCACATGAGCGGCGGGAGCGCCGATTGCATGAGAGTTCGGCCCGTTGCGGGGATCGGCCGCGGCAGGTAATCATCCATCCAATCCCTTTGACCACAGCGAGATCACACATGAGACAAGTCCACCGCCTGTTCGTCGGCACCGCGCTCGGCGTGCTCGCGACCGTCGCAGTCGCGCAGGTTCCCGCAGGCTATCCGGCGACGTACGCCGACACCATCGCCGGCGCCAAGAAGGAAGGCAAGGTCGTCGTCTACAGCACGACCGACAGCGCAGCGGCGAAGTTCCTCATCGACGACTTCAAGGCGCTCTATCCCGGCATCTCGGTCGAGTACAACGACATGAATTCGACCGAGGTCTACAACCGCTTCATCAGCGAGAAGGCCGCGAACGCGGGCTCTGCCGACGTCCTCTGGAGCTCGTCGATGGACCTGCAGATCAAGCTCGCCAACGAAGGTGGCGCCCTCACCTATGCGTCGCCCGAGATCCCGCACCTGCCGTCTTGGGCGGTGTGGAAGAACGAAGCGTTCGGGACGACCTACGAGCCGCTCGCGATCGTCTACAACAAGCGGCTGCTGAGCGGCGACGAGATCCCGCAGAGCCACGCCGACCTGCTGCGCGTCTTCACGACCAAGGCCGACAAGCTGAAGGGCAAGGTGACGACGTACGACATCGAGAAGTCGGGCGTCGGCTTCATGCTGATCACGCAGGACAGCAAGTACAACCCGCAGTTCTGGGACATGGTCAAGGCGCTGGGCGCCGTCGGGCCGCGCGTGCAGTCGAGCGCCGGCACCATGATGGAGCGGATCAGCTCGGGCGAGAACCTGCTCGGCTTCAACATCTTCAACTCGTACGCGGCCCTGCGCGCCAAGAAGGATCCGTCGATCGGGATCGTGCTGCCCAAGGACTACGCGCTCGTGATGTCGCGCGTGATGTTCATTTCGAAGACGGCGAAGAACCCGAACGCGGGCAAGCTCTGGCTCGACTACATCCTCTCCAAGCGCGGCCAGACGATCATCGCCAACCAGTCCGAGCTCGGCTCGATCCGCAGCGACGTCGAGGGCGAGATGACCGTCGCCGGCTACACCAAGCAGCTCGGCGCCGCGGCCAAGCCGATCCCGGTTAGCGCCGACCTCCTCACCTACCTCGACCAGACCAAGCGTCTCGACTTCATCAAGCAGTGGCAGGCGGCGATGAAGGCCGGCAAGTAGATGGCGCTCGCGCAGTCGCGGTCGGGCCCGGCCCGGCTCATCGTCATCGGGCTGACCGCGCTCGCCGTCTTCCTGCCGCTCGGGCTCATCACCTACCAGAGCCTGCTCGACGCGCCCTTCTTCGCGCCGCACAAGATCGGGCTGAACGCCTTCGACTTCATCTTCCGCGACAGCGACTTCTGGGACTCGCTGAAGAATTCGGTCGTCATCGCCGCAGCGATGGCGCTGATCGCGGTGCCGCTCGGCGGCATCCTCGCGTTCCTGATGATCCGCACCGACCTGCCGGGTCGCACCTGGATCGAGCCGTTGCTGCTCATCCCGGTATTCGTCTCGCCGATGGTGCTCGGCTTCGGCTACGTCGTCGCCGCCGGGCCGGTCGGCTTCTATTCGGTGTGGGCGAAGGATCTGCTCGGCGGTGTGCCGTGGAACGTCTATTCGCTGACCGGCATCGCGGTCATCGCCGGCCTCACCCACGTCCCGCACGTGTACCTCTACTCGTCGTCGGCGCTGAAGAGCCTCGGCTCCGACGTCGAGGAAGCGGCGCGGATGGCCGGCTCGACGCCGTTCCAGGTCGCGCGCGACGTCAGCCTGCCGATGGTGACGCCCGCGCTCCTCTTCTCGGGCGTCCTGGTCTTCTTCCTCGGCTTCGAGATCTTCGGCCTGCCGCTCGTCCTCGGCGATCCCGAAGGACACCTCGTCCTCGCCACGTACCTCTACAAGCTCACCAACAAGCTCGGCACGCCGTCGTACCACCTGATGGCAGCGGTCGCCGTCTGCATCATCGCGGTGACGTTTCCGCTCGTCATGCTGCAGCGCTACCTGCTGAAGAACGCCGGCAAGTTCGTCACCGTTCGCGGCAAGGCAGGTCGTCAGCGGCCGCTGCCGCTCGGCGGCTGGCGCTGGGTTGCGGCCGCGATCCTCGTCTTGTGGCTGTTCGTCACGATCGTCGTGCCGCTCTCCGGCATCGCGCTGCGCGCGCTCGTCACCAACTGGGGCGAAGGCGTCAAGCTCGCCGAGGTGCTGACGCTCGACAACTTCCGCGAGGTGATGGGCCAGCCGACGCTCGTTCGCGGCATCGTCAACACGGTGCTGATCGGGATCATCGGCGGCGCCGCCGCGGTCGCGTGCTACACAGCGATCGGCCTCGCGACCCATCGCAAGAACGACGGCTGGTCGCGCTTCGTCGATTACCTCGTGCTGGTTCCGCGCGCGGTCCCCGGGCTGCTCGCCGGCCTCGCGTTTCTCTGGGTGTTCCTCTTCTTTCCGCCGCTCTCGCCGCTGCGCTCGACGATCTTCGCGGTCTGGATCGCGTACACCGTCGTCTGGCTCGCCTACGGCATGCGGCTCGTCTCGAGCTCGCTGCTGCAGGTCGGCCCCGAGCTCGAGGAGGCGGCGCGGAGCGCCGGCGCGAGCCGCGGCCGTGTCAGCCGCGACGTCACGCTGCCGCTGATCCGCTATGGCCTGCTCGCGAGCTGGCTGCTCGTCTTCATGATCTTCGAGCGCGAATACTCGACCGGCGTCTACCTGCTCGCGCCGGGAACCGAGGTGATCGGCTCGCTGCTCGTCTCGCTGTGGGGCACCGGGGCCGCCGAGTCGGTCGCCGCGCTCTCGTTCATCAACGTGGTGCTGGTCGCCATCGGCCTCACGGTCGCCCTGCGATTCGGAGTGAAGCTCCATGACTGAACCCGCGACTGCCACTGCGAGCACCGCAGCCAACGCCGCCGCTGTCGACAAGCTGCGCGTCGACGACCTCCACCTCTCGTACGGCGACAACGCGATCCTGAAGGGCGTGTCGATGCGGCTGGCGCAGGGCGAGGTCGTGTCGCTGCTCGGACCGTCGGGAAGCGGCAAGACGACCCTGTTGCGCGCTGTCGCGGGCCTCGAGGCGCCGCACCGCGGAACGATCCGGATCGACGAGCGCGTCGTCTTCGACTCTGCGCAGCGCGTCGAGCTGCCCGCGGAGAAGCGCAACCTCGGCCTCGTCTTCCAGTCGTACGCGCTCTGGCCGCACCGCACCGTCGCCGACAACGTCGCGTACGGGCTGAAGCTGCGCAACGTCGCCACTGCGGAGTCGAAGCCGCGCGTCCAGACCGCGCTCGCCAACCTCGGCCTCGGCCAGCTCGGCGCGCGCCTGCCTCACCAGCTCTCGGGCGGCCAGCAGCAGCGCGTCGCGATCGCGCGCGCACTCGTCTACAACCCGCCCGTCATCCTGATGGACGAGCCGCTCTCGAACCTGGACGCCAAGCTGCGCGAGGAAGCGCGCGCGTGGCTGCGCGAGCTGATCCTGAAGATGAAGCTCTCGGCGCTCGTCGTCACCCACGACCAGAACGAGGCGATGGCGATGTCGGATCGCATCCTGCTGCTCAACAACGGCGTCATCGAGCAGGAAGGAACGCCGCAGGAGCTCTACGGTCAGCCGCGCACGCTCTTCGTCGCCGACTTCATGGGCAGCAACAACCGCGTGCCGGGCAAGATCGCCGAGCGCCGCGGCAACGCCGCGCTGCTCGCCGGCGAGGGCTGGCGGCTCTGGGGCGAGGCGCGCGGCGCCGCCGCGGCGGGCGCCGACGCGACCGGCATGATCCGGCTCGAGCGCGTCCGCCTCGCCGAAGGCGCCGGCGACAACGCGATCAAGCTGCCGCTCGTCACGTCGATGTTCCTCGGCGACCGCTGGGAGTACCTCTTCCACCAGGGCGACCTGCGCTTGCGCGCGTATGGGGCACAGCCCTTGCCGCCCGGAGACCAATGGCTCGAGATTCCGCGAGAGAGCTTCTGGATCTTCTGAGCGCGAGCGTTCGCACGCCATGCCCGCGCCGGCCGACATGAGCGAGCGCTACCGGCTCGACAAGTGGCTCTGGGCGGCGCGCTTCTACAAGACGCGCGCGCTCGCCGCCGACGACATCGAGCGCGGCCGCGTGTCGGTGAACGCGCAGCTCGCCAAGGCGTCGCGCGAGCTGCACGAGGGCGACATCGTCGAGCTGCGCAGGCAGCAGAGCGTGCGAACGATCGTCGTTCGTGCGGTCAGCCGGCAGCGCGGCCCGGCCGCCGAGGCGCAGGCGCTCTACGAGGAAACCGCCGAGAGCATCGCCCGGCGCGAGCGCGAGGCCGCAGAGCGCAAGCTCCGCCCCGAGCCGGCGTCGACGATGGCCCAAGGGCGGCCGACCAAGCGCGACCGCCGCCAGCTCGCCGACTGGGACCGCTGGAGCGCATCGGCCGACCCCGATTGAGCCGTTCTCCGGCGGCGAAAATTCCCTCTTGAAACCGGGGGAATGCGCCTCAAGTCCTCCGGATGAACGCGAACGACACCCCCGCGGCCGAGGCCGCCAGCGGCGCCGACGCGGCGAGCGCCGTCCAAAAAGAACCGTCCGCCCAGCCCGCTTCCTCCGCCCAGGCCGACCTCGAAGCGCGCCACGCGGAGCTCTCCGACGCCTACCTGCGTGCCAAGGCCGAGATCGAGAACACGCGCCGGCGCGCCGACGAAGAAGTCGGCAAGGCGCGCAAGTTCGCGATCGAGTCGTTCGCCGAGACGCTGCTGCCGGTGAAGGACAGCCTCGAGGCGGCGATCGCGACGCCGGCCGCGAGCCCCGAGCAGATCCTCGAGGGCGTCCACGCGACCCTGCGCCAGTTGACGGCGGCGCTCGAGCGAAACAAGGTCGTCGAGGTCAACCCCCCGGCCGGAACGCGGTTCGATCCGCATCAGCACCAGGCGATCAGCGTCGTTCCCGCTGCACAGGAGCCGAACACCGTCGTCGCCGTCCTGCAGAAGGGCTATCTCATCGCCGACCGCGTGCTCAGGCCGGCGCTCGTCACCGTCAGTGCGCCGGCTTGAAAGCGCACCGAGCAACCGCAACTCGCATCCAACGAATTCACACATCCCGGAGAACAACATGGCCAAGATCATCGGCATCGACCTCGGCACCACGAACTCGTGCGTCGCGATCATGGAAGGCAACACGACCAAGGTGATCGAGAACAGCGAGGGCGCGCGGACGACACCGTCGATCGTCGCCTACCAGGACGGCGGCGAGATCCTCGTCGGCGCGTCGGCGAAGCGCCAGGCGGTGACCAACCCGAAGAACACGATCTACGCGGTGAAGCGCCTCATCGGCCGCAAGTTCACCGAGAAGGAAGTGCAGAAGGACATCGGCCTGATGCCCTACAAGATCGTCGCCGCCGACAACGGCGACGCCTGGGTCGAGGTGCGGGGCGAGAAGCTCGCGCCGCAGCAGATCTCGGCCGAGATCCTGCGCAAGATGAAGAAGACCGCCGAGGACTATCTCGGCGAGAAGGTGAC
>Ga0068856_100003323_pt1 | contig 16340 bp, 10 predicted proteins | sample KBSCornC62_FD_66595 | JGI IMG/M metagenome (GOLD analysis project Ga0068856, IMG submission 66595) | Corn rhizosphere microbial communities from Kellogg Biological Station, Michigan, USA - KBS Corn C6-2 | ecosystem: Host-associated > Plants > Roots > Rhizosphere > Soil ...
CCATTTTTTCCATGGTGGCTATATTAAAGGAGCCTGTTGCTTGTTTTTGTGCCTTTAGCGCATAGGTTAAGGCTTTTTTGTAATCGCCGACAGCCGAATATCCGCGGGCCATGCCTGCATTGGTAAGGAATTCGTCAGGGTGCTTGTCATAATCCATTTTAAATATTTCCAATGCTTCCGCGCCTCTTTTCGCACGGGTTAAGCCCCTGGCGTAAAAATACAGATCATTTTCACTGCCGTAGGGCAGCGCCTTTTTCATAGCTGCGGCGCCATCAGCTTTACGGCCAAGGCTGTCGAGTACAGCTGCCCTGGTACTCCAGGCCTGGAAGCTTTGGCTGCCGCCGAAATTTACGCTGGTAGCGGTATCAGTCCACATTAACGCCTGGTCCAGGTTGGTTTTGTTTTGTGCGCAATACGCTGCCGCCTGGTCCCATGCCTCCCAGCTAAAGCCTTTGTCGGTGCGCAATTCACGCCTGAATGATTCCAGCTGGGTTTTAACCACATCAACCGATATTTTAAAAGGAATAACAAGTTTTTCCCATTGCAATTGTACGGTAGCGCTTTCGGGGGTTTGGTCGGCAAATTCGTATTTCAGCCATTCAACACTTTTATCGGCAGGCACCGGCTTCACTTTTACTTTGAGGGCGTCTTCTGCAGGATCATAAAAAAAACTGCCCCATGATGTTGAGTTTTTTGAAAAGATAAGCGTGCATTCGTTAGGATCATAAGCCACGAAAAAGCCGTATTTGCCGGCTGCCAGCGGCTGTCCTTCAATCATTACGTCGGTTGAAAATTCTATCGAGGTGCTTTCATTGGCGCCTGCCCGCCATGGCGCTGATTTTGAGGGGCCAAACCCCTGGTCCACATATCCCGGTGGGATGAGCGCACCCCAAATATGGCCTTCGCGGCCCTTAACATGCGGGCGGTTATAGCGGATGATAACATTGGTAACGCCGATGCCTTCGCTTACCGATGCCCGTTTATTGCCGGCATCGGGCAGGGATGTTAGCTGTGCATGAGCAATGCCCGTGAAGGCAAATTGAAGGAGCGCCATGACAAAGATGGCTTGAGTGAGCTTTTTCATATTAAAGGGTTTAAGAGTTGTTAAAAATAGATTCGGATGTTTTAATGGTTAAGATACAGGCATAGCATTCAGCAAAATGTATTCCCGCTGAAAGGCATCAAGTTTTATGCCCTCTGCCGTTAAGGATACCGGGCGTGTTACCAGGAGTTCATCGCTTATTACCAGGCCATTTTTAAATGTGGTGTACCCAATCCAATGCGACCTGCCAGGCGCCACGTTCATTTTAATTTGCTTACCTTCCCTGGTGATGCTGATTTGCCGGGCGTCGTTGTCGTAAAATCCCTCGCTGCCGCCTTCGCGTTTAAGTGTTGCCGTATGGTTATTCTCGTCGATACTCATTACGGTTATCGTTTGCGCACCTGCTCCGCCCAACTCCCATGCCTGGCTGATGCTGGTCTGCCAGTGGTCGCCGGTTTTAATTTTAGCTGGTGGGTTCCCCCAAATCAGGGCATTAAACAGCAGCCCGCTTCCATCGGTATTGACCGACGCTTTCCCATCATAGGTAACCGTTTTGCCGGTGTCGCTCATTTCAATCCTGTATTTAGTTTCGGGCCGCCCATCGTACCGAAACACGCCGTCAAAAACCGGTTTTTGCGGATTATTGTCGATAACGGTATATATCCCCGTACCGGCTGCCCTGAATACAAGCTCCTGGAAAGCGTCGCCCTTATAGCTTATCGTTCTTGAAAATATATTGCCCAGTTTATCGCCTTTTCCGATGGTTAAACCGAAAAACTTTTTGCTGTCGGCGCCTTTTTCAGGCTTCTTTGTGCCGGCGAAACCAGGTTGAAGAATTACCAAAATAATAATCGCTGTTAACACTTTTTTCATACCGTCATTATTGGATCAATTGAAATAAAGACGGGTTAAAACTTGCGTTTAATTGCTAAAACGGCAAAACAATTCAACGCGCAGGGTCTTATTTTTAATCATTTGGATAATAATATCAATACCTGCAATATCCCGGGATACAGTATCCGTTAAATAAACCTGCCCGTTTATTGAAAACAATTAGTCAAATAGAAAAAGCTTTGTACATTTAAAAATGAAATTTATCAAGAGGATGACGACTATCGTTCGGCTGCAATGGCTGATATGGATAGCTGTTTTCTTAATTATATTCTTTTCTATAGTACCCGAGGAAGGCTTCGATCATGCTTTGGTGTTTACCCCCATCAGCGTATGTTTCTATATATTGGTTATTTATGGCAATATCAACTACCTGTATCCCCGGTTTTGGGAGCGCGGGCGAAAAGCGGAATATGTAATTTACGTTGTTATACTGTTGGTTGGCGGCGGCCTGGCCAGGGGCTACCTGGTGATGTGGGTATGGAACACTTATTTTAACCCCAAGCCGGAAGCGATCACATGGGGCATGCTGCTCAACTTCATCATCGCAGGCTTTTTAAATTACCTCCTCAGCTTTGTCTTCCGTATTGCTATAGCTTATTTCACCCTGAAGCAGCAATCCGAAAAAATATTGGCGCAAAAAAGCCAGGCTGAACTAAACCTGCTAAAATCACAGGTGCAGCCGCATTTTTTATTTAACACGCTTAATAATATTTACTACGAAGCCTACCGCGAGGCCCCCCGCACTGCAAAACTGATTGAGCGCCTGTCGGATATCATGCGATATTTTGTAGACGAAAGCCCAAGGGACGAGGTTTCCATAGCGACCGAGATACAGTTCCTGGAAAACTACATCGCACTGGAGAAAATACGGATAAGGCACGAAATAGAATTGGAATTTATTAAAGACTGTAGTCCTGAACTGCGTATACCACCCATGCTGCTGATGACATTTGTCGAAAATATTTTTAAGCACGGCATTGATAAGTCGAGCAGCGAAAACAAGATAGAAATATCGCTGGTGCAGCAAGACCATTACCTGTATTTTCAAACTAAAAACCGGCTGCACGAAAGGCCCGGCACTGCTGAACCTAATGGTTTTGGCATTCAAAATCTCCGAAAACGCCTCGCCTTGTTGTATGGCGATAATTTTGAGCTGAATATTATTAATGATGGCAATTGTTTTACCGCTTTCTTAAAAGTCCCCCTGGCATGAATTTAAGCTGTATAATTATTGATGATGAACCAAACGCAGTAAACCTGCTCGAGATACTGGTGCATCAAAATACCAAATGGCAGCTAATGGCTAAATGCTATGACGCACTGGAAGCCATGACGTTTTTGAAAGACAATAAGCCCGATTTTATTTTTCTTGATATTAATATGCCCCAGCTCAACGGGATGGAGTTGGCAGGCCTTTTATCCGGCGAAACCAAAATAGTTTTCACCACTGCTTATTCGGAATATGCGGCGGAAAGCTATACTTTTCAAACCATTGATTATTTGCTGAAACCCATAACGCTCAAACGCTTCCTTGCGGCAATGCAGAAAATAGAAGCTTATTTCAGCAGCCGAAATGGTACCGACAAAATATTGCCGCCAGGCGGCAAAGAATACTTCTTTGTAAAATCGGGCAAGGAATTGCGGAAGATACTAATGGAGGATATCCAATATTTTGAGGGCGAAAAGGAATATGTACGGGTGGTTACATCCGCCGGTCATTTGCTTATTTATCGCCGTTTAAAAGACATTGATGAGCAATTGGCGCCCCCTTTTGTGCGCGTACATAACTCGTACATTGTAAACACCAGGCAGATTAATAAAATACAGGATAACCACATTTATATTGCCGATAAGCAAATACCCATTAGCGAAAAGTTTAAGGACAGGTTTATGGCCGTGATACAGCAACGGATCTTTTGATTTCGGATTTCGCATTGCATCAAATCCGAAATCGAAAATCCGAAATCCGAAATCAGGACAATCCTGCAAATCATGGTCCGGATTAAATCCGCATTAGAAGAACCCTAAAACCAATTAATCCTATGAATCTTGGTTATCTTTGTTCTTATGGCTAATATCTGTTTAGTTGAGGACGAGCAAAAGGTTGCCGCTTTTATTTGCAAGGGGCTGGAAGAGCATGGTTATAAAGTTAAGATCGCCAGGGATGGGGCATCGGCCAGGCATCTTTTGCCGGCCGGCGATTTTGACCTGCTCATCCTTGACGTAATGCTGCCTGATATTAACGGCATCGAGTTATGCCGCCAAATAAGGCATAGCGATACCCAAACCCCGATTTTAATGCTGACCGCGCTTGACCAGGTGCAAAATAAGGTATCCGGGTTAAAGGCCGGCGCCGATGATTACCTGGTGAAACCGTTTCATTTCAGCGAGCTGCTGGCGCGAATTGAGGCCTTATTACGAAGGCAAAATACGAACACGCCCGAAGAACATGTGCTTGAATTTGAAGACCTGAAATTGGATACCTGGAGCAATGTTGCCGAACGCGGGGGCAAGCAAATTGCCTTGACTGCCAAAGAATTTACGCTGCTTGAATTATTTATGCGCCACCCCAATAAAGTATTATCGAGGGAGTACATTGCCGAACAGGTTTGGAAGATTGATTTTGATACGGGCACTAATTTCATTGATGTGTATGTGAATTACCTGCGCAATAAAGTGGAAAAAGGATTCAAAAACAAGTTAATTCATACCGCCATAGGAATGGGCTATATTTTAAAGAACGATAAATAGATAAAATCTATTGCTGTCCTGGCGACTCTAAACAAGCGAATGTAGGGGTACACCAATGAAAATTAAAAACCGGCTTTCACTTTATTTTACGGCGATCGGTGCAATAGTGCTGTTGATCGTAGAGACGGTGATCTGCATTACCTTCCGGTCTTTAGTTAAATCGGATTTTTATGATCATCTTAAGTACAGGGCTAATGTGGCCGCCCAGTTATACCTGGAAGCTGACGAGATCTCACCCGATTCCTTAAATCATGTACGCGAACGTTATCTGCAGCCCATACCCAGGGAAGTTATCCGTTTTTACGACGACAAAAATGCCGCGTCGTTTATTAAAGATAAGAACCAGTTTTGGTCGGCCCCGGTAATTAACAGGGTACGTAAGCAAAAATTGGTGGAGTTTGCCGAAGGCGACAGGCAAACGGTGGGTCTTTATTACAACGATAACCAGGGAAACTTTGTCATACTGGTTTCGGCGATTGACTTACAGGGAGACAAAAGAATGCGCGATCTGATTGAGAGTATGGTCATCCTGCTTATCAGCGTAACGGTGGGTTTATTTATCAGCAGCAGGTGGTTTGCCCAGAAAGCCCTGGAACCTATCGACAAGGTAATAGATCAAATGCGCCTGGTGAGGGCCAGCAACCTGAGCCTGCGGGTTGATGAAGGCAGCGGCAAAGATGAAATAAGCGCGCTGGCGCACAATTTTAACCAATTGCTTGAGCACCTGGAAAATGCCTTTGAACTACAGCAAACTTTTGTGATCAACGCATCGCATGAATTGCGGACGCCTATTACTTCGATTATCGGCGAGATTGAGATCGCCCTCCATAAACTGCGGTCTAACTCCGAATATGAAGACGTACTTCACTCGGTATTAGCGGACGCCGAAAGATTAAATGAAACCATAACCAGCCTGCTCGAACTGGCAAATGCGGATATGAACTATACCCAGCCGGATCTTAAACCCGTTGCGATTGACGAATTGATTTGGGAACTAAACGATTATTGGACATCCAAGTTGGGCAAGGGCCTGTTTAATGTAAAAATACTGCATTTGCCCGAAAATTATGAACAATTGCTGGTGAGGGCAAATAAGCCGCTGTTAACCATAGCGTTTAATAATATTATTGGCAACGCGTTTAAGTTTTCGGGGTACATGCCGGTTCAGTGCGGCCTTTACGTCGATGAAAAAGGGATCACGATTACCATAACAGACCAGGGGATAGGTATAATGCCCGAAGAACTGGGCAAGATATTCAACTCATTTTATCGCGGCGCGAATGTGAAAAGCTATCATGGCAGCGGCATCGGGCTATATGTTACCGGCAAGATCATCAGTCTTTTTAACGGCAGCATCACTGTGGATTCTGTTCCCGGAACAAGTACCGCCGTAACCATTAATTTCGCCCGCTAAAATTCTAATCTTATTCTAATCCCGCTTTAATTCACCTTTAATACAGGTAATTTAACTTTGGACCACTAATACTAACATGTTCCAAAAATTTGTTGCCGTTCTTCTTTTTCAAGTTGGATTTTTAATTACCGGCTCCCCGGCAATCGCACAGCCCCCTTCAGGCGATACGTTAAAGCTCACTATTAAACAGGCCGGGGACCGGTTTTTACAAAACAACCTCCGGCTCATCAGTCAGCGGTATAATATTGATAACGCCGCTGCACAGGTTATTACCGCGCGTCTATTCGCCAATCCCGATTTTAATTTCAACAATGGCTTGCGCACAAACGACGCCGCACAGGGGCCTGCATACAAAGATCAGTCATTCAGTATTTCACAGCTTTTTACAACAGCGGGCAAGCGAAACAAAAATATCAGGCTTGCCGAAATCGGCATCGAACAGGCGAAGTGCCAGTTTTTCGATCTGCTCCGCACATTAAAATACACCCTCAGGAATGATTTTTTTAACATCTATTTCCAGGAGCAATCCGCAAAGGTTTATAGCGACGAGATCAATTCTTTATCAAAAACCTTAAACATTTTTAAAGAGCAGTATAAAAAGGGCAACGTAGCCCAAAAAGAAGTGCTGCGTATCCAATCGCAATTGTACACCCTGCAGGCGGAGTACAATAACCTCCAGGTTAGCATTGATACCGTTCAAAGCGAATTTAAGCTGCTCATAAAAGCCGGTCCCGGTACGTACATACAGCCCCTGTACAATTACGAATTGGAGGGCGAAAGGGTAGTGAGCGGGGTTGCTTACCAAAAACTGCTTGATTCAGCATTTGCAAACCGTTATGATTTGAAACTCGCAAAGATCGCGGTGGGTTATAACAGCATGAACCTTCAACTGCAAAAGGCCATGGCTGTGCCGGACTTTTCGCTTTCCCTTAATTACGACAAGTACGGCAATTATGGAACCAATTTTTTAGGCGCAGGAATTGGATTTGCGTTGCCCTTTTTTAACCGCAACCAGGGCGGTATCAAACAGGCCCGGATTGCTATTGATCAAAGCAAGGTACAATTTGAAAGCCAGCAGGACCAGCTGGAAAGCGACCTGGCGACATCATACAAAGGCGCACTTCGGCTCGAGGAGCTGTATAACAGTTTCGACCCGCAGTTTAAAACGGATTTCAACCACCTGATACAGGAAGTTTTTAAGAATTACGAAAAAAGAAATATTGGCTTGCTGGAGTTCCTTGATTTTTATGATTCCTATAAAACCAATACCCTGCAGTTAAATGCGCTCCAGCTCAACCGCGTTACTTCGCTGGAGCAGCTTAATTATGTTACCGGGACGCCTTTTTTTAATCAATAATGCCAAAGTATGAATAAGTACCCCTTTAAAATAGTAACTATCGTTTTTGTACTGCTCTTAAGCATGATGGCGCTGCAAAGCTGCCATCATGCACAGGAGAGCCGCGAGAAGGATGCTAAATTCAGGGTGACTGATAGTTTGCTAAAAAGACTGCTGATTGATACCGTGCAGGAAGCAAGCGCCCTTACACAAATAACATTAACGGGTAACATAGCGCCGGATGAATCCAAAATGGTAAAAATATTCCCGATGGTAAGCGGCGTTGCCGGGAACGTTAATGTTCAGCTTGGCGATGTAGTGCGCAAAGGACAAACCCTGGCCACCATGAAGAGCGCCGAGATGGCGGGATACAATAAGGACTATATCGCATCCGAGGCTGATGTGCGGAATACGCGGCGGATACTGGAATCGACACAGGATATGTATAAAAGCGGACTTGCATCGCAAAAAGATCTGCTGCAAGCCCAGTCGGACTATCAGAAAGCGCTGGCAGAAAACAAACGCGCCAGGGCCGTTATTTCCATCAATAAAAGCAATGAAAACGGTTACGAAGTTAAAGCACCCCTGGCAGGCTTTGTGGTTGAAAAAAACCTTACGGGCAATACCCAGGTAAGGGCGGATAATAGCCAGAGTTTGTTCACGATAGCCGACCTCTCTACTGTGTACGTGTTGGTCAACGTCTACGAATCTGATATCTCAAAAATACAAACCGGCGACCCGGTAAAGATCACTACTTTATCCTATCCCAATAAGATATTCGAAGGTAAAATTGACAAGATCGATAACATGCTGGACCCCGACAATAAAGTGATGCACGCACGGATAAAGATCGGCAATCCGGGGAATTTATTAAAACCCGGCATGTTCGCCAACGTGATGATCAGGGCGAAATCCGGCGAGAACTTGCCGTTTATTAACAGCAGCGCTCTCGTTTTTGATAATGACAGGAATTACGTGGTGGCGCTTGGAGGCGCTGCAAAGCTGCATATTCAACCCGTCACAATCGCTAAAACAGTAGAGGATCGTGCCTATATCAGCAGTGGGTTAAAGCGCGGCGACAGGATAGTGGCGTCGAGAGAGGTGTATTTGTATGAATCGCTTAAAGAGTGATGTTTCGAATTTCGGATTTCGGATTTCGACCCGATAGCTATCGGATTCGGATTTAGTTAAATGGGCTATGCGGAATGAATATCGTTTAGTTAAGGAATTCACGTCCGGTACGCCTCTCCTAAATCCTCTCCAAAGGAGAGGACTTTAGCTGCGCTCGTGTAGAAGCACCGCGTTTTTAAGCCCCTCTCCCTTGGAGAGGGGTTTTGGGGTGAGGCGTAGCGGATGCTTTAACTAAACGACATTGAACGGGGAATTTCGAATGCGAAATCGACAATAAAAATAATTCCGAAATAAAAATAATTCCGAAATCGAAAATCCGAATTCCGAAATAAAAATGAATCGCTTTCTAAAAAATATTCTTTCTTTCGCTCTAAAAAACAGGTTCTTTATATTTTTTGTAACGGCCCTGCTTGCCATTGCGGGGTATTTTAGTTTCAAAACAATCAGTATCGACGCTTTTCCCGATGTTACCAACACTTCGGTGATTATCATATCGCAGTGGCCGGGCAGAAGCGCGGAGGAAGTTGAAAAATTTGTTACCCGTCCCATCGAACTGGCGATGAACCCGGCGGAAAAAAAAACCAGCGTAAGGTCATCATCCCTTTTTGGTCTGTCGGTAGTAAGCATAACTTTTGATGATGATGTCGACTATGCCTTTGCGCGGCTGCAGGTAAATAACCATCTGGGCGAAGCCAACCTGCCCGACGGGGTTAACCCTTCTATTGAACCGCCATTTGGTCCAACCGGCGAAATATACCGGTTTACGCTCACCAGCAACCGCAAATCAGCGCTCGAATTAAAGACAATCGAAGACTGGATAGTGGAGCGCGAAATACGTGCCGTTCCGGGTGTGGCTGATGTAAACAGCTTTGGCGGCCAGGTTAAAACCTACCAGATCACTATCGACCCTGAAAAAGCGGTGCAATATAATGTAACGCCGCTGCAGCTTTACGATGCGGTATCAAAAAGCAATGTAAATGTCGGCGGCGATGTCATCGACCAGGGAGGCCAGGCTTTCGCGGTAAGGGGCATAGGGTTACTTAATAATATCGATGAAATTAAAAATATAGTTATTAACAATATTAAGGGCAACCCTATATATGTAAAAACTATAGCATCGGTTACGCAGTCGGCATTACCGCGGCTGGGCCAGGTGGGACGCGATAAAGACCCTGATGTAGTGGAAGGAATAGTGGTGATGCGCAAGGGCGAAAATCCCAATACTGTTATCAAAAACCTGAAACTAAAACTCGCGGAGCTCAACAACTCCATATTGCCCGACGATGTTAAGATCAAACCGTTTTATGATCGCGAAGACCTCGTCAATTTTGCAACCGGCACCGTGCTCCATAATATGGCCGAAGGCATCGTATTTGTCACGATAATCGTTTTCCTGTTTATGGCCGACTGGCGTACCACTTTAATCGTATCGCTCATCATTCCGCTCGCTCTTTTGTTTGCCTTCATTTGTTTAAAGTTAAAAGGCATGTCGGCCAACCTGTTATCCATGGGCGCTATCGATTTCGGTATAATTATCGACGGCGCGGTTGTGATGGTCGAGGGGATATTCGTGGTGCTGGATCATAAAGCCAATGAAATAGGAATGCTCAACTACAACAAGATGAGTAAACTGGGGCTGATAAAAAGAGCCTGCCTGGTTAACGGTAAAGGCATATTTTTTGCCAAGCTGATCATCATCACCGGCCTGCTTCCTATTTTTAGTTTTGAGAAAGTAGAAGGTAAAATGTTTTCGCCGCTGGCCTGGACATTAGGTTTCGCTTTATTGGGCGCCGTGATACTCACTTTTACTTTTGTACCGGCGCTGGCCAGCGTATTGCTGCGCAAGGACGTGAAAGAGCGGCATAACGTCTTTGTAGAATTTGTAACCGCGAACGCCATGAAGTTTTATGCCGTTTGCTTCAGGGGCAGGCAGCTGGTGTTTCTGGTTGCGATGGCTGCCCTGGCTGTCAGTCTCGGAAGCTTTAAACTGTTAGGTACCGAGTTTCTGCCCGAATTGAACGAAGGCGCTATATATGTACGCGCCACAGGCCCATTAAGCATTTCATTAAAGGAATCGGTTAAGCTGGCAAATGAAATGCGCGGTATCTTCCTGAGTTTTCCGGAAGTGAAGCAGGTAATGTCGCAAACCGGAAGGCCAAATGACGGCACCGATGCTACAGGCTTTTACAATATTGAATTTCACGTGGACATATACCCGCAGGACGAATGGAAAATAAAGGAGAGCAAGGAAGAACTGATACGGCGGATGCAGGAAAAGCTAAAAAATTTCCCCGGTATCGACCTTAATTTTTCGCAGCCAATATCCGACAATGTCGAGGAGGCGGTATCCGGGGTAAAAGGTTCTATTGTTGTAAAAATGTTCGGCGGCGATTACAAGTATATCGAAAATAAGGAGCAGGTGATCGATTCGGTTTTAAAGACGGTAAAAGGCATCACCGACCTTGGCATTATGCACAATATGGGCCAGCCCGAACTGCAGATAGACCTGAACCAGCAAAAAATGGCGCAATATGGTGTTACCGCAGCGGATGCAAATGCCGTTATTGAAATGGCCATTGGCGGTAAAGCAGTAACGCAGATATATGAGGGTGAACAAAAGTTTGACTTGCGCATACGGTACCCGGAAGACTTCAGGAATAATGAAGAATCGATAGGGGATCTGCGCGTACCGACGTTGGATAACAATACTGTTCCCCTGCGCGAAATTTCGAGCATACAAAAAATAACCGGTATCAGTATGATCTACCGCGACCATAACCAGCGCTACGGGGCCATTAAATTTTCGGTACGCGGGCGCGATATGGGCAGTACTATTAAAGAAGCGCAGGATAAGGTAAACAACCGGATTCAGCTACCCAAAGGTTATTCCCTTCAATGGGCAGGCGATTTCGAAAACCAGCAGCGCGCAACCAAAAGGCTGAGCCAGGTAGTGCCCATCAGCTTGCTTATTATCTTTTTTATATTGTTTATCCTGTTCGGCAATTTCGGGGATTCGTTGCTGGTGCTTAACAATGTACCATTTGCCATTATGGGGGGCATACTGGCCCTGCTGTTTACGGGGGTTAACTTCAATATTTCGGCGGGTATCGGCTTTATCGCGCTGTTTGGCATCTGCGTGCAAAACGGTGTGATACTCATCAGCAAATTTAAAAGCAATATCGCGGAGCTAAGGCACCACACCCATTGGACATCTTTCGCCGTGGCCATTAAGGATGGCGTGGCAGACCGTTTGCGGCCAGTGGTGATGACAGCACTGATGGCCGCTATCGGGTTGTTGCCGGCGGCCATGTCAAACGGGATCGGCTCCGAAGCATCAAAGCCGCTGGCGATTGTTGTGATCGGCGGCCTCATTACCAATACCATTTTTAACCTTTTTGTATTTCCAATAGTATTTTTCTGGTCGTACCGCAAGCGCGTTGAAAGCGGTATAGTAAGCCGGATATAATCACCTGCCTGATACCCCTATATATAGCTGTTGTTGAAGGTGGTGCAGTTTACAGCTGCGCCGCCGGAAACAATTCCTTTTTGAGTCGGGAAAGTCCGGAAGTCGTGTAAGTCCGAAAGAAAAGCCCCCCCCCCCTTTGAAAATACTACTTTTTACACATTTTTTATCTGACGTAATTATTGTCAATTTATTGCCGGGAAGAAATGCGCTGTTGTTAATAGCCGCATTCAAAGTAAATCAACCCAATAATCAATCTTAATTTATAAAACCGATTAAAGATCATGTCAGAAACTACACAAAACAAAGTAGCTGTTATTACCGGTGGTGCAACGGGAATAGGTAAACAAGTGGCGCTTAAGCTCGCAAGCCACGGAGTTAATATTGTATTGGCAGGCCGCAATAAGGAGACGGGCGACAAAGCTGCTGCTGAAATTGCAGCGACTGGCGCTAATGTGCTGTTTGTTCAGGCCGATGTAAGCAGCGAAAAAGCGGTGGCCGACCTGTTACGGACCGCGGCGAATAAGTTTGGCCGCATAGATTATTTGTTTAACAATGCAGGCATTGAAGGGGCAATGGGGCCGCTGGAACTAAACACCGAAGAAATAGTTGACGATGTATTGGCAATAAACGTTAAAGGTGCGTTTTTATGTATGAGGCATGCTATCCCTTACATGGCGGAAAATGGCGGGGGCGTAATTGTTAACACAGGCTCGTTTGTGGGGACAGTAGCGCCGCACGGTACCGGTGTAATGTACGGGGCCAGCAAGGCGGCTGTATTGAGCATGACGCAATCAGTAGCTGCAGCGGTTGCCGAACAGCATATCGGCGTTTTTGCGGTTTGCCCCTGGGTTACCGATACCCCGATGATCGACAGGCTTACGGGCTTTCAGCCTGAAGCCAAGGCAGGTTTTGGAGCGGCTATGAACCCCAGCGGTAAAATAGCTTTACCCGAAGATATCGCCGACGCCGTGGTTGATATTTTCACCGGGAAAAACACCTCGATAAACAGCGGCGACGCTATTTTGGCGGATAGTGGCGGCCGGTTAAATAAAGTAGTGCCGATGAGTTTTGTTTGACGTTGAAAAAAACAATTAGTCCTTCGTCCTTTTTGTAAAGCCTGTGGTCTCTGCGATTGAAAAATTTAACACAGAGGCCACAGACAGTAGCGGGGCGCTGAGATTTATGCCGTCAAATGCTATTGGATAGATGATTCCCCGGAGGTTAGACGCGATCTGTTAAAAACGGTATTTAGTGTTGATGATAGGATTGTACCAGCCCATCATTCCGCACGCAAACTTTCAACCGGGTTAGCCATGGCTGCCTTAACGGTTTTAAAAGCAATGGTCGAAAAAGCAATGATAACCCCGGCAGATAAGCTGGCAGCAAACATCCACCAGCTGATATTTATGCGATAGGCAAAACCGGTTAACCAGTTATTCATCAGGTACCAGCCTACCGGCCATGCAATAATATTCGCAATAAATATCAGCTTAAAATATTGTTTCGAAAATAGCATCACAATGTTGGCTTCGCTGGCGCCTACCACTTTGCGGATGCCAATCTCCCTTGCTTTTTGTGTTACAGTATACGTAATGAGGCCTAACAGACCCAGGCATGAGATGAGTATGGCTACAAAAGTATAAGCGCCGATCAGTTGCTGTTCGCGCTGATCGCTGATATAATCCCATCTGAAAACATCACTTAAAAAATTATAGGAGAATGGCGTATCCGGATTGAGCTGTTTCCATTGATTGCCGGCATATTTTATAGCCCCTGCCATTTGGTTGCCATTAACCTTTGCAACAATAGTTAAAAATCGTTTTGGATTAACGGGCATAATGCCATAAGCGCCGATAGCCGTATGCAGCGAAAAATAATGGTAGTTTTTGAGCACGCCTGCAATTTTATATTGATAGGTTACGCCATTGTGCAGGTGCGACACATATTGTCCAACTGCAGTACTGCTATCGAGCCCTAAAACACGTATAGCTTCCTCATTTAATATCACCTGCCTGCCGATGTCGTTTATCTCGATATCCTGCTGCATGTCGGTATTGGTAAACGTCTGGGGACTAAAATTGCGGCCCGATACCAGTTGCAGGCCCAGGGTGTTGATGTAATTTTCGTCGGTAAAATCCAGGAAAACATCTTGCTTGTCGTTTATAGTTTTCCCGGGAACATAAAAATTCATGTCGCCGGAGTACAAGGCCCCTGTTGCCCCGGTTACCGATTTAAAGTCAGGATTGCTTTTAAGCTGATTGATCAGCGCGATACTATTGTTGCGGGCCTGGTCGCTGTTTAAGTCTATGGTGAGTTGCTGGTCCTGGTCGAAGCCGGGTTTAGTGTTTATAATATAATGCAGTTGGCTATAAATAACCAGCGTTGCAAATACCAGGCAGGTGGAGATAGCAAATTGCGATACAATAAGCACTTTACGAATACTGAATACCCCCTGCTTATCGGCTATTCTTCCTTTTAGTACTTTTACAGGTTTAAAAGCTGCCAGGTTAAACGCCGGGTATAAACTGGTGATAAAACCCACTGCCAGCGTTGCAGGTAAAACCCACAAGATAAGGCTGCGATTTTCGGGCGAAAAAAACGATAAGGACTGCCCCGTAAAATTGTTAAACACCGGCAGAAATAAAAACGACAAACCGGCCGCGAGTACCAGTGCCGCAAGGCTCAGGGCCATCGTTTCAATCATAAATTGCATCCTGATAGCAGCCTTGCCTGCGCCCAGCACCCGGCGCACGCCTACCTCGCGCGCGCGTGAAAGCGATTGCGCCGTGGTTAAATTGATGTAATTAATGCAGCCCAGCAGCAACACAAATGAGGCGATAATGGCCAGCACCTGCAGGTATTTAATATCACCCTGCTTATAAGCCATGTAATCAACGTAGCCCTGCGAGTGCAAATGAATATCCGTCAAGGCCTGCAGCGAAGTAGTCAGGTAATCGTTATAAGTCTTCATTTGCTGTCCGGCATGCCGTTGGGTATAGGCAGTTATTTCAGCAAGCACGTGGGGCAGGTTTGCGCCATGTTTTAGTTTGATATAGGTATAGTAATTATCGTCAACTACCCAATTGGTAGCGTTGTTTATTTTTTCCCTTATATGGTCGCTGTTATTGGATGCAAAAAAATCAGCCTGGATATGGTTTAAAAAATCCTCCCGGAAAACACCCGAAACAGTATAGGTATTGCCATTGGTTTTAATGGTTTTACCTACCGGGTAACCTGTACCAAACAGCCGTTTAGCGAGCGAAGCCGACAACACCACGGTATTGGGTGCGCTAAACGCCGTTTTGCGGTTGCCGCTTAAAAAGTGGAAGGAAAAAATATCGAAAAAAGTTGGGTCGACCCAATAGCCCGAATTAATAGCATAAGGCGTATGGGCACCGTTGCCCGCTACCTGCACAATTACCGTTCCGTAGGTTGGATCCAGGCGGCTAACCTGTTCTATTTCAGGGATCTCGTTTTTTAAATATTTGGCAAAGGGCAAACCGACCGTTGGGGCGCTGCCGCCGCCTTTAAAGGTTGTTGTTACCCGGTAAATATCGCCGCTGTTATCAAAACCCTTATCAAAACTAAACTCGTGCAGGGCGTACAAAAAAACCAGCGCGCAACAAGTTATACCCACCGAAAGGCTTAAGATATTAATGGCCGTGGTGGTTTTATGTTTCCAGGTATTGCGCAGCGCCAGTTTAAGATAATTGATGAACATTTGGTATTGATGTGGTTACGGTAAAAATAAGAGGTTTGCGGTAATGCATTGCATGCGCAGCCTGATATTTAACAAAAATTAACCTGGCGCTAAGTACAGATCGAAATAAAAAGAAAATAAAGTGCGATAATAAAAAGCGGGACCATCATGATTGATGGTCCCGCCTGTTTTCCGCCAGATGCGGAATTTGTTTTCAGATGATAGCAGCCATTACTCAGTTTTCTTTACTGTAGTAGTTGTGGTTGTTTTTGTACTGGCCGATGCCGACGGTGTTTTCCGGTAAGTTTTGTGGTACACGTGTGTTGGCTTGTGGTACGCAGTTGAAGTATGCGTAGCATGGTGTGTAGTTACACTTGCCGTAACCATTGGTTTGGTTTCGGTAGTGGTAGTAACTTCCGTTGTTGTTGGCGCCGGAGCCGGTGCGGGTGCTGGTGCAACCACAGGCGCAGGAGCGGGTGGCCGTACGGTGTCATGTACTACAACTACAGTAGGTGCGGGCGGTTCTGGCGCCGGTGGCGGCGGTGTGGTTATTACTACCGGTGCAGGCGCCGGGGCTGGCTGTAAATGACCGGTTGCAGCGCCGTC
>Ga0068856_100003326_pt1 | contig 16336 bp, 14 predicted proteins | sample KBSCornC62_FD_66595 | JGI IMG/M metagenome (GOLD analysis project Ga0068856, IMG submission 66595) | Corn rhizosphere microbial communities from Kellogg Biological Station, Michigan, USA - KBS Corn C6-2 | ecosystem: Host-associated > Plants > Roots > Rhizosphere > Soil ...
GCGCTCAGCGCCCCCTCGCGGAGCAGGAATTTCATCAACCCGCGCGCAGCAGATAGGTGCCGCGCGGCGCTGCGTGCGCCAAGCCCGCTATTGGCCAATGAGCTGAGCCAGCCGCTCACCGCACCCAAGTCGAGCGCGGTGGGTTCAGTGATCCCGGCCTGCTCGGCGAAGGCCAGCAGTTTGCCCAGATCACGGCCGTAGGCTTCGACGGTTCGTGGCGAAAGCGCCCGCTCCACCCGCAGGTGGTTCAAATAGGCTTCGACGAGACCGTCCAGCGTCACGCCGCGAGCTTAACTCCGCGGTGAGAAGTGGGCGAATTTCGGGGCTCGGCCTAGGCGCCCGCAGCTTGGCTCAAGGCGCGCAGGAGCTCCTCGGGTTGCTCTTGGCGCATCAGCGTCTCGCCGATCAAGGCGGCGTCTGCCGACGAGCTCGCGACTCGTCGCACGTCGTCGGGAGTGGCAATTCCGGAAAGGTGAACGCCAACGACGCCGCGTGGGAGGCTGTCGAGCACGCGGGCCGTGCGCGCCGCGTCCATCGCGAGCGTGTCGAGGTCACGAGCGTTGACCCCGACCAGCGTCGCGCCCGCGTCGAGCGCGATCTGCGCTTCGAGCTCGGTGGCTACCTCGACGAACGGGGTCAGATTTCGCGCGCGCGTCTCTTTGGTCAGCACTGCTAGCCGCTCCGGCGTCAAACAGCGCACGATCAGCAGGACCGCATCCGCGCCGAACGCGGCGGCCGCGTCGAGCTGGCACTCATCGATCACGAACTCTTTGCACAGGAGCGGCAGAGCGCAGGCCTCGCGCGCGGCGGCGAGATGCGCGAAGGCACCGTCGAAGAAGCTCGCGTCGCACAGCACGCTGACCATGTCGGCGCCTGCGCGCTGATAGGCCTGTGCGCGTTCCGCGACCGAGAGTTTGGTCGAGAGTGGCCCCGCGGATGGCGACCTGAATTTGATCTCGGTGATCAGCTTGAGCCGACCGTTCTCCCGCTCGAGTGAGACCGGTCGCGGCGTGGGCGCGGCGGGCAACTTGAGCGCCCGTAAGCCGGCGAGCTCCGCCTCTTTGGTGGCGAGGATTCGCGCTAACAGCCCGGCTCGGTCGCGATTCATGTCCGTTCAGCTTGCAGGGGTCGGTCGGCGCAGCATCGCGGCTTTTCGAAGCCGGCCGAGCACTTCATAGGCGGCGCCCGACTCGAGTGCGGCGCGCGCGCGCTGGGCGGCCGCTTTCGGTTCGAGCTCGAGCGCGACGACCAGGCCGGCCGCGGCATTGAGCAGGATGGCGTCCCGCGCGGGATGATCTTCGCCGCGCAGAATCGCTTCGAGCACGCGCGCGTTGTGGACGGGCTCTGCACCCGCGATCGCGCCCGCCGGGCTGCGCGAAAAACCGAAATCCTCCGGGCTCAGCGAGAACTCCTGCAGCCGGCCGTTTGCGACCTCCGTGATGCGCGTTGGGGCGAACGGGCTCATCTCGTCCAAGCCGTCCTCACTGCGCACCACCCACGCGCGCTTGGCGCCCAGCTCGAGCAGCGCGCCCGCCATGACCGGGCGAACCGCGTCGTCGAACGCGCCCACCAATTGGTGGGTGGCTCCCGCCGGGTTCGCGAGCGGGCCGAGGCAGTTGAAGAGCGTCCGCACGCCGAGCTCACGGCGCACCGGATTTACGTGACGCATGGCCGGGTGATGAGCCTGCGCGAAGAGGAAGGCGATTTGCGCCTCGCCGAGCACCTCACTTTGCAACGGGCCGGGTACGTCGAGCGGGATGCCCATCGCTTCGAGCACGTCGGCGCTGCCGGCGCGACTCGTGGCCGCGCGGTTTCCGTGCTTGGCCACGGGCACGCCCGCCGCGGCGGCGATCAGCGCGGCCCCGGTGGACAAGTTCAAGCTCGCGGAGCCATCCCCACCGGTGCCGCAGGTGTCGAGCAGCACTTCGAAGCGATGCGAGACCGGGATCATCACTGCGCGCAGTGCGCTCGCTGCGGCGACGATCACCGCCGGCGTTTCGTTGCCAGTGAGCCGCAATCCGACCAAAAATGCCGACACCATCGCCGGCGTCCAAGCGCCCGCGAAGATCGCGTCGAATACCCGGCGGACGGTGCGCGGGCTCAGCCCGCCGCCGGCCGTCATTTCGGCGAACACGTCGTTGAATTTCGGGATTTCGTTGCTCACAGCGAGGTCAGCCAATTCTCGATCATGCGCAGGCCGTGCTCGGTCAAGATGGATTCCGGATGGAACTGTACGCCTTCGACCGCGTGCTCGCGATGGCGGAGGCCCATGATTTCGCCCTTTTCGGTGCGCGCGGTCACCTCGAGCGCGGCGGGGAACGAGGACTCCTCGACGATCAGTGAGTGATACCGGGTCGCTTCGAAGGGCGAGGGCAGACCTCGAAAGATCGAGCGACCGTCGTGCAAGATGCCGGAGGTCTTGCCGTGCATCAGCTCGGGGGCGCGGATCACGTTGCCACCGAAAGCCTGGCCGATGGCTTGATGGCCCAGGCACACGCCGAAAATCGGCAGCTTTCCGCTGAGCTGCTCGATGACACTCAAAGTGATGCCGGCGTCGTCTGGATTGCCGGGGCCGGGGGAAAGCAGAATGCCCGCCGGCTTTCCTGCCACGATTTCCGCGACCGTGACGCGGTCATTCAGCCGCACGTCGCATTCGCCGCCCAAGGACTCGATGTATTGAACCAGGTTGTACGTAAAGGAGTCGTAGTTATCGACGACCACGACGCGTTTTTTCACGGCCGCAAGCGTTGCATCGGACACGAGCTCGGTCAACGCCCGAGAACCGGCCGCGCTGCCTGATCTGCGCTGCGGCGCAAAAGCTTTAACGTGAGTGCGTGAACTTGAGCGGAAGTCCTGATTTGAAGCTTGCCCGCGCCGATGCAGGCCGCTAGTGTGCCGGCCGGTCGCAAGCCGGGCGAGGACTCCCTTTTCCGTAATAATCCCGGCGTAGTGACGAGCTCCGATGGACAATAAACCTAAGATCGATCTGAAGTCGCGCCTCGGGAAGAAGACCGTCAGCTCTCCGACAGCTGGTTCAATCCCACCACCAGCCGGCATTCCGAAGCCGTCACTTGGCGGCGTGCCCAATCCAAGCCGCGTTCCGGCTCCGCCGTTCGCTTCGCCGTCTCAACAGCCGGCTGCGCCCCGCGTCGACGCCTCCAACCCCTACGGGGCGATGGAGCCGCAGGCCGCGCCGGTCCGGATCGAGCCGACGTCCATCAAGATTGAGATGAGCGACGAGTTCGTCGCGGCCCAAAAGTCTGGCCGCACGAAGGTGCTCGTCCTCTGCATCATCACCGCGGGCCTGGGCGCGGCGCTCGGCTTCGCCGGGGGCGGCATTAGCGAGCGCAACAAAGCCGCCGAGGCGGCGGTCGAAGGCGCTGGTGAGCTCAGCAAAAAGGTCGACGCCACGAACGCCAAGGCCAACGAGCTCGCGGATGTTCTCAAGTCTGCCAAAGAGAAGCTGTCGAAGGCGACCTTCCCGGACGAAGAGGTGTCGAAGCTCGGCGGGATCAACCTGCCGTTCAGCGCCGCCGACCTGAGCGGCAAGGGCATCGGCCGTTTCAACGCGGCGGTGGTCTCGGCCCTGATCGACTTTTCGACGGCGGTCGACAAGGTGAACGACCAGAAGGAGAAGCTCGGCAACGTGCTCTCCGGCAACAAGAAGGGCGTTCAGGATTTCCTCGACCAAACGAACAAGCCGCAGATTCGCTGGTCGGTCGTGCTCGGGAACGGCCCCGGTGGCCCGTGGGCGACGATGCAGCCCGTCGCGACGCCCTTCCCCGCAAAGCCAGAAGGCGACAAGGCCAAATGGCCGGACGACATCCACATTCCGGTGGGCGACAAGCAGGCCGTGCTGAAGCGTTACAGCACCGGCAATCCGATCAGCGAGGATGGCCTGTTCATTCCCGTCGATCCCGGTTCGCAAGCCGCGGTGTGTCCGTCGGACGTGCTCTTCAAGCTGAAGCGTGAGCTCAGCGATCTGGAAGAGGTGCTGCGCGGTAGTCAGACCCCCGGCGACGAAAAGACCGGTCTGCTCGAGGCCGGCCAGAATCTCGCCAAGAAGCTGAAGCAAATCGGCGCCACGCCTCCCTCCTGAAGCCAGTTTGGCGGACGCGGCCCTCGGCCGGCAGCTCGACGGGAGTTGCCGGCCGATTGCGTTTTGTGTCCGCGCCGAGTTCTCAGGCGGCGGTGATGCGCGAAGAGGAACGGGGCGCGATCGATTCCGGCGCCGTCATGCGCGCGATCTCGACCTTCGAGACGCGGCGCTCGTCTGCCTCGCGCACGGTGAAGTCCAGCCCGAAGGCGCGCAGAGTCGCGCCGGGTTCCGGCACCCGGCCGAGCTCGGCGACGATGAACCCGGCGAGCGTGTGGTAATCGCCATCCTCAGGCAAATCCGCGCCCAGGTAGCGGCTGAGGTCGCCCATCGAGACGCTCGCGTCGACCAGCATTTTGCCGTCGCCGACGTCGACGATCGGCGCTTCCTCGACGTCATGCTCGTCGCGGATATCGCCCACGATTTCCTCGAGCAGGTCCTCGAGCGTGATGATCCCGCTAAAACCGCCGAACTCGTCGATCACCACCGCCATGTGGTGGCGCCGGGCGCGCATGTCCTTGAGCACGCTCGTGGCAAGCTGGCTCTCCGGTACGAATACGACCGGCTGGCGGAGCAACGCCTCGATTCGGACCTCGTTCGGATTGCCCTGCGACGCGTGGCGAAGCAGATCCTTGGCGTGCAGCACGCCGACGACGTTGTCGATGGTCTCCTTGTAGATCGGATAGCGGGAGTGCTCACTCTCGACGATCAGGCGCAGCAAAGCGTCGATTGGAGTGCTGATGTCGAAGGCCGTGACCTGCGGGCGAGGGATCATCAGCTCGCCCGCGGTGGCGTCCCCGAAATCGAGCACATTGCGGATCATCTCCGACTGGTCGTGGCCAAGTGAGCCATTGAGCTCGCCTTCGTTGACGATCAGCTCGACCTCGGTTTCCGTCACCCCTGGCGCCGGCGCCGGCGGTGGGCTCGCCCAGCGACCGACGACCCGACCGGCCCAGGCGATCGGCGCCGCGATCGGCGCCGCCAACCATTCCAGCGGGCGCAGCACCTGGAGTAGGAGCGGAGCGGTCGTATCGGCGCTGCGAGCGACGATGCCGCGGGCAATCTCGCTCGGGAACGCGTAGGCAAAGAGCGCGATCATGGCCGCGATCACCGGCAGCCAATTGCCGAGCCCGGCCGGCAGTTGACCCCCGACGAGCAGGGCGCTGATCGCGATGCCGAGCGTTCGGATCACGAGCCAGCGTGCCTCGATGACCGGGCCCGACTCGAGATAGCGGTCGAGCGCCCGTTGGGAGCCGCCTTCCAGCGTGTCGCGCAGCGCCGCTCTTCGGGCCGCCGAAAGGTTGGTAATCGCCCAACTCGCGGCGGCGGACACGGCCGCGAAAGCGGCTGGCAGCGAAGCGATGAGCAAATGAAGGGCGCGTAATGGTGGAGCTGGATCCAATGTCGTGCGGTGCGTGTCGCACCCGCCTCCTACTGATCACTTAGCGGAGCCCCCCCATGGCGCGCAACCCGGCGCCCCCGCGCCCGACCCTGTTTCATGTCTCAAGTGGGCAGTGTGTCAGCTAATCAGCCGGTCGACCGAACTTTGCGCGTCACGGTCACGAATAGCCTAAGTAAATTAGGGACTTCAGTACCATTTGCGGGGGTTCTCAATCCGCCTTTGAAGGGCCGGTTTTCGGTCAATGGGCCGGTCTTCGGAGCGCTCAGGGAGGGGCATTCACAATCTTCGGTCCCCAGCCACCATTCCGCTCGGCAAGGCCTTCGTCGCCGCCAAGATTCGCCGGGGGAGGACGACCGAGAGCGGACGGGGCGAGGGGGCCCCCATTCACCGCTCGATCCTCTGCTTTGCCAGCTGGCCATCCAGTTCGGAATCACTCCCTCGGTAGGACTGAACGCCGGTGGAGCGGCGGAGCTCCCGGCCGCGTCACCCCTTCGTGAGGATCTGCAGAACCTGATCACTGGGCTCGCCCGTCGGGTGGCCTGGGGCGGGGATCGGCGCAAAGGCTCCGCTCGTATCGAGTTGTCGGTCGGACCTTTGGCGGGCTCGACGCTGATCGTGCACGCTGAACAACGCTTGGTCACCGTCGAGCTAGAGCTCGCTCCCGGAGCGAGCCTTGGGGGCGAATGGCAGCAGCGCATCGTCGAGCGTTTGAGCGCGCGCGGCTTCAGTGCGCAGGTCCGCGTCGGATGAGGCGCACAGGCTCAACCTCCGCTCGGGACGCGCTCGGGGCTCGGGTATCGGAAGCCGCGTAGGACCCGAAACACGCCGGGTGTGTGCTCGTGGCCCAAGGCGGTCAGAGTCTCGTCGGGGCCAAACCAGGCTTCGGCAACGCCGATGGCAGTGCCGGCCAGGTTCTCCGGGCGGCGGACGAAGTCGCCCGCCTCCAAAGCTTGGCCCAGGCGAGCACGCCGCACCCCCGAATCCGTGAGTAAAGCGCTCGGCAGCACGCGCCGCGCGGCGGCCGCGGTCGACAGCAACTTGGGCGTGCCTGGTTCCGGCGGCCAGCCGCAGGCATCCTCGATGTCGAACTGGCCGCTGGCTAGGCGCCGGAGTTCGGCCAAGTGCGCCGGGACCCCGAGGGTCGCTCCGAGATCACGAGCCAACGCGCGCACGTAATAACCCTTGGACACCCGTAGATCCAACGTGAGCGTCGTAAATTCGCGAGACACGAGCTCGAGCGCTTCGACCTTTACCTCACGCTCCCCGAGCTCGGGGGCGTTGCCCGCGCGGGTCAACGCATAGGCGCGTCGGCCGTCGACCTTGATGGCACTGACCGAGGGTGGCACCTGGCGCACCCGCTCGCGCTCGTGCTGGAGCGCCGCTGCGAGCGCGGCCTCGCTCAGCGCTTTCGGGTCGACCGGGGCTTCGCTGGTAGTCGTCCCTTCGGCGTCGAGAGTGTCGGTTGCCCGCCCGAAACTGACGATCGCCCGGTAGCGTTTGCTCTCCAAGGTCAGGAAATTCGAAAGCTTCGTGGCTTCGCCGAAGAGCAGCAACAGCACCCCGGTTGCCATCGGATCCAGGGTGCCGGCATGGCCGACTTCGCGGGTGCCAAAAATCCGGCGCGCACGAGCCACGATATCGTGGCTCGTGAGACCTCCGGGCTTGTCGACCACGAGCACGCCGTCCGGAGCCGCGACGGCCTGGGGAGTGCCGTTCACCCGAACCAGACGCTCCGTCGCTCGCGCAGCCCGCTATCGAGCATGGCTTGGATCGAGCTTCGCACGCGCTCCGAGAGTCGACTCACGAGCACGTGATCGTCTGCCGCCTCCGGGCCATAGCTGTCGAAGTGGATGGGTTCGCCGAAGCGCATCCGCCACTTGGTCGGCGCTGGCAGAAGCCCGACCGGTCCCAAAAACGGAAAGGTGGGAGTGATCGGAAAGTAGGGCAAGCCGAGCAGCTCGGTGAGGCCTTCCAAGCGATACAAGAGGGGGCTCGACTCTTCTGCGCCGATGATCGCGCAGGGCACGATGGGGGCGCCCATGCGTAGGCAGAGCCGGATGTACCCACCGCGCCCGAATCGCTGCAGGTGGTAGCGCTCGCGGAACAGCTTTTTGATGCCGTGCACGCCCTCCGGGAAAACCGCCACCAGGCTCTCCTTTTCGAGTAGGCGCTCCGCGTTTTCCGGGCAAGCGCGCACCGCACCCACGCGGTTCATGAACACGCCCGCGAACGGCAAGTAGTAAACGAAATCCTCCGCGAGCCAACGCAGATCGCGCTTTTGCTTGTGCTCGAGCCGCAAAGCGGTGCGCAGCATCGGTCCATCGAGCGGCAGCGCGCCGGAATGATTGGCGACCACGATGCAACGCCCGTCGGCGGGCACGTTGTCGATGCCTTCGACCGATGTCCGGAAATAGGTTTTGTACAAGAACTCGACCGCGGGCAGCACGCGCCGCTCGAAGCCGGGGTCGAGGCCGAAATCGTCGAAATCCTCGGCCCGACTGCGGAGCGCAGTGCGCCCCCACTTCCGCGAAATGAAGTCGTCCGCCGAAGGGGCTGAGGCCTCGAGCGCCGCGGGAGGTACCGACGATGCCTTGGCGAGCGCGCCGCGTCGCTCGGATACGGGCGCTTCGCTGGCCTCGCTCTCCGGGGTGCTCTCCGCGTCGCTGAATTCCCGGCGCCGAATCAGGCCGTCCAGGCGCGCCTCGAGCGCGCGGATTTGCGCTTCGACATCGCCCGTCCTGCGTTCGGCGGGCGGCGGCGGGCTGCTCTCGAAAGCCTCACCGTATTGGGTCGTGGGCGGCACCACCCGCGTCCCGATGCCGAGCTCGAACGCCTCCTCCGAGTCGAGGTCGGGGCCGAATCCGTTGTCCTCGAGCGTGCCGCGATCGTCGATGACGGGAGCGGGCGATCGGACCTCATGCTGGGGCGGCTTGACCGCGCGCCGCGCTTCCATTCGTGGCCCCGCGGGCTCTCGTGGCCCCGCGGGCTCTCGCTTGCGCCCGGAGCGTTTGTGCTTCTTCGGGGGCGGCTGGCCGCCGCCTGCAAATGCCGGTCGGCGCGCGCCGTCGCGTGGCGGTCCGTTGCCAACGCGCGGTCGGCCGATGTCTTGGCCCGAGCTTCCATCGCGCTTGGGGCGTTTGTTCTTGCGTTTCACGCTGGCGTCTCCGAAAGCAACTTCACGTCGCGCAAGTGCTGAGCGTTAGCATAGTCGATCAACGCCTCGCGGCTGGTGTAGAGCGGCTCGAACCCGAGCTCTTTTTTTGCCAAGGCGCCGTCCGCGACGCAAATGTACTGCAGGTAATCGAAGAAGGCGGGCGGGGCCTCCGCGAGCTGGCTCAGCCACAACGCCGCGGTGAGCCCCGACGCGAACGAACGCGGGAGCGGGAGCGCGCTGCGCCCCGCGAGCTTGATCACGGTCCGCAGCGGCAGGACCCCTTCGCCGACGATGTTGAACACGCCCGGCGCGTCGTACAGCGCGGCCAGGCGCAGGGCCCGCACCGCATCGGCTTCGTGCACGAATTGCCAGAGCGGATCGAAGCCGAGCACGGTGGGCGTGAGTCGATGACTCAGGTAACGCGTGATGAAATTGTCCACCGTCGGCCCGATCATCGGCGCGAGGCGCAAGACGGTGGCGATGCGTCCTTGACCGGGCTTGCCGAAGCGCAGGACTTCGGTCTCGGCTTCGATCTTGTCGGCGAAGAACGACTCTTTGCGTCGCGCCCGGAGCGGGTGCTTTTCGGACAAATAATTGGGGTTCGTCGGATGCGCGCCATAGAGTAGGGTCTGGCTGCGCATCACGATTTTGTGCACTTTGGTGCGACGGCAAGCATTGATCACGTGCATCGTGCCGACGCTCTCGAGCTCGTGCGCAAACGCCGTCGAGTGCGTCGGTGAGTCGAGAAACGCGAGATGAATCACGACGTCCACCGCTTCCGCGGCCAGGATCTCGGCAAGCCGTTCTTCGGCGAGCGCCTCCGTCAGGTTGACGTTGTAAAAACGCGATTTGTTGCTGGCCGTGGTCGGGGCTTCGGTATCGAGACAAACGATCGTCCGAATCGCGGGATCTTCCTCGAGCAGCCCGACCAGGTTCGCGCCCAAGAACTGCGCTGCCCCCGTTACGGCGACGACGCGTCGACGCGCGGTGGGCCGATCGAGCGATCCGCGATCGGCGAGCGTGAGCGAGTGCGGAGATGTAAGCGTGTTACTCACCCGTCACTCCTGAGAAAAAGTGATGCAAAGCTCATGACGTACTCAGCAAAGTAGTCGAAAACGCCGTGATTCCTAGTGCGCATTGCGAGGAAAAACGTCTTACTCCTTGCTGCCCGCGGCGACTGTTTTTTTTGCGCGCTTTCCGGAAAATGGTCGGAGCAGGCGCCCGCACGGCGGTAAACAACCTGGAAAATGCCGGGAGCTTCCTGTTCAGGCTGAGGCTTGTGAATTACACTTGAAGATGATGCCCCATGCCTCCGTTGCCGCTGGCTCGATGCTCGGGCCGTACGTGCTCGGGGACCGGCTCGGCCTCGGCGGGATGGCCGAGGTGTACGTCGCGCACCGCGCGGGGCCCCGCGGCTTTGCCAAGCGCTTCGCGGTCAAACGAATTTTGCCCGAGCTCGCGCAAGATGCTCGCTTCGTCGCGATGTTCTGCGACGAGGCGCGCATTTGCGCCGCGCTCTGCCACCCCAACATCGTTCAGGTGGTCGATTTCGGTGAGAGCCATGGCGAGCTGTTCATGGCCATGGAGTTCGTGGACGGCGTATCGCTGGCCCGCCTGCTGCGTTCCGTCTCCGCCCGACGCGAGCGCTTTCCGCCCGGCGTCGCGCTCCACATCGCGCACGAGGTACTGCGCGGCCTGGGCTTTGCCCACGAGGCGCTGGACGAGCATGGCCGCCCGCTCGGAATCGTGCACCGCGACGTCTCGCCCGGCAACGTGCTGATCGGCCGGGCCGGAGAGATCAAGCTCGGCGACTTCGGCATCGTGCGCAGCGAGTTCGTGGATCGCCGCACCTATCCCGGCGAGCTGAAGGGCAAGGTCGGCTACATGTCACCCGAGCAGGTGATGGGCACCGAGGTCGATCCGCGCAGCGACCTGTTCACGGTCGGCATCATTTTGGCCGAGATGCTGCTCGCTCGCCCGCTCTTCTCGGGTCAAAACGAGTTCGAAATTCTGACCAATATCTACGAGGCGAACGTGGCCGTGCTCGATCGCCACGCCGCGGATCTGCCCGCGTCGTTACAAGGCGTGCTGCGAAAGGCCTTGTCGCGCGAGCCCGCGCAGCGCTTTCAAAACGCGGCCGAGTTCGCCCTGGTTTTGCGCGAGGTCGCGCGCGAGCTGGATACCCCGCCGGGCGATGCGGAAATCGTGCCCTGGCTGTCCACGCTCGGTATTTTGCCGTCGCGGAGCGGCACGCACGAGCGCTTGGTTCAAGCGCAGGCCGAGGCCGTGCAGGCGAGCGCGAACTCGCAGCGCACGATGCCCGTCCCGGCTAGCGCCGAGTCCGGCGAGCTCCCGATCGCTCGCACGGAACCGCAGCGTGCGCCGCGCTTCGGCGAGCCGATCACGCGCCTCGCGTCGTGGAAGAGCGCGCTCGATCGGATGACGCTGCCGGCGGTGCTGCACGCCGTCGCGGCGCGCGAAGAAACGGGTGTGCTCGTGGCTCGTCACGATCGACACGAAAAGCACTTCTACTTCGTGGAGGGCGAGCTCCGAGCCGCGCGCTCCACCGAGCACAGCGAGCGATTGGGTACTCGGTTGCTCCGCGCGGGACGGGTCAGCGAGGCCGATCTGATCGATTGTCTGACCACTTGCAAGGCGACCGGTCGCAGCTTGGGTGAAGAGCTCGTGGCGCGCGGAATCGTCCGCTCGTCGTCGTTGCTGCGCGAGCTGATCGAGCAGGTCGAAGAGCGCTTCGTCGAGCTGTTCGGTTGGACCGACGGCACGCTCTGGTTCGTGCCGGGAGTACGCGAGCCGCAGTTGGAAGTGAAGGCGCCGGCGCTGCTCCCCGCCTTGGTCACCCATGCCATTCGCGAGGCCTACACCGATGACGAGCTTGCGCTGTGGTTCGCCCGAGCCGGCAAGCTACCGGTGGCGCGCGGGGCGGCGCGCCGCGTCGATCCGATCAAGCTCGGTCTTTCGCTCGCGGAGCGCCGCGCGCTGGAGCGCGCGTTCAAGGCGACCTCGATCGAGAGCCTGGTGACGGAGCTTGCCGCCGAGCGGGTCGCGACCCCGCGGGAGACGTTGTTCGGGTTGTTCGTGGGCGTGAGTATCGGGATGATCGCGGTCCCGGGCTGGCGCTGAGCGAGTCGAGCTCCGGTTAGCGACGGGTCGTGGGCGGTCCAGATGGAGCGGCCCCACGGGCTCCGGCGCGGCTGGACGGGCCGTTCAACGTGCGCACCGAATTCGGCGCCGATTCCGGCTCGTTGTCTTCCAACAGGTCGATGATCGTCTTCAGCTCGACCGGCTTGAACAGCGTCGGGCGCGCCGATTTTTTCAGGTACTCCGCTTCCGCTTTGCCGAGCGCCCCGCCGGTCACGAACACGAAGCGCTCCGCCAAATCAGGGCGTCGCTCCGCGATCCGCGCGTGCAGCGTGTCGCCGTTTCGGCCCGGCAAAAACACGTCGCACAGCACGAGGTCGGGGGTGTAGCTCGGATCGAGCAGTTGCACTTCCGCGTCGGAAGCCGCGCCGGCCGTGCGCACCACGTGCGGCTTCAGCGCGCGGCGCATGGTCCGCGAAAATACCGGATCGTCGTCGATCAAGAAGACTTGGCGCGGCCGCGCTTCCACCATGCGTTGCTTGGGCGGGCGAACGGGGACGATCGGAATCAGCCCGCTGTCTTCGCGCACGCGCGTGAGCACGACCCGAAAGGATGCCCCGCCACCGGCCCGATCGTGAACCTCGATGTGGCCGCCGTGCGCGGTCACCACGTCACTGCAGATCTTGAGCCCGAGTCCGGTTCCCTGGCCCCGCTGCTTGGTCGTGTAAAATGGCCTAAAAATGTGCTGAATGGCGCTGGCAGGAATGCCCGGCCCGTTGTCCTCGACGACCAGGACCAACTGCTCGCCGTGGGCGAATACCTTCAGCCACACTTCTGGGCGAACCGCGGCCACGCTGGCGTCGGCCGCATTGAACAGCAGATTCAACACGACCTGACCGAGGCTGTCCCGTCGCCCGACGGTGAAGCATGGGCCGTCGAGGTGCTGGGTCAGGGTGATGCCGCGCCGAGCTAGGTGGGGCACGGCGATGGCGAGTGAATCGTGGACGACCGTGACCAGATCCACGCACTCCGGCGAAGTCTCCCGGCGAGAGACGAGCGACAGTTGCTCGACCGTGTCGCGAATTCGGGCGATCGCGGTTTGAATATCGGACGACACCTCGCTGAGCTCGCGAATCACGACCATCAGCTCGGGGTCGCTGGTATCGGCCAAATCAGTGACCTGCTCGAGCAGCCGTCGCAGCTCCTCTTGCTGGAGGATCATGGCTCCCGCGGGCCCACGCAGCTCGTGGGCCACGCTGGCGGTCAACAGGCCGAGGCTGGCCATGCGGCTGGCCTCGGCGAGCTCGTCGTTCGAAGGCAGCGAGGCGGGGCGCGCCCGATCTCGCTCCAGCGCGACCGCGACCATATTTGCGACGGTGCTGGCAAAGCGACGCGCCTCGTCGTCGAGGCGCGTGGCATCGTCGAACAGCAGCACGAACACGCCGTGGACGATGCGACGGTGGAGCACGGGTACGGCGAGGGCGGTGCGCGCGCCGAGCGCCAGGATTTCGCCCGCATCGTCGATGCCTTCGCGGTCGCTACCAAAGTCGGCGAACAACACCAGGCGGCGAATGCTGGCCGCGCGTTGCGCAATGGTACTGAGCGCGCGTCGCAACACGACCAGCTCCGGCCCCCCGCGATCACCGAGCTGCCGCTCGGCTACCGATTCGAGCGCCGGATCGAGTACGAACGCAGCGGCGGCCCGCGCCTTCGTGGCTTCGACCAGTGCGTCGACGGAGTCTCCGAGCAGGCCGCCACTCGATTCGCCGGCTAGACGACTCGAAAGGCCATGCAGCGCCTCGAGGCGTTGCAAACGCAGCTGTAACGGATTCATGTTGGTCGCGATCGAGCCCAGTCCGAGATCCCCCTGAGCCCGGCCTTCCCAAGATATGCTCGTTCGCCTCGGTCTGCCAAGCGCGACTCCGCTTCCCCGGCGTGGGAGAGGCAGAAACAGAGCGATCTTGCTAAGGTTGGATTCCGTTCACGTCGTAGCGGAGGACCGGATACGGCGCGAAATCGTTCACGACCTGAAAGCCGGTCTCCAGGAAGATGGCGATCGGTCCGAGCCAAAGCTCGGGCGCTTGCGCCTGGTCATGGCGCCGCGGAAAGGCCTCGATCGCACGAGCTCCGGCCGCCTTGGCCAGCTCGACGCCGGTGCGGAGCAGGGAGCGCGCGATGCCGCGTCGGCGCCAATCTTCGGCCACGAGCATGCAGCCCACGGTGAGCACGCCCTCGCGCGGCCCGCCGAAGCAGGGGAGGCCTTTGTACAGCCGCTGCTCATAGAGTTTTTGTACCCGCTCGGCCGGGCAGAGCTTCATCCAACCGACGGCGCGCTCGCCCGCGAGCGCGACGACTCCTTTGAGCTCGGGACTGGACAATCCGTCCACGAAGGCCTGCCGATTGCGCTCCGGCGCGTGAAAGAGACGCTCGAGCCAAGCATTCTTGTCGCCGCTGAAGTGCCAGTATTGGCAGTGGCAGGGCGTCTCGGTGCGCTCGAAGAGCGCGACCAGGGCGTCCGCATGCTGCGCCTCCGCGCGCTCGAAGCGAGCGCTGTCGCCCGTCTCGCCGGTCATCTCTTGGTTCAAGCGGGCGGCAGCTTGGGGCCGCCGGGTGAGGTCAAGCGCTCGACGGCCGAAGCCAACGTGAACAATCGCTCCTCCTCGAACGCGGGCGCCAGCAGTTGCAAGCCGACCGGCAGCGCTGGTTGCGCGCCGTTCGCGGCCAACATTCCGCATGGCACGCTGAGGCCCGCGATGCCGGCCAAGCTCGCCGGCAGCGTGTAGATATCCGCCAAATACATGGCCAAAGGGTCGTCGCCCTTTTCGCCGAATTTGAAGGCGGGGCTCGGGCTCGTGGGTGCGGCGATCGCGTCGACCGACTCGAATGCGCGATCGAAGTCTTGCTTGATCAGCGTGCGCACTCTCTGCGCCTTGCGATAGTAAGCGTCGTAATAGCCGGAGCTCAGCACGTACGTGCCAAGCAGGATGCGACGCTTTACTTCGGCGCCAAAGCCCGCGTTTCGCGTCTTGCCGTACATGGCCTGCAAATCAGCGCGCGCAGGCTCCATGCGCAGCCCAAAGCGGACCCCGTCGAAACGAGCCAAGTTGCTGGACGCCTCCGCGGTGGCCACGATGTAATAAGTGGCGATGCCGTGCCGGGTGTGCGGGAGCTGAACCGGGTGCACGGTGCAGCCTTCTTCTTCGAGCGCGCGGATCGCCGCGCGCACGCTGCTCGCCACGCCGGGGTCGAGGCCGTCGCCGAAGTATTCCTCCGGGATGCCAATGCGCAGCCCTTTCACCGGCCGGCCGCAGGCGGCCTCATAGGCGCCGACCGGCACGTTGGCGCTGGTCGAATCATGCGTGTCCACGCCCGAGATGACCTCGAGTAGGCGAGCCGCGCTGCGCGCATCGCGCGCGAACGGCCCGACCTGATCGAGACTGGACGCGAAGGCCACGAGCCCGTAGCGCGAGACACGGCCGTAGGTCGGCTTCACGCCCACGATCCCGCAGAGCGCGGCGGGCTGCCGGATCGAACCGCCCGTGTCGCTGCCGAGGGCGCCCGCGGCCAAGCCCGCCGAAACCGCAGCCGCGCTGCCTCCGCTCGAGCCGCCCGCCGTGCGCGTCGGATCCCAGGGGTTGCGCATCGGGCCGAAGGCGCTGTTTTCGCCGGACGAGCCCATGGCAAACTCGTCCATGTTGGTCTTGCCGACGAGCACCGCGCCGGCGGCGCGCAAGCGCGCGACCACGGTCGCGTCATAGGGCGGCCGAAAACCGTGCTCCGGATCGGAGCCGCCCGTGCCGTCTGCGGCGCGGCGAGTGAGGATCTTCGATGCACAAGTAGTCGGCGCGTCCGACGTGCACAGCGCGTCCTTGATCGCTATGGGCACGCCGCCGAGAGGACCGAGTTGCTCGCCGCGTGCGCGCTTCTGATCGACGGCGTGGGCGGTCGAGAGTGCCGCTTCGCGCGCGACGTGCAGGAAAGCATGTAAATTGCGCTTCGCTTCGATGCGCTCGAGCGCGCGTTCGGTGAGCGCGACGGCGCTGAGCTCACCCCGAGCCACGAGCCCGGCCTGGTCGGCAATCGGAAGATCGAGCACGTCGGTCATTCTTCGACGAACGCCGGAACGGCGAACCCTCCAGCGGAACTCCGCGGCGCTCCGCGGAGCGCCTGCTCGTTGCTCAGGCTGGGCACGACCTGATCCGGACGCAGCGGCGCGCCGACTACGGCGACCTGCGTCGTTTCCGGGACGGATGAAGTGTCGAGCTCGGCGAGCGAGTTGACGTATTCGAGGATGTTGCCGAGATCTTTTTGCATGCGATCGATCTCACTGTCTTCGAGCTCGAGCCGCGCGAGCTTCGCGACATGCAAAACCGTTTCACGAGTGATGGCCATGATGAGGGGGGCGCACCTTATCACCAGAGCCGAGTCTCCGCATTCGACGCGATGAGCGGTTTTGGTCTACTCTTCGAGCCGTGACTCCGTTCATCCCGCAGAGCGGCGTGCCGGCGGTGCCTCGCGCCGCGCAGGGCGGGGGTTACGGACCGCCCGGCGGCTATCGGCCACCTGGCGCAGGGGGCTACGGCCC
>Ga0068856_100003327_pt1 | contig 16335 bp, 12 predicted proteins | sample KBSCornC62_FD_66595 | JGI IMG/M metagenome (GOLD analysis project Ga0068856, IMG submission 66595) | Corn rhizosphere microbial communities from Kellogg Biological Station, Michigan, USA - KBS Corn C6-2 | ecosystem: Host-associated > Plants > Roots > Rhizosphere > Soil ...
TTCCCGTCGAATACCATGTGCATCGGCTTGCCGGCCGGATCCTTCAAATCCGCCTCCAGGTGCACCGCCCACTTACTCGCATCGAGGGTCGCCACCTTCAAGGGGACCGAGTTGGCGCCGGGATTGACCTTACCCTCCACCACCTTGCTATCCCAGTGCATCAGGAACACCACTGGGGTCCGCTGGGTGGGGGAAGTGCCATAATCTCCGTGCCAGGTCCCGGTCAGCGGGTGGCCTTCCTGGGCCAGCATGGGTAGGGCAAAGCCTGCGATTAAACAGGCCAAAACGACGGCAACGCGGCGCATCTTCTTCTCCTTGGGCACCTTACGGGTTCTCCTTGGGCACCTTACAGGTCAACATTTTCACGCCGGATTGTCAAGGGCGCTTGGTATTAGACGCTATTTGGACGCATCTAGGTAACACGGGACGCTACCGGAAAGCGGTCTTGGCCTGGCGATCCTCCGCGGCCTTTATCGCCGGACCATACAGCTTTTCGAAGAATCCTTCGCGAACCAGCCGGTCGACCGTGGCGTTGTCGACCACTGTGCGAAAGTCAAATTTCTTCAATTGGGCAGCGGACTGGGCGTCCACCGGATGATCGATCATGTAGCGCACCGCGGCTGCGCTCAGATAGGGTACTCGCTCGTAGGTGTTGGTACCGGCGTAACGATCGTACACGCGCGCGATGTCGGCGGGATCATCATTCTTGTTATACGCCAAGTACGCCTTCACCGCGAAGGCCTTGTCCTCATAGAAGCGCTTGATGGCTTCGGCGTGAACCTTGATCAGCAGCTCGGGCAGCTTGGGATCGGACGCCGCGAGGCTCTTCCGGTACAGATAGACCGTGGGCGCGTAGATGTCGTCATAATCGCTGGTGTTGGCGAGACTCTTGTAGCCCTTCTCCTCCAGCTTGAAATAGATGGGCGCGGTGAGCATAGTGGCGTCGACGCGACCGCTTAAGAGCGCCGCGGCTCGTCCGTTCACATCGGTGCCGATGGGTACCCACTGCACATCCCTGGGACCGAGTCCGAACTTAAAGAGCAGCCCGACCGCGTAATTGTAGGGCGCGTCGCCGAGCTGGCTAACGCCAATCCGCTTGCCCTTGAGATCGCGAACGGTCGCAAAGCTATTGGGAGCCATCAGCGCAAATAGGCTTTTCCGGTAAGGGCTGCCGATCATCACCAGCGACCCATCCTTCGAAGCCGCTTGCATGGCCTGTTCCAGCGGATAGTTGGTCATCTGGGCTTCGCCGCTGACGATCATCGCAACGGCGGCTGGATGCACCGCGAACACCAGTTTCGCCCGCAGTCCGTACTTCTCGAAATAGCCGCCTTCCTGGGCGATATAGAGCGGCCAGGTAGTGCCGGTGCGGGTGGCGTAGTTGATGGTGATATCCCGCAGCGCGGGCGTCTGGGCCTGCGCCAACGCGGTTACCAACAGCGCAAAACTAACGGCGATCGTCTTTGCCAACGATATGCGATACGTCCTGGTTATTTTCATTGCAGATATATTCGAACAGGTCGGCATTCGCCTGAAGCACGGAATGCCCGTACATGGTAAACGGCCGGGTGTAAGCTCCCGGATCGTCGATGGTGGCTTCGATCTCCAGATGACCCAGGTCGGCGCGCCGAAAACGCTCCACCACGTGCAATTGCTCAGTGTGGGGATGCCCCGCGAAATCGAACCAGAATTTGTCGTTGAACCCGATGGAATCGACGACCATCGTGTCGCCATCCCAGCTTCCGATGGAATCGCCGTACCAGGTGGGATCGGGATCGGCGGGATGCTTGCGACCGACTTTTTCACGATCGCCGAGAAAGATCTGGCGGTAGCTGTGGATGTTCCCTTCAAACAGAAAGAAGATGTGCGTGGGCGTTTGCACAATCCGCCAGGGATAGGGAGCCATGCGAGGCACGCCGGTGGGAAGGCAGTTGGCCTCCGGGTCGTCCTTCGACATGCGCTGCGAGGCCAGCTTTTCGGCCCAGGGTTGGAGCGGCAGCTTTTCGCCCTTTTTCAGTGCGGTTTCAATGTTGTAGATGAAGGAGCGATCAGGGCTCCAGACGCCGGAAAGATCCGGTTTTCCGGACGACGTTCGCGGCGCGGGACCCTTGGGAACGGACGCGCTCAGACGCTCGGCCGTCTCGATGGCTTCTCCTTGTCCGAACGCCATCGGAGCGGCGATTACCAGCGCGATTATGAGAGTCCTGAACATTATTTCTCCGGCTGATCGTAGCCGCGCAAAGGGCGAATCCAAATATTGCGATATCGCACCGGCTGCTGATGATCCTGAAGCACCAGGGAATCTTCGGCGGGCTGCGCGACATACTTGGCGAGCGCGCGGTGTACGGTGGGTCCCATCAATTCCTTGTGGTTGTGCAGCAGCACGCCGTTAAGGAACACGGTCGCATACGCCGGTTTCACCAGTTTTCCTGCTTCAAATTTGGGCGCCTCGAACACGATGTCGTAGCTTTGCCATTCGCCTGGCTTGCGCGTGGCGTTCGCAAGCGGCGGCCATTGACCGTAGAGCGCTCCAGCCTGTCCGTCGGCGTAAGTCGGATTCTGGTAGGAATCGAGTACCTGCACTTCGTAGCGTCCCTGCAGGAAGATCCCACTATTCCCGCGATTTTGACTGTTGCCGCGAATTTCGGCGGGCGCGGCCCACTCCACATGCAATTGCACGTTGCTGAACTTCTGCTTGGTGGCGAGGTCGCCGGCGCCGGGCACAACTTCGAGATACCCGTTGGCGACCTTCCAAGGACTCTTGGCGCTCTGCCACTGGGACAGATCCTTGCCATTGAAGAGCACGATGGCATCTGAGGGCGCGCCGCCCGATTGCGCCGCGGGAGTCACCACCGGCGGATGCGGACGCTTAGGATCATGAACATGGAACGGAAGGCCGGGAAGCATGGGCGTATCGTCGTAGCCCAGATCGTGGTTAACGGCCTGGCCGAACATTCCAAGCGTGGCGACTAGTACCAGAAGAATTCGCCGCACAAGCTGTCCTCCCTGCGCCATAGTAACGCGGAGCAGGGTTGAAGCGGAAGCTGCGTCGTGAGCATCCTTATACTGGATGCAAACGCTCCGCGGATCCTTCTGGGCCTTGGTCCTTTATGACGTCGCGGAGCAAATCCGCCTGGATACCCTGCGCTCCCTGGCGGGGATGGAGGCACCTCGCCGCGAACCGGTGTTCAAACACCCGGCGCCGGACTACGTTCGCTTCGAGCGGCCGCCCGTAGTCGAGAACCTCGGGCTGGTTTCCCTGAGCGGAGGGGAACAATTTCAAGCTCGCATCAAATATTTCGAGTACGGTGTGGTGAGTGTCGAATTGCGGATGGACTTCGAGGCCGGGTGGGACGACCTGGTGCGGTTATCCAGCCGCTTGCTCGCCGAGCCTGAATTTGATCGGCGGACGTCCGAAATGGTCCGAGGGTGCCTGCAACGCGTACGCGGGGCGCTGGTGGACGTGTACGAGAACCAACTGAGCGAAGACTACTACATCATTCAGGTAAGAGAAGCACTGGATGAGCAGGGCCTGCCGTTGACCGCGACGGCGATGCTCGCCGAGCACGGCCGGCAAGTAGCCCAAATCGTTCGGGGGGATTTATCGGCCTTGTCACAATCCGAGCAGAACGAAGCCTTGCAGGCCGCTCTCTCCTACTATCCCTCCGATTTGCTGGTGGCGGGATGGGTCGCGGCATTCGTATACGATACGCCGGAAGGCGCTGTCCCCGCGATCCAACTGCTGGAGTATGCCAACACCCAACTCCTGGAATTTCGCCACTACGACGAAGTTCTCACCCGCGTGCTGAATAACGTGTATCGCAGGCTGGGCCATAGAGGGCGATTTTTGCGCCGCTGGAAAATGGCGGGCGAAGCCGAGCGCCTCAACGCCCTCCGCCTGGACGTCCGGGAGCTGGCCGAGCGGGCGGATAACTCCATCAAGTTCCTGAGCGATATGTTCTATGCCCGCGCTTACCGTGTAGCGTCGAGCCGCGTTGGCGTTCCTGACTACCGCAACCTCGTCGATCAAAAACTCCGAATCGCCGGCGAGCTGTACGAAGTCATGGTGAACGAGTTCCATCAGGCGCGCGCCTTCATCCTGGAAGTCATGGTGGTGGCAATCCTGGTGATCGAACTCATCGACGTGTTTTCCCGGCGCTGAGTGGGGCCGAGGGTCGGGCATGCCCCGACCCTACAAATTGTAGGGGTGAGGCACGCTCGCCTGACGCCTACAACCTGCAGATCAGCAGTTCGCGCTCATAGATCATCTCCGGAGGCAGATGATCGTGCAGCGCCAGGAACAGCTGCTCGTGCGCCATTACTTCGTCGCGCCAGGCAGCACGGTCAAACTCCTGTAGCGCGTCGAATTGCTCCTTGGTGAACGAAGGCAGCCCGGCCCATTCGATGTCCTCATAGCGAGGCATCCAGCCGATGGGAGTTTCGCGGGCAAGCGCCCTTCCATGGGCGCGATCGACAATCCATTTCAAAACACGCATGTTCTCGCTGAAGCCCGGCCACAGGAACTTGCCATGGGCGTCCTTGCGGAACCAGTTGACGTGGTAGATCCGCGGTGTTTCGCTCAAGGTGCGCTGCATCTTGATCCAGTGCCGGAAATAATCGCCCATGTGATAGCCACAGAAGGGCAGCATGGCCATTGGATCGCGGCGGACTTTGCCGACCGTCCCGACGATCGCCGCAGTGGTTTCCGAACCCATGGTGGCGCCCGTATACACACCGCCGCTCCAATTGAAGGCTTGATATACAAGCGGCATGGTGGTCGCGCGGCGGCCACCGAAGATCAGAGCGCTGATCGGCACGCCATCCGGCGCTTCCCAGGCCGGATCGATGGTGGGGCATTGCGATGCCGGCGCAGTGAAGCGCGAGTTAGGATGCGCGGCTTTCGCGCCGGTTTCCTTAGCGATCTGCGGAGTCCAGCGGTTGCCCTTCCAGTCCGTGCATTCGGCCGGCGGGTCATCGGTCATGCCTTCCCACCACACTCCGCCTTCGGGTGTCAGCGCCACGTTGGTGAAGATCGAATTCTTGGCCAGCGTGGTCATGGCATTCGGGTTCGTCTTCACCGACGTTCCCGGCGCCACCCCGAAGAATCCAGCTTCCGGATTGATCGCCCGCAGGCGGCCATTGGCGTCCGGTTTGATCCAGGCGATGTCGTCACCCACTGTCCAGACCTTCCAGCCTTCGAACCCGCGGGGCGGGATCAGCATGGAAAAGTTAGTCTTACCGCAGGCGCTGGGAAACGCGGCCGCTACATAGGTCTTCTCGCCCTGAGGATCCTCGACTCCCAGAATGAGCATGTGCTCGGCCATCCAGCCCTCGTCACGCGCGATATTGGAGGCGATGCGCAGCGCAAAACACTTCTTGCCTAACAGCGCATTCCCGCCGTAACCGGAACCGTAAGACCAGATCTCGCGGGCTTCAGGGAAATGAACGATGTATTTCTCGTCGTTGCACGGCCAGGGCACATCCTTGTCGCCCGGATCCAGAGGCATTCCTACGGTGTGCATGCACGGCACTACCCGCGTGTCGACCTTATCGATTTCAGGGTAAATTGCCTTGCCGATGCGCGCCATGATCCGCATGTTGACCACGACATACGGAGAATCGGTAAGCTGGACGCCGATCTGGGACATCGGCGATCCGACCGGGCCCATGCTGAAGGGCAGCACGTACATGGTGCGCCCGCGCATGCAGCCATTGAAGAGTTCTTTGAGCTTGTGGCGCATTTCCACCGGATTGACCCAGTTGTTAGTGGGCCCGGCGTTGTCCTTCGACAGCGAGCAGATGAAGGTGCGATCCTCCACGCGGGCGACGTCGCTGGCATCCGACCGGGCGTAATAGCAGCCCGGCCACAGATCCTGGTTCAGCTTGACAAACGTCCCACCTTCAACCATTTGGGCGCAGAGGGCATCGTATTCTTCCTGGGAGCCGTCCACCCAATGGATGTTTGCGGGCGTGGTGAGTTCGGCCATCTTCTCCACCCAGCGGAGAAGGTGCTTATTTTCACTTAACGGCCGGGAAACATTGCGGGCGGACTTGGTAGTTACCGTTGACATTCTTCCATTATCGCGCGAACCGGCACTTCTCGCGATTGGGGCTGCCACCCCTGCGCTAGGCGATCATGACCTTACGCGGGAACTGGGAGTTGTCCTCCAGGAACGTCTTCTTCCTGGACAGCTCTGAAGTGGTCGGCTGAACGGCGCCGCTCATGTCGGTAACGCGCGAAACCAGCGTGTGTTCGCCAGGAACAGCGCCTTCCCAACGATAAGTAAACAGCTTCCACGAGAATTGCGAGTTTGCGGAATCGAGCGTGGCTTTCTGCCACGGACCGTTGTCGATCTGAACTTCCACGGATTTCACCGGCGTCCCATCATTTAATACGAAGCCCAGGACCTGATAAGCGCCGCCGGTCTTTCGCACGCGGGCGATCACCGACTTGAGCTGCATGCGAGTCACTTCGGTTTCAACCCACTGCGTGGCCGGATCGTTATCCTGCCCGGTCCCGCCCACGCCGCGCAGTGTCCGGTACCAACGGGCCTGGTAATTGCCGAGGTATCGATCTTCCTGGAGATGCACTTCTCCCAGCCACTTGACGTTCGCCACGCCATACCAACCGGGCATGATGAGCCGAACCGGGAATCCCTGGTTGAGGGTGAGTGGCTCGCCATTGAGCGCGTAAGCTATCAACGGTTCCGGCTTCATCGCATTTTCCAGGGTGATGCTGCGGCCGAACTGCTGTTCGAGCTTGTAGGTCTGCTGACGGAACGCGATATCCAGAGGTCCGCGGTCATAGCCGAAGAAGACCACTTCCCGGGCCTTGGAGTGGACGCCCAATTGTTTCAGCACGCGACTCAACGGGACGCCAGTAAAGCGGCCACAGGATGACAGCCCCTGGACCGATCGCGGGCTGTTGCCGGAACATTCGAAGCCGTTGACCAGTTCGACCGATTTCATGGCCTTCAGATCGGCCAGCGTGAATTCAGCCGGCTTGTTCACCATTCCGGAGAACTTCAAACGGTACTTGGCCGGATCGATCTCCGGTTTCATGAAGTGCTGGGTAGTAAAAAACTGGTCCTTCGGCGTCAGCATCCCGTCGATCTTGCGGATATCGAGCTGACGCGTGGCTGCACCAGGGTTACCGCCCGGATTGAAATTCTTGGGGAGGTCGGTGAACGGAACGTCTGTGTCTCCCTGGGCCAGGGCAGGAACCGACCACTCCGGCAGCAGCGCCAGCAAGCTGCTGGCCGCCAAACCCATGCGTAGCGTTTCTCTTCGGCTAATTTGACCCGGCATCATCAAGCTCCTTCGTTAGCAAGGAATCGAACCGATAATACCACCGTCTTGCGCCCCTGGGTAAACCGGGCGCGCGAGATTAGAACGTGATGCGCGCCACTAGTGTGCCTTGCCGTTCTCCGCTAACGGTGCCGGTCGTATTGATGGTTCCGAACCCGCTTATATTCCGGCCGTCGGGGCCGGTTTTGACGGGAGTATTCAGAGCCGTGCTGGGATTAACGTACGTCCCCACCGTCCCGCCCAGCAGCAGCGACCGGTTGAAAATATTGTTGAACTCGGCGCGGATCTGAAGGGAGGCGCGCTCCTTGATACGGAATACTCGCCCAAAGCTGGCCAATTCGGACGGGCGGCGCTGATAGCGATAGTCGTTGTAGTAAGCCGCCGACGGGCTGAATTGCCCGCTGGGAGTGTCGGTCCAGGCGGCGGGATTCAGCACCTGCGTCTTACTGGGATCGTAACAGTGGCAATTAATGTCCGCCAGGTACAGCGGCACTCCCGCAACCCGCGTGGCGTAGGTGCTGCGAAGCAGCGTACTCGAGTTGTTGTTGCCCGGGCTGGCAGGAGCCTGAATCGGCAATCCGCTGCCGTACTGAAGCACCGCGCCCAGCGTCCAGTCTCGTAAGGCATAACTCAACCAGCGGTTCTCGTTCCACTTGGGAGTGGTGTAATTGGCAGCCAGCGTCATCCAATTGGGCCGCGAGGAAGCCGAAAGCTGTTTGTTGTTATCCCGATTGAACACATCATTGATCACGCCAGCCCCGGTGTAGTCCTCCGCGCCCAGGTCAAGCTCCTTCGAGCGTGTGTACGTCCAGGTGAAGTCTAACCCATGAGAGAAGCGCTTTGTGCCTTTCAGTTGAAGCGAATCGTACCAGGTTTTGCCCAATGGCGCGCCCGTCGCGGCGAGCGTGGTGAACTGCGGAAATGGGCGCAGCGATTGAGCCACGGTGGAAGTCAACGGGAAGCCCGCGTAGGGAACCTTGTTCTGGAACCGGCCGGCCGCCACCGAGTTCAATTGCGACGAAAGGATCGTGCGATCGGCGGAACTGCTCCAATCCAGGTTGTATTGGCTCTGCAACTGCTGCGGCGTCAGCGCGTTGTAATCGAGCAAGGAGGCCGTTCTCCACCACACGCCACGGTTGCCTACGTAGCTGGCTTCCACCACCAAATCCCTGGAGATCTCGCGCTGGAATCCGAGGTTATATTGCCACATGCGCGCGGGGCGTCCATAATTCTGATCCACCACGGGCGGGCCCGCCGTAATGCTGGTCGCCGTTGACGGGTATAAGTTGGGGACCAGATTCGGCCAAGTCGGATTGAGTGGGATGCCCTGGCTCAGGATCATGGCCGGGTCGCCGAAGCTGGGATTTGTTAAGGTCTGATTGGCGCCCGCAGAGCCCTGCCCGCCGCCTTGCGACATGGAGTAGCTGAGCCCTATGCCGCCGCGCAGAACAGTCTTCGGCAGTACCTGATAGGAGACGCCCAGGCGCGGAGCATACGCCCACGGGTAGTTATTAGCGAACCGGCAGTTGCAGCTAGCCTCATAAATCGTCGCACCCGGATGTCCGCCGGCGGTGGAATTGGCCAGCGTTGGGGAAAAGTTCGGAGACCGCCCGTATTGTTCACGCGGGTAGGTCATCAGGTCCCACCGCAGGCCGTAATCGAGCGTAAGCTTGCGCGTGATCTTCCAGGTGTCTTGCGCAAACCACGCATAGAAGCCGCGTCCGCCGCGCGTTTCCGCCGGCTGCGCAATGGTCACGCTATTCACAGCACCAAGCAACAGGCTGGCATACGGGAAGCCGGAGAATAGTCCACCCAGAGCCTTGCCCTGGAAGAAACTGTTGATCGTCTGATTCGCGCTGAAGGCGAAACTGCCGCTGGTATTGCTATTGGTGACTGTAGGATAGCCGTCAAACCGCACCTCGCCGCCGAACTTATAGCTGTGGTTGCCCTTCACCCAACTCAGGCTGAGGTTGCCGGTTGGTCTCTGAAGAAGGGCGCGCACCTGTCCTGTGTAGGGGCCCATGGATTGTACCCCGCCCAAGCTCTGCGGACCCATAAGAGATCCCGTTTGCGGTCCTGCTCCCAGTGGCGGCCCGAAAATGGGGGGACGGGCTCCCGTGGTGGGCCCCAGCGTCCCGCCTGCGATTCCCAGCACCTTGACCATATCAAAATCGGTTATAGGGGCCGTGTCCCCGAAATCATTTACCACATAGCCTGCGCCAAAGTGCAGCAGCATGGTGGGTGTCACCGTGTAATCCAGGTTGGCGCGCCAGGTGCGCGAATAGATATAGGTACCGCGCGTGGCCGTGATCGTATCCGGGAAACCCTCTGATAGAGCAAACCCTCCGGGAGCGTACTTCACCTCCGTGCTGGTGGAGGACCAATAGCCGGATATCCTGAACTTCGAGCTGAACGAATGATCGAGTTTAAGGGAAGGAATGGGGGTAACCCGGTTGCTGGGGAAAGCATTGACGTAGTTGTTGGTCAGCGTGGCTGGGGTTCCGACGTTAGGCAGGGGTATCAGATTCTGAAGCTTGACTGCGGAGGGATCGAAACGGCTCAGCGGAATCTGGTTGCTGGGGAATTGTGTCCGAACCCGCGTTCCGTCCGGAGCCAGTTGCTCCGTATTCGGATCGAAAATCATTCCCTGGAGCATCTTGTTGCCTAATCCATCGGTGGCGAGAGCGCCCGTAAAGGGCGCGCCCAGCAGGCTCGAGAAGGTGCCTGTCCGGTAGGCCGCGGTGGGTACCGTGTCCAGAACGTTGTTGACGATGGCGGATTCGCGAAACTGCTCGTAGTTGAAGAAAAAGAATGTCTTGTCCTTGCCGTTGTAGACCTTGGGGATAAGGATCGGTCCGCCGAGAGTGCCGCCGAAATCATTGCGGCGTTGCTTGTTGCGCAGATGATCGAAGTCTCCATGTGAGTACAGCGCCTCATTGACAAGGTAGTCGTAAGCCGAACCGTGGAAGCTGTTGGTGCCGGATTTGGTGGTGTATTGGATCAGGCCGGAACCCGCTTGGCCGAACTCAGCCGAATAGTTCGAGGCTTGGATGGTCACTTCTTCCAGCGCGTCCACGCTAGGCTGCATCTGCGCCTGGGAATTCGAGGTGTTCACGCCGTTGGTGATGTCCTGGCCGTCCAGCTTGATGCCGAAGGTGTTGGTCGGCGCGCCGTTCACGCGCATGGACGTATTGGGGACCCAGAACACGCCTGCCGTCAGTACCGAGGAGGCCAGAGGATTGCGCACCCCGTGCGTGCTGGCGGTCGCCGGCCCCACGCCCAGAATCGGTAGTGAATTCATGCGGTCGGTGGTGACATTGGAATTGACCGCCGCGCTTTCCGTGCTCAGCATCGAAGCCTGGGCCGACACCGTGACCGATTCCGCCGATGTGCCGACTTCGAGGACTACGTCGATACGAATCGTCTGGGCCGCTTGCACGCCCAGGTTCTGGCGGACGTGGGTCTTGAAACCCGGGACGTTCACCGTCAACTGATAGGTGGCCGCCGGCAGTTGCGAGAAGGTGTAATTTCCTGTAGAACTGGAGGCCGTTTGGTAGATCGTGCCGGTCTCGCTGTTCTTCAAGTCGAGCGGAGCATTTGCAACCACGGCGCCGGCCGGATCGGAAATAGTTCCGGTGATGGTGCCGGTCGCGGTTTGGGCTAACGCCGCCGCGGAGCACAGCAACAGTGTTGACAATAGACCAAAAAAACGCATTTCGACCCCCTGAAGCGTGCCGAGCCATCCGGGCCCGAGACTGATCTACGGCATCGTATTCCATTGGCGGGGGATTGTCAACGATTGCATGCATCCTTGCCTATATCATTGCCTCTTTCCTGAAAACAGAAGTCGCCTCGATCACCGCGGTCTATACCGCCACCAAGGGCGCAGTGGACGCAGTTACCCACGTCCTTGCTAAGGAACTGGGGCCCAAGAAGATTCGCGTGAACTCCATTAATCCGGGAATGGTGGAGACAGAAGGCGTCCATACCGCCGGGATCATCGGAAGCGATTTTCAGAAGAGCCTGCAGGCGCAGACACCGCTAGGGCGAATCGGGCAAGCGGAGGATATTGCGCCCATCGCCGTGTTCCTGGCATCCGCCGACTCGGGCTGGCTGACCGGAGAGACACTGCTCGCGCCGGGGGGACTGCGTTAAGCGCGTCCCGGCGCTTGCTCTCCCCTCCAAGCACTTTTTTGAAGCCAACGACCGTCGAATCAAATCCAATTACTGGGATGACAGATACCGGCCCCGACGTGGGAAACGATACCTTGAACGTTTATATTCACGATGAGGCGGCATCTTTTCGCTTCCAGATTGAGGGCAGTCTGCCCGGCAACGCGGCTAGCCAGTTGGAGCAGTCGTGGCGTACGGCCTTGTCGGTAATCGGCGGTCGCCCTCTGGTTGTTAACATTGGACGACTGACGCGCATCGACCGTTCCGGGCGAGCGCTTCTCTGCAAGTGGCGCGAGGCGGGCGCGCAGTTCATCGCTGCTTCGTCCCTGGCAAAGATATTAGTCGGCGCGATTATCGGTCAGCCAGTCACGTCCGGACAGAAACGCACCAACTCAGAACGATGGGCCTGGTTCCGGACGTTTGCGCTTCCGTTGATTCCGCTCTTGACTCTGGTCTCTCCGGGAACGATTGCCGCCGCGAGCTTGGAGCCGGCTACCTTGAAGGCGTGGGAGGAGTATATCGACTCCGCGAATCTTCGGATGGAGCAGCGCCTGAGTCGCGACAACGCGTTCCTGTGGGTGGATGAAGTTCCGGCCCGGCTGGCGAAGGTTCGCGCAGGCGAGATCGTCGTCTCACCGGTCAGCCCGCAGATACCAAAGAGAGTCCCATCCGGACTCATTCACGATTGGGTCGCCGCGGTTTACATTCCCGGCGTGACCCTCCACGATGTGTTGGCGGTCCTGAGTGATTACCCGAGCTACAAGGAAATCTACAAGCCAACCGTGGTCGAGTCCAAAGCGACCGGTACCAACGGAGCTGAAGACCGGTTTTCGCTGGTGCTGATGAGTAAGTCTTTCTTCCTGAAAACCGCGCTGGATGCGGATTACGAATCCTGTTACGTTCGCATAGATGATCGACGGGGATACAGCGTCTCCCAAACGACGCGAATTCAGGAGATAGAGGAGTACGGCGCACCTGCCGAGCACACCCTGCCTCGGGGCCAAGGCCATGGGATTATTTGGCGGTTATTTGGCTTTACGCGGTACGTAGAACGTGACGGTGGCGTCTATATCGAGCTTGAGGCGATTGGGTTGAGCCGAGACATTCCTTCGTCGCTTCGATGGATGGTTGAGCCGATGATCCGCCGCGTTTCGCGAGGGTCGCTCCTGACAACTCTTCAACAAACCGAAAACGCCGTTCGTTTACACGTTGACCTTGCAAACAGCAAGGCCGGGAGCGGAGGATCGATCGGCTCAACGGCTGGCGCTTCCCGCTTGTCGCGCTAAGCGCAGATGGATCAGTCCCTCCCAACGCGAGCCTGAGTCCGGCGTTTGGCCAAGAAAATGGGTTCCCGATCAAGTTCTCAAGACTTTGCTGCCGCATCTTAGGGCTAAGAGGAGAGTTCTGGTATGAATACGACGGCGAAAGCAAGGCGGAGGCGCTGGAATTCCTGCGCCAAAACAGCCGCCAGGCGGCCGCCGCGGTGCGCACGTTCCCGGATGAAGAGTTGGACCGGGCTGCGCCGTTTTCGCTGAGCTTCGCCGCGCCTGTCACAGCGCAGTATGTAATAGAGGATCACGCACTGCGGCACAGCTGGCACCATTTGGCGCGCATCCGCAAGACCTTGGGCCGGTGACCGCGTAAACACCTTACCGGCCCGCGGTACGCAGGACTCTGGCGGCGAATGCTTCGGCGGCGGAGAGGTCATCCAGGGCCGCGGAGGCGTCTCCAGCGGCGATCTCGGTTTTCGCCTTCGCCAACCGGCTGCGCATTTGGACCATCGCGGTTTCCGTGTCTGAATTCAGTATTTGCCCGCGGCTAGCGAGGTTTTGGCGGATCGGCTCAATCGCTTGTTCAGCGCCTTGAACCTTGGCCGTCGCATTGATCATGCGATCGTTGAGATCCGCGCGGACAGCGGCCGAAAGTCCGGTGGGAGCAGGCGCAACCGGCACTGGCGTGGCGGCGGGCACCGGCGTGGCGGCGGGCGGCGGCAGAGGCGTCGCTGGCTGAACAGACTTGATTGCAGGCGGAGCCTTGGGGGTAACCACAGGTAAGGGCGTCTTCTCTGGCTCGGGTGCGACATCCGGTACAACCGGAGCGCTTTCGGCCGGAACGCTACTCGCCGCTTGGCCGCCTAGCGCGACAATCCGCTGATTTACCATCTCCAGGCGCTCGCGCGAGCGGGCGTCGTCCGGATTCTCGGCCGCCAGCGTCACCAGTACAGCCGACGCTTTCTGATACGTCTTAACCGCCGCATCGCGCCCGCCTGCCTTTGGATCCGCCGTGTTCTCCTGCAAAATACCGAACTGTTGATATGCCGCGGCAACTTCAGAATCGAGATTGGGGTTTCTGACCGGCGTCGAGCGCGCACGATCCAGATAGCGAACGCCGCGATCGAGCAGCGCATCGCGTGTTGCGCTGGGTCCGGGTTTGGCGGCCACCACGGCGGGGAAATCAGTCGCAAACGCGGTCCTCACCTGCTGCACATCCTGACTGCGCTGGGAAAGCTGCTGGGAACTGTCCGGCTGGGGCGTTGGGGAGGGCTGATCGAGACGCGCTTCGACTTGATCGAGAAGAGCGCGAAGGTGATTCTCGCGCGCCGCGACGTCCGTTTTCTGGACTTCCGCGCGGCGCCATTCCCAAGCCCCAAATCCCGCCATCGCGATGAAAAGAGCCAGCGCGGCTACCATTCCGCGCTTCCGCTTCAGCAGCTTAAAAGAACGGTTGGCCGCCGAGGTGTGGTGCGCCAGTACTTCCTGGCCATCCAGGAAACGCTGCAAGTCTTCCTTAAATTCCGCCGCGGATTGATAGCGATTCTTGGGATCGAATTCGAGCGCTTTGAGGACAATGCTGTCGACCTCCCCCAGCATCACGCGGCGCAACCCGGCGGTCGTGTCGCCGCCCGCGCGGAGATCCTCGCGGATGTTGCTGCTGGGCGCCGGCGGGGCCTGGCGCGTGAAAAGCTTGGCCAGCTTATCGTCCACCCCCTCATAAGGAAGCCGCCCGGTCAGCATTCGATAGAGAATGGCGCCGAGCGAGTAAATGTCGGAAGTCTTCTGTAACGTAATACCGGATATCTGTTCGGGACTGGCGTAGGTCGGCGTCATGGGACTTCCCAGGGCGCTGGTCAGATTCGGATTCGCGAACGCCGCTGCCCCCACCAGCTTGGCGATTCCAAAATCCAGCAACTTGACGGCTCCGTCGTTGGATATCAGGATATTGCTGGGCTTCAAATCGCGATGAACGATCGAATTCTGGTGCAGATACTCCACGGCGCTGCAAACCTGCTGGAAAATGCGAATCCGCCCGGTGACCGAAAGACCTTTCTGATCGCAATAATCATCGAGCGGCAAGCCCTCCACGTACTCCATTACGTAGTAGGGCATTCCGTCCGTTGTGTCGCCGCCGTCCAGAATCCGCGCGATGTTGGGATGGTCCAGGGCAGCCAATACCTGCCGCTCCTGTTTGAAGCGCAGAATGAATTCCTCGCTCACCGCTTCCCTCAGCAACAGCTTAATGGCGACATTTTTCCGGAACGCACCATCGTCCCGCATCGCCAGGTACACGACACCCATACCTCCCCGGCCCAGTTCACGTACCAGGCGATAAGGTCCGATGAACTGAGACGAAGCTCCTGATGATGACGATGAACCGGACGGAGTCACTGGGACTGAGATCGTCGGCGATGCTGTTCCCAAAGGCGGTGGCGTGGGGATCGATGGAGGAGGAATAGGAGGCGGCACGGGAGGTCCCGAGGGAATCCAGGCAATGGTTGCCGGCGCTGGAGCGGGATCGGGGGATCCCGAGGTCGAACCCATGGGCTTGCCGCAGTTCTCGCAGAATCTTGCCAACGCGGCGTTCTGCGCGCCACACTCGCCGCAGAATCGAACCGATTCAAGGGCCATGAGGGGATCCCGCCCGGCGGGCTTAGGCTCCCCCCAAGCGTTGGATAAAACGATGCAACAAGACTTCGGCGGTATCGAGCGACTCGTTGGCAGCCGCGGGATCTGCATGATCGACGGCCTTGCGAGCGGCATCCAGAGCCGCTTCGATCCGCAATCGGAGGGCTACGGTCTGGGGGTGCAAAGACAGACCGCGGGCGTTCAGATTAGCCTCGATCGAATCCGCGGAACGAAAATTGGCAATGGCCCGGGTAGCCACCAGCCCCAGCCGCCGCTGGGCCTCCTTTTGAAGTTGAACTTGAGGCCGAGCAGGGGCCGGGACCCGCGGATCGGGAGCTTCCTGCGCACAGATTACTCCCACCCCCAGGAGCAACCCCACCAGGCATTTCACAATCGCGCCCTCACAAGTTTCTCCGCCCGAAGTATATCATTTAGGGCGTGCGCGGAGCCCACTGCTTTAGACTTCCGTGCGACCCGTGGTGCCGGGTTTCGCACGTCCGCCCCGATGGATATCATCGTAGATGTCGCGCCGCCTCCAGACTGCGCGCAATATGTCGAAGCACATTGGCAGATATGAGGTCCTGGCCGAGCTTGGCCATGGCGGGTTCGGCCGCGTTTTTCGCGGTCTGGATCCAACTGTGGGCCGCCAAGTCGCCATTAAGACCCTGATCGCCGACGGCGATGCCGGAATGCTTACGCGGTTCCGGAATGAGGCTGCCGCGTCAGGTCGCCTGCGCCATCCGAACATCGTCACCATTTACGACTTTGGCGAGCACGAAAGCGTGCCCTACATTGTCATGGAGTTGCTCGAGGGCCGGGACCTGCAATACGCGATCGAGGATCCCGCCCGGATGCCTCTGTCGCTGCTGCAGAAAATCCAGATCATGACGCAAATCGCTTCTGGTCTCGGCCACGCCCACGCCAGCGGAATCATTCACCGGGACGTCAAGCC
>Ga0068856_100003328_pt1 | contig 16330 bp, 13 predicted proteins | sample KBSCornC62_FD_66595 | JGI IMG/M metagenome (GOLD analysis project Ga0068856, IMG submission 66595) | Corn rhizosphere microbial communities from Kellogg Biological Station, Michigan, USA - KBS Corn C6-2 | ecosystem: Host-associated > Plants > Roots > Rhizosphere > Soil ...
TTGCCCTCATTGATCGTCCAACTCGGAGTTGCCGCTATTGTCTGGAGTGAGCGCGCCTTGGATAGCGACCCGACCGGCGGCGCAGCAGGAACTGGCGCCGACTTGGCCCTACTCACTTCGGTATCCGCGCCACTTGGTTCTGACGAGACTTGGTTTTTGGCGACAACCGAATCAAGAGCCTTCGAATTGACGTCTGGCTTAGACGCTTGCGTCTGCACTTGCACACTCTCATCAGAAATCGGCAGGCGAAGATCTGCCGCTTTGCTGCCCGAGACCTGCTGCTTCCTTTCGGGCGCATTTAATGCCAATACGGTTGCCGGCACCTGCTGCACATTTCCGCTTTGCTGCTGCTGATAAATCTGCCTTGGGCCGTGCGCGAGAGGTCCAGCAACGGTCGGATTGCTGACGTCCTTGGCCAGTTCAGCATTCGGCGCAAACGCGGCAGCACGTTTGTCCATCTCCAAAGCTGGCGCCTTGCGCTTTAGCTTGTCGGGAGATTGCAACGTCTGCTCTTCCGTTGACTTCCTGTAATCCTGCACGATCTGAGGAGGCTGTTCGTTGCGCGCCTCCACTGTCGCACCGCCGTCTTTCTTCGCGACCATGGTGGACGCATTGTGGCGCCCGTATTGCAAAAACCCAAACAGGGCGATAGCGAGAACTCCGGCCGAAGCAAACGCCCAGCGCATTGTGGGCCATGCGAGCCACGATGGCGAGCGCTTGTCGGTCACAACCTGGACCGGCTCGGAGGCTGGTAGAGCCAAGACGAGAATCTCACGGCATTCGCCGCAACTCGACAGGTGTTCGAGAACATCTGCGCGTTCCCGCTGCGAAAGCGATCTCTCCGCAAATGCCGTGAGCACATCCGGATTGGGATGCTCCGCCGGTGCCAGGTTTGCCACCCGGAGGCGCTCACGTACGATTTTTGGAACGTCAGGCATTACGCTTTAGCTGCTGGCTCCAGTTCTCCGGGATTCCACATCATCCTTCACCTTCCCGGACTGGGGCCTCCACTCTCTTCTCTGAGAACGCGGCAGACGACGATTCTTGCGTCAAACTGCGGCGAATATCGACCTGCAGGTCACGAACATCCACCTCAAGAGCCTCTTCGGCTTGGCGGCGGGATAGACCTCGGCGCGACAGAGAAGCCATGATCTGCTTGCGCAAGGACTTGGCCAATTTATCGATCTTGCGGCTGATGGTGGATTCATGGACGCCCAGCATACGAGCGATCTCGGCCAGGGTCCGCCCGTCGAGGTAATATGCGCTCAGTACAGCACGATCTTCCGCCGGGAGGAGAGCCAAAACCTCGTCCGTAGCTTGCGCCAGACGGCTATCGACAGGGACTGTAGCCGACGCTTCCGGCGCGCGAAACTGGACGCCCTCTTCTGATTCCTCATCCAGACTCACCAGGCGTCTCGTGCGGCGGTAACGGTTGACGTACTCCTGGGCAAGCACGGTTCGGAGCCATCCTTCAAGCGACCCACGTCCAGTGTAGGACGCCAGTTTGGAGACGCGCTTGCCTTCGCGTGCACTCGTGCCGTAGAGATCGGCGTACAGGTTGTCAGCCAAGTCGCGAGCCGACGAGTCCTCGCGAGCAATGCGCAGGGCAGATAGATAAAGCTTCTCGCGGAAGCGCGTTAAAAAGATTTCCCAGGCGGAGTCGATACCCGCCGCGCACGCTCGAGCCAGTGCCAGTTCATCAACTCGAAGGCTCAGAAAGAAGGTTCGGACTTCGCCGGGCGACCCAGAACCAACATATTTCGTCCCTACATCCAGCAAAATATCCGTGAAAGATTGGAGTGTGAGGCCGATCTTATCGCAGGCGGCCTTGGCATGCAGCTCCGCGACCAGCTCGTAGAGGACCGTCTGCACTGCGATGTTTGGATTCCCCGAACTCATCGGCTAGTTAGGAATTATCCCGCTTTTCGAGCGAGGATCAAGCATCCAGCTTGAGCCCCTTCTTCTTTGACGCATAAGACGGGCGCCCGGTTCCCTCGCCGCCCTACCGCGGCGCATTTGACTTTTTACATGCCTCGCAGGGGCAGACCTCGCGCAGGAACTTCCACGAGTAGATTCCCAGGTCGTGGTCATCGTTCCAGGAGAACTTGATGGCGTACTTGCCGACTCCTTCAGCCGAGAGTGGCTTGGCAGCCGGCTTAAAGATCACCAGGGTACCGGGAGGCGTCACGACTGGATCTCCAGGGCGCCGGCCGGATTTGCCGCGCTCCTCCTCGCACATGGCACAGGGACATGCGTCGCGCAGGTAGACGAAGCTGTAGTGCGAGGCGTGGCCGTCGTTCCATTCAATGTCCACGCCGGTGCCGGAGGTGATGTTTACCTTAACGGACTTGGGATCCGTCGCGGCTGTGGGCGATTGAAGCGGGGACTGCATACATTCAGTATCGCATAGCGGAAGTGGGCCAAAGCTGAGTGCAGCGGGGTTTGACCGTCTCTTCGGGGCTGACTAGAATTCGCTCACACCGAGGATGCGGTTATCAAATGAAGACGATCACAAGCCTTCTCCTGGCTGTCACTCTGCTTAGCTCGGCCGCTCTGGCCGATGACCCACAAGATAAAGATCACCACCCTCACGAAGACCTCACAAAAACTCAGCTGGGGACGGTGCACTTCCCGGTCTCATGCGCTGAATCCGTGCAAGAGCCATTCCAACGTGGAGTCGCCCTGCTGCACTCGTTCTGGTATGAAGAGGCCGAAAAGGAATTCCTCGGCATCGCCAAGAACGATCCAACGTGCGCGATGGCTCATTGGGGCGTGGCCATGAGTTTGTGGCACCAGTTATGGAATCAGCCGGATGCGAAGGTGCTGGCCCGCGGGTTGAGCGAGGCAAAGGCCGCAGAGAAAATGGGGAAGAAAGCCACGTCACGCGAAAGGGCTTACATCGCTGCAGTCAAGCAGTTTTACAGTGGCTCGAAAAAACGTGTCTTTAACGATCGGGCAAAAAACTACTCGGCAGCCATGAAGAATGCCTATCAATCGTATCCTGACGACCACGAGGCAGCGGTGTTCTATGCGCTTTCGCTGCTCGCATTCGAAGAAAACATGGATCATCGCAAGGAGGCTGCGGCAATCCTTGAAAAGCTGTTTGCCGTGGAGCCCGACCATCCGGGGGTAGCGCATTATCTGATTCATAGCTATGACACGCCCTCGATGGCGGAACTGGGCATCCCGGCCGCGCGTCGCTATGCACAGGTCGCGCCCGCCGCTCCTCACGCACTCCATATGCCTTCGCATATCTTCGCGCGCGTGGGCTTGTGGCAGGACGACATCAACTCGAATCTGGCGTCCGTAGCGGCAACCCGCAAGACTGCGGCAATGGGAATGGGAGGCGAAGGCCATCAGTTTCATGCTCTTGATTTTCTTGTCTATGCATACCTGCAGAGCGGGCGCGAAGAAGAAGCGGCCAGGATCATCGAGGAAGTAAAAGCCATGCCGCCCACACACAACATGTATGGCATGGATTTCGATATGCGGCTCGCCTCGGTAGAGCGCTTCGAGGCGAGTTACGCGTTGGAGATGCACGATTGGCAAAAGGCGGCGTCCTTGAAAACGGTTTCAGACGACCCGGATTACCAAGCGGTGACCTACCTGACACGTGCCATCGGCGCCGCCCGTTCCGGACAGCTCGACCAAGCACGCAAGGACATCGAACAGGTCAAAGCCATCACGAAGACGCTTCGTGAAAAGAAGAAGACCGAAGAAGCCGATTTTCTGGATCGGCAAATTGCGGAACCCCAAGCCTGGATTCTGCACGGTGAGCTTAAGAATGATGAAGCGATCAGCACGTTGAAAGTACTGGCCGATAAAGAGGATGACGGAATGAGCAATACGGGCTACCTGCCGGCCCACGAACTGCTGGCCGATCTGTTGCTCGAAAGCAAACGTCCTCAAGAGGCTTTAGCCGAGTATCAGGCTGACCTCAAACTCAATCCCAGCAGGTTCAATGGTCTGTATGGTGCCGCACGGGCCGCAGAAGCGGTGGGTAAGCAGAGCGATGCGAATGCGTATTACGCTGCGCTGCTCAAGACGTGTGAAGGCGGAAGCTCGGTTCGGCCGGAGTTGAGCCGTGCGCGGGACCTATTGGCCCAGAAGTGAAGTGGAGAGCTTCGGGATCCTTGGTTCTTTGTTGAAGCGATCCCAGAATGACATTTGTTCAGCCAAGCAGCTTCATCTTTGTGATGAGTGCCGCAACCAGTGCCAGACTCCCCAGCAGCGCATTGTACTCGCGATGTTTCAGGTAGAGATCCATTGAGAATTCTGCACTGGCCTCGTTCCGAAACGCAGGAGTCATCCTGGGAATCATCCTCGGGACCTCGTTCGCATACTCCTGGAACTCCGGAAATCTCTCGCGCAGGAATGCTTCTTCGCTCCGGATGACCGGAACGTAAATGGCGAAAAACATTGCCACCAATCCGGCGGCAACCCACAGGCTACGCGCCGCTACGGCGAAGCCAATTGCTACCAGCAGCGAACCGAGATAGAGCGGATTGCGCGTGTAGGCATAGGGACCCGAAGTCGCCAGCGCTTCGTTCTTACGAACATGGCCGGAAGCCAGTGCGCGAATGACCAGTCCAGGAATGATCGAAACTGCGCCCCATGCGAGCGAACGCCACGTCGGCCGTGCCAGCCAGAAGTAAAGGACTGCAAAAGCGAATCCCAGCGGCACCCGGATCCGGCGGGCTACGCGGGACCACTCAGCCATTCGTGGCCTCCGTAGATCCGAGGAGGCGACGCGCGGCCTCGACCACCGACTCCACGCTGATTTCGAGCATTGCCTCATCCGGCTGCGCTCGCCGTGTGTGTGAGGTTGGACTGGTCGGATTCCGCAAGACAATGCTTCGGGTGCCGTAAGGCCCGTTGCGCGCGGGATCGGTGGGACCAAAGATTGCGACGACGGGAACCTGCAGCGCCGCCGCCAGGTGCAAAGGACCCGTATCGCCCCCTACGAACAATCTGGCGCGACGCGTGAGTGCGATCAATTCTGTGATCGAAACGCCGAGAGCCTTGGCTGCTCCTCCACCCGCTGCTTCCGCTTCGGCCGCCAGCTGATCTTCCCCTGGGCCATAATTGATGATCGACTGCAAACCACAGCCGGCAAGATTTCGAGCAACCGCTCCGTAACATTTCGCTGGCCAGCGCTTCGCGCCCCAGCCTGCGCCCGGGTTGACGATGGCAAAATCCCGCACTCCTGCCTCAGCAAGCCGCTGCTCGATGCGCTGCTCGGCTGCGAGATCACGAGGCAAATCAACGAGCGCGGGATCCAGTTTCCGCCCTGCCACAGCCTGCGCGATTGATAAATTCTGCTCAACCACATGCGATCCCCGAGTTATTTCCTGCCGGGTGTACAGAAGGGTCGCCGGAGATTCACGCGTCTGGCGCCCTCCATAAATCACAGGAGCGCGTGACCATCGCGCTAACACGGCGGATCGAATGGCTCCCTGGAGATCAAGCGCAACCTGGTAGCGCACGCTTCGGACGTCGTTCCAGACGCGAGCAATTTGCTCGATCGTAGGCATCTCAAATAGGGACTTGCGCCATCCCGCCAGCCTGACTACGTGTACCCAGTCAGCCAAGGGACGGCCGGCGGAGCGCGGCCCGCGCCGAGGTGTGCCGGGAGCACATAGCAACTCGGTCCAGCGTTCCTCGATCAGCCAGTCGATGATGGCGTTCGGAAATGCGTTCCTCAGAGCCTGCACTGCCGGCAGCGTGTGTATAACGTCTCCCATCGCGCTGAGGCGCACAATCAGCAGGCGCTCCAGCCCGGTACCGCCGTGCTCGGAGCTCAAGATTTCCTCGGAGAGAGCCGCGAACGAATGATTTCGCTGGTCGAGTGATCTTTGGAGTCTCCGACGATGGCTACGCGTCCACCGTACTCGGCCAGGGTATCTCGTTCCGGGACCGAATCAGCGGTGTAGTCGGTTCCCTTGGCATGAATGTCAGGGCGGATCTCGCGAATGATGGCGCGCACATCGAGTTCCGGAAAGATGACTACCGCATCGACAGAGGCCAGTGCAGCAAGGATTTCCGCGCGCTCATACTCTGGTATCAAGGGGCGGCCCTCGCCTTTAAGAGCGCGGACGGAGTCGTCGGAGTTTACAGCTACGACGAGCTTGCCACCGAGAGCTTTGGCCGCGCCAAGGTAACGCACATGACCAACATGCAGCAGATCGAAATTGCCGTTCGCAAGCGTGATGCTTTCACCTGAACGACGCCATCGCTCCACCTGCTGGCGGAGTTCGTTGCGGCTCAGGATTTTACTCTCTGCGCTCAATGAGATCGGGTGGCCGGCGGAGTTTGCTCGATCACGTGCAGTAGCTCTTCCCGCGAAACCGTAGCAGTCCCGCGCTTCATCACTACGATTCCGCCGGCATAGTTTGCCACTTGTGCGGCCTCCTCGGTAGTTGCGCCGGCGGCAAGAGCGGCGCTGAAAGCAGCGATAACCGTATCCCCCGCGCCGGTCACGTCCGCTACCTGGTCGGAACCGAATATAGGGATGTCCACGGGCTTGTGCTTATGATTGAAGGCGACCATGCCATCCCGCCCGCGCGTGATCACGAGTGACTGCAACTTCATGCGGGAAATGATCTCGTCACCTGCGGTCAACAGCTTGTCCCAGTTTTCACCAATGCGAATACCGAGAGCTTCTTCCACCTCCGGCTCGTTAGGAGTGGCCGCCGTAACTCCCGTGTATTGCAGCATGCGGTAGCGGGAATCGACAATGATGGGTACATCTCCCAACTTTCCCTTGCTCCGCAACGCGTCCACGATGGCCGGAGTCGCGGCCCCATATCCGTAATCCGAAACCAGTACGGCATCGGATGCGTGCGCGTAATTCCGTGCGGCCAGATAGAGTTCCCGCGTCAGGTGCGCATTGGGTGATTCCTGCGGTTCGCGGTCCACCCGAACCACTTGCTGGCGCGAGGTATGTGCCATTCCTGCGAGAATGCGAGTCTTGGTAACCGTGGTAAAGCTTTTGTCCTTCAGGACACCGCTGACGGGAATTTTTTTATGGCGGAAGTATCGCAGCAGTGACTTCCCAGCCTCGTCGTCTCCTACGATCCCTACTGGTAGGACATTTACTCCGAGATCGGCCAGATTGTTGGCGGCATTGGCGCCTCCTCCCGGCAGCACGGTGCGTTCCCGGTGCTTGAGGATTAGCACCGGAGCCTCTCGCGAGACGCGCGAAATCTCTCCGAAGATGAATTCGTCGGCTACCAGGTCCCCCAGCACTGTGATCGTGATGTTGGGGAAATCCTCGATGATCTTCCTGAGCCGCTCGCCTTCTTTGGGGTGCTTGGTCATGGGAGTAGCGCTGGCGCTACGATTTTCTCATGCGCCGCGCCTTCGTTCTTCGATCTTGCGCAGCATGGTATCAAGCGCGTTAGCGGCATCTTCCAGCTGCATGCGTACCGGCACAACGGATAACGGTTCTAGCGCGGAAAGATATGGCCCCAGATTGATGGCGTCTTTCTCGGTGGTGATGAACCCTCCGGCTTCGCTTCGGCGCTTGAGATCGAGCAACTCGCGGATGTCTTTCTGTGTATACGCATGATGATCGCGGTAGAAGGCTTCGGCTACAGGTTCGATATTCGCGGCGCGCAGTTGCAACCCGAAGTTTTGCGGCCGGGCGATCCCGCAAAATACAACCGGGCGTGGGGGTACGCTTTGAGGAACAATTCCCCGCCGCACGCGCCACACGAGTTTTCCTTCCACAGGAAACGATTCTGGCGATGCACCGCTGGTGAGAACCACAGCATCCGTGCGCTGCAAGGAGGCAAGCGGCTCGCGCAGACGTCCCGCTGGGAGCAAACGATCGGTTGCGTCTTGCGCGGTGACCAGCACGATATCGAAGTCACGGGCCAGTGCGCGATGCTGGAAACCGTCGTCGAGCAGGTGCAATTGCGGTCCGAAGCGAGCCTCCGCAAACTGGCCAGCCAGGAACCGATCTTCTCCCACGATCACCGGAACCTTGAGCTTGCGCGCGATCAGAAGTGGCTCATCGCCAAACTGCTGCGGAAGTCCGGCCGGATCGACCAAAAGAACACCGCGGCTCTTTCGCCCGTAACCACGCGAGAGCACATCAAATTTCACTCCCCGGGCTTTCAAAAGTTCTCCCAGGAGAAGAACGAACGGAGTCTTTCCGGAACCTCCGGCCGACAGATTTCCGATGCTGATCACCGGTCCCCGCAGCCCGTGTGCTGAGAGCAGCCGCCGCTGGTACAGTGCATTGCGGGTCGCAACAATTCCGCGGTAAATGGTCGAAAGAGGCTTCAATGTTTATTCGCGGCGTGCGCCGAGGCAGGAGCCGGATCAGAGGTTTGAGGCGACAACGTCTCGATCGCTTGCAATGTGCGTGCTGTAGCACCCGTCTGACTCTGAACAGTACCTTTGGCGCGACGCCCGAGATCCTTCCGTTCCTGATCGTTTTCCAAAAGATCCAGCAGTGTGAGCGGTAATTCAGCCATACCGACAATGCGCACGGCGTCACGGCTTTGGAAGAGCCATACAATGTCGCGGAAATTCTCGGTGTGATTCCCCGTGACCACCGCAACTCCATGCTGTGCGGGCTCGATGATGTTGTGCCCGCCCCGCGGGACCAGGCTTCCACCTACAAATGCAATATCTGCCAAAGCATACAGCGCGGCCAGTTCTCCAATCGTGTCCAGCAGAAGCACGCTGCCGGCCAGCGGCTCGCCGTCCCAGCGCGACCGCCGGCGCCAGGAGATTCCCATTTGCTCGATCAGCGAAGCGACCGCATCGAAGCGTTCGGGATGTCGAGGGGCGAGGATCATCACCGCGCGCGGATGTTTTACCAAAATATTCTCGAAGGCCTTCAGCAACAGCGCCTCTTCATCTTCAACCGTACTGCCGCACACGAGAATTGGACCCGCACTCTCAACCGTCAGCGAACGCCCCAAGGTCTCAACGATCAGGGGTGGCGGGGGCAAACTCACGTCAAACTTCAGATTGCCGGTCACGCGTACTCGCTGCGGATCCACCCCAATCGCTCGCAGGCGCTCGCTATCGAGTTGCGTTTGCGCCAGGAACAGATCGACGCTGCCAAGCATTTTGCGCAGAAGCCACGCGAAACGACGATAGTTCGGCCATGAGCGGTCCGAGATACGCGCGTTCACAACCACAATTCGTGCTCCGCTGGCGTGGACGATTCGCAAGAAATTCGGCCAGAACTCAGTCTCCGCGAGCACTACCAGCTCCGGACGAAGCGCACGGAGGTATGGCCGGATTGCAAATGCAAAGTCCATGGGGAAATAAAACGCGTTCTCCGCTCCAAAGCGTTTCTGAGCAAGAGCCTGGCCCGTGTCGGTTGTGGACGAGACCACGATGCGGTGCCGCGGGAAGATTCTCCGCATTTCCGGGACCAGGGCAGCAACGGCTAGCACTTCCCCTACCGACACTGCATGGATCCATATCACCGGCGCTGCCGGTGCTAACGTCAGGCTTGCCGGCACCCTGCCCATGCGCTCCGCAAATCCACGCCAGTACTTGCCGTACCGAGCCATGTGGTAGAGCCAGTAAGGCAGGCTCAAGACGAGAACGAGCGCCAGCGCCGCGCTGTAGACGAGGTAGCTCAAGCTGAGCCATTCTAAACCGCACGTTCCGCAGCCTGCCCCTCTATAATTGCGGAATGCGAAGCCTTCTATGGCGATTGGGCAGTCGCGGGGTTGTGGTTATCGTCGGCCTTGCGGTGTTGGTGCCGGTTTTGCTCGCGGGCAAGACTTTCGTCAAACCGGCAGCAAAGGCTGCCATCAACTATCCAGCGCACGATTTGCATCGAGATGAGCAAGTCGCTATCGCGGCGGATCCTTACGATACGCAGGAGAAGGCCAAGATTTTCTCCATCGACTTCGCCGGGCACGGATACCTGCCTGTTTTTCTCGTGGTGACCAATGATGGAGATCAGCCGATCTCGATCGCAAAGATGGCCATCACGCTGCTCACGGCAAACCACTCCAAACTCACCCCCATTGACACGGACGATCTTTACCGGCGGCTTTCCAATCCCCGAATGGCTACACGTCCCAGTCCGCTGCCCTTGCCCAGCAAGGTGAAAGGCGGGGTGGGCAAGAAAGAAATGGATGAGATCGAAGCTGCCCAGTTCGCAGCCAGAGCCGTCGAACCGCATACAACGCAGTCAGGATTCGTGTTTTTTGACACCGGGGATATAAATTCGCCATTGCCGGGCGCAAACATCGACGTTACTGGCATCCGTGATGCCAAGGGAAGCGAATTGATGTTTTTCGAAATTTTGGTCGACAAGTATTTAAATGCGCCTGTAAATCCCTAGCTTGAATGGCAGCAGCAGGAGAATAGTTTCACAATCGTCTCACCTCGACCTGGCAGTGCCAGACGTGCGTGTTAAAATTTCCACAGCGCTCTCTTGCAAGAACTTAGCTTCTGAGGCACCCGGGTGATCGAACTCGCTCCTTCAATTCTTTCGGCAGACTTTGCACGGTTGGGCGAGCAGGTGACTGCCGCCGGCGAGGGCGGGGCCAGCCTCATCCATGTCGACATCATGGATGGTCATTTCGTCCCCAATCTGACGATTGGCCCGCCAGTGGTGAAGTCTCTGCGGAAGATCACCAAGCTACCGCTCGACTGTCATCTCATGATCGAGAACCCCGACGAGTTCATTCCAGTATTTGCCGAGGCCGGGATCGACTGGATGTCGGTGCACCAGGAAGCTTGCCGACATCTAAACCGAACCCTGCATCTGATTAAGAGCCACGACTGCCTTGCCGGCGTGGTTATTAATCCGGCAACTCCGGTGGAGACCCTTTCCGAAGTCCTTGATATCGTCGATTATGTCCTGGTGATGTCGGTGAATCCGGGCTTTGGAGCGCAGAAGTTCATTCCGTCAACCCTACACAAAATGCGACAGTTAGCTGAGATCAGGCTGCGCCGGGGTTTACACTTTCGCATTGAAGTGGATGGCGGCGTTGCGCTCGATACCGTTACCGATGTAGTCCGGGCCGGGGCAGAAATCCTGGTGGCGGGCAACGCCGTGTTTGGCAATGGCGATCCAAAGAAGAATGCAGAGGCTTTGTTGAAGGCGGCCACAGAAGCGGCCTTACAGAAAGTCTAAAACCGCCGAGCTTTGCTCGGCAGGACGGCCGGGGCGGTTGTCACACAAAAGAATTTTCCGAGGGTTTATGTCGCGTCGAATTTGCTGGATTGTCCTGCTAGGCACGTTGTTGGGGCTCACTGCTGCTTGCACGAATAAAAAATCCGTTAATCCTTTGGCCGGTGTGGGCTCAAAGCAGCCGGACAAGGTCCTGTTTGACAAGGCCATGGATGCCATGCGGCATAACCGCTTCGATGTGGCACGCCTGACGCTGCAGACCCTGATCAATACCTATCCTGATTCGGAATACATCGCCCGCGCAAAGCTGGCAGTGGGCGATTCGTGGTATGCAGAAGGTGGAACCGCCGCATTGGCTCAGGCCGAGCAGGAATACAGCGACTTCGAAATCTTCTTCCCCAACATGGCTGAAGCAGCCGAGGCACAGCTGAAGATTGCCAACATCCACTATCAGCAGATGGAAAAATCGGATCGCGACTTTACTCATGCCAAACGCGCTGAGGACGAATACCGCAAGCTGGTGCTGACCTATCCAGACAGCAAACTTGTGCCTGAATGCAAGCAGAAGCTGCTGCAAGTTCAGGAAGTGCTGGCCGATCGAGAATTCGGGATTGGACGTTTTTATTACCTGCGCGAATCGTATCCGGCGTCGATCGCCAGACTGCAGTCGCTTGTCGACAAATATCCCTTGTACAGCCGCGCTGACGAGGCTTTGTATTTCCTGGGCCAGAACTACGAAGCGCAGATCCAACGCATTCGCAGCGCGCCTACTTGCGATGAGCACGGCATGCCGCGCGGCTGCACCAACGAAGCTGGGAAAGCCAAATACATCGGGGAGCTCACCAAGGAAGCCAGCGCACAATACTCAAAGATTATTACCCGCTACCCTCTCATGGATCGTTACGATGATGCCAGGAAACGCCTGACCGCATTGCATCAGCCGATTCCGCGTCCCACCAAGGCTGCGGTTGCTCAGAACAAAGCCGAGATCGCCAGCCGGAGTGAGGCGACCGCCATGCAAAAGATGATGGAACTCCTCAAGAAAGGCCCGGACGTGGCCCGGGCGGCCCAAATAGGGGAACCGAGCCTGGTGGATCCCGAAGTGGTCTCTGCTACCAGCGTGGTTAGCCGCGAGGCTCGCGGAGCCGCCGGATTACCCGAGAGCGGCTCTGGTGAGAAGAGCGTTGGGGTTGAGGTCATCACTAAGCCAGGCTCAGATCTTCCTCCTGCAGGTGACACCACCACCCCAGGCGGAACCCCGTTTGCAACCACCACCTCTGGCACGCCGACTCCTCCTACTCCCCCTACCGGACCGGACCCTAATGAGCTAAAACCGAATGCGCCGGCAGATCCGAATGAACTCAAGCCGGCCGACACAGGCAGTGATCAGCCCTTACCACCGCCGACCCAGGTCAATGAGATTCCACAAGGGGCATCCTCGTCTGCGGCAAATGGAAAGGCTGACGATTCCACTCCGGCCAGTGACCAGGAGATCTCCAGCAGCAAAAAGCATAAAAAAAAGGGCCTTGAGAAGATCAACCCCTTCTAAGGCACGTCGAGACAGCGCAGAGTTGCTCTGAGCTTGTCTGCAGGCATCCAGATGCATCGCCGGCCAGTATTTTCGCGATGGGGAATGGCATTCACGCACAAGGTGCTGACCAGTAGTAACCGGTTACTTCCCTTCCGGATCATTGACTTAGGTTGGATGTCAGGTTACCTTCGCGATATCTCCCCTCATCAGAGGACATCTTTTGGCCCGGAAGATACTGCTCGCCGATGACAGCGTAACCGCCCAGAACATGGGGCGAAAAATCCTTGCGGACGCGGGATACGAGGTCATTACCGTCAATAACGGCTCCGCGGCCCTGAAAAAAATCGCAGAGCAGCGGCCTGACCTCATCGTGCTGGACGTTTACATGCCGGGATATAGCGGGCTGGAAGTCTGCCAACGGCTCAAGGAAGTAGGGGATACTGCGCGCATTCCCATCCTCCTGACCGTAGGCAAACTGGAACCTTTCAAGCCCGAAGAGGCCAAGCGCGTTCGCGCCGACGGTTTCATTGTTAAACCATTCGAAGCGAGCGAGTTGCTCAGCGCTCTATCCAAGCTGGAAGACAAGATTGTGCCGCGTAACGAACCCTCGAAGCCCGGCCGATTTGCACGCTTGGCCGGGGTGGAAAACCCCCCGTTCGATAAAACGATGGGGCTCGACGAGGACTCGGGCTGGAAGAACCGCATCTCATTCCCTTCGAAGAAGAAAAAAGAATCAGAAGACGAGCCTGTCGCTGAGCCTTCGTCGATTGGAAATCTGCGAACGCGTTCTAAAAGTCCTTTCGAGGCTGCGCCACAGGCGAAAGACGAGACTGTTGATCTTGGTGCGCTCGCCTCAGCGGGTTTACCCAAAGATGTAACTCCCGAAGAGATCGCCGCGCTTGCGGCTGCGGCTGCCCGGGTCAAAGGAAAAGTTGCCGAGGAAAAACCTGACGAGCCGGCGGAAATGTCGGTTGTGGCGCCTGCCGAAGGTACGAAGGCCGAAGATCCGAGGGAAGCTGAGTCAACCGCTACACCCGTGACGCAGTTCAGCGTTGAGGCTACAGATCCCCTCAGGCCTGAGACCACGCGGGCTGAAGTGCCGCCACCTGTCGAGTCCAGCGAAGTTCCGTTTGCAAATGTCGGTCTGGAAGCAAAAACTGACTCCAGCCAGAGCAGTGCGGAAAGCGACTCGCCTCTGGAGGCAGCAACAGAAGCTGCCCTCGAACCCGTCACAATGGCGGTTGCAGCGATGAGCGAAACTAATGCTCACGCCTCGCGGTGGACCGCCGTTTCGGTTGCCGTGACCACTGAGGATGCTTCGCTCTCTCTTGAACAGGAGATGCAGCAGGCGTATGCAGCCTTCGCTGCTGCGGAACATGGCCACTCCTCAGCAGCTTCGATGACGGGCTCATCCGTGAGTTCGGCTGACGCTTCCCTGGCTTCGTTTTCAGTGCCCGCAGCACCAGCGCCCGAGGAAGCGCAATCGCTAACCGCAGTCGCAACCGCCGCGACGGAAGCTGTCACTGCCGCGGTAAAAGAACTCGAGAACGTTGCCAGCGCCTATGCGGCACAGGCCTCAACAGGTGTATCGGAATCGCAAGCTCCGCCTTCCGTCACGGAGCAATCCAGCACAGAAGAGTCCCAAGTGAATCCCGCGGCCGCCACGCCGCAAGAGCAAGCTCCACTGGCAGCACCAGAGCCAGCGCAAACTGGGGGAAATCTTGATGCATCCGCGCACGACGAGCAGCCGGACGCTTCTGTTTCGCTGGAAGGAGTTTCTCAAAAGCCAGCAGCGTCCGACCTGCCGACAGGCCCTGTTGCCGCAGCTGCACGAGCGAGCACAGCGCAAATCTCGTCTGATCTGAGCACCACGGAAAGTTCTCGGGGCGAAGCGGAGCCCGCCTCTCCGCGCGACACAGCTGCAATGGCGGCTACAGTAGGTGGGAAGCCAGTCGACGAAGCTGCGTCAGAATTCGATGCGGATCCCGCGATCGCCAGCATCGTCGATAGCGTTCTCGCGAATCTGCGCCCGAAAATTGTCGAGGAGATCTCACGCAAGTTGGGCAGGAAATAGAAGTCGCCTTCCGGTTCTCACTTGCGACCCTCTGATTACCAGCCAGCTCGCCGCCGCATGCAGTGTCAATCGGATTTCCCCCAAAGTTGTAAGCTCGCAATCTACCTCCGATATCCCCGCTCTTATTTTGACCGGCAAAGCATGAGGCGTATACTTCCGTCGTTTTGAGCTCTGACCAGAAACATCCCTGAAGATCAGAGACTCCCCTCGAAGCGATTTCATCGGGAGAATACATGCCCACCAGACGCGATGTGCTCAAGGCCGGCCTGCTGGCGCCAGCAGCCATTGCCGCAGCAAAGGCAATCGGCCCGCTCAATAACGCGAGCAGCCAAGCCGAGCAAACCACCAATCGCGGCGGCGACTCTACCGTTGCATCTCCCATGCCGGGTGGCGGCCGCGAACGGCTTCTCCTTGATTTTGGCTGGCGTTTTCACTTTGGACACGCCGACGATCCCAGCAAAGACTTCGGCTATGGCGGTTCGACCTGGGGCAATTTCCAGAAGACGGGAAACTTCATGCCCGCCGGTGCAATTGCATTTGACGACAGCGAGTGGCGAAGCATCGATCTTCCGCATGACTGGGCGGTCGAGTTGCCCTTCGAAAACGATCCCGACCTGGTGAACAAAGGCTTCTATCCACTCGGCCGAAAATATCCCGCCACGAGCGTGGGGTGGTACCGCCGTGTCTTCGAGTGCGCACCCGAAGATGCCGGTAAGCGCATCACGATCGAATTTGACGGAGCCTACCGCGAGACCATGGTCGTTCTCAATGGCTTCTACATCGGGCAGCACAGCGGCGGCTACGATCCATTCAGCTTCGATGTTTCGGATTTCGTTTATACCGGCCAGCGCAATGTCCTGGTGGTCCGGGTAGACGCCACTCAGAGCGATGGATGGTTCTACGAAGGTGCAGGGATTTACCGCCATGTCTGGCTGGTAAAAACCAGCCCGCTGCACGTGAAAAAATGGGGCACATTCGTGAAATCGCAGTTGCGACCCGGTGAAGCCTCGCTCTCGATTCTGACAGAAGTGAGTAATGATGGAAGCGAGGCTCGCAGCGCGCGCGTGATCTCGACGATCGTCGACCGATCGGGCCAGATGGTCGGGAAACATACTGCGAGCGCCGCATCGATCGGAGCTGGTGGTGATCAGAGCTATACCCAGCAGATTGTCGTCAGGCAGCCTCGGCTGTGGTCTCTCGAAGAAAGAAATCTCTACAAGCTGGTCACCGAAATTCAAACTGATGGACAAGTGGTCGATCGATATGAAACGCCCTTTGGCATTCGTAGCGTCGCATTCGATGCCGCCCAGGGATTTCTGCTGAATGGGAAGCCGGTAAAGCTGAAGGGCACGTGCAACCATCAGGACCATGCCGGCCTGGGCGCCGCCCTCCCCGACGCAGTGCAGTACTACCGTGTCCGCAAACTGCAGGAGATGGGGTGCAACTCGATTCGCACCTCGCACAACCCACCCACTCCTGAATTGCTCGATGCTTGCGATCAACTCGGAATGCTCGTCTTCGATGAGACCCGAATGATGTCGTCGAACCCTGAAGGTCTGGGCCAGTTCGAAAACCTCGTGCGTCGCGATCGCACTCACCCCAGCGT
>Ga0068856_100003331_pt1 | contig 16328 bp, 14 predicted proteins | sample KBSCornC62_FD_66595 | JGI IMG/M metagenome (GOLD analysis project Ga0068856, IMG submission 66595) | Corn rhizosphere microbial communities from Kellogg Biological Station, Michigan, USA - KBS Corn C6-2 | ecosystem: Host-associated > Plants > Roots > Rhizosphere > Soil ...
GGTAAAGCGGTCGCTGTTCTTTACGCCGACTCAGCAGGACTCGATTCAGAATCCATCAACCTTGAAGCTCTTGAAACATTAGTCAGAGTTTCAGGCATGGCGGTTGAACTCCTGTCAGTGAGTCATGCTCCAAAACGTGTTGCGGAGGAACCGCGCGCACCAGCACCAGCGGAGGTGAGCTATACACCAACGAGTGAATACGAAGAGCCCGGCAGTGTATCGGAAGGTTCGTTCTCGGGCGCTGAGACGGTGGAAACTCCTTACGTTCAGGCTGAGCCAGTCGCTGAACAAGCTGCGTCTTCCGATGACTACATGGCTGAGATTGCGGAGCGGGAGACAACTGCCCCGCCAGCCGACGAATCGTCACTTTTATCTGAACCGGGATCCTATGGTGAGCCAGCGCAAGAACCACCTGTGTCACCGCTTGGTAGACGACGTTATGGTCAGGACGTCGAGCTGCCTGTCGACGTCGCTAACGATGAAGAGCGTAGATTGCATAATGACGCCCGTCGGTTCGCACGGTTGTTGATTTCCGAGATCAAACTTTACAACGAACAAAAAGTGGTCGAGGGTCGTTCGGAACACGACCTTTACGATCGGCTTCGAGAGTACATCGACCGTTCACGAGAAATGTATGACAAACGTGTAAAAGCGGAAGTAGCGGCTCGTTATGATTACTTTCACGGCGAGCTCGTCAACACCCTGGCGGAAGGCGATGCTTCAAAGTTGGGCTCGAACTATCCAGGAGCAACGGTTAACGCATAAGTAAGCACCAAAGCGACTGTCCGATATGCTTTAGCTTGTCGTGACGTTGGATTGAAGCCACTTCGAATCACCTGGCTTGGTTGGTTGAGTCACTACAAGCTAAAGCATATCGGACACTGGCTGTGGTAACCACGGTAGTCGCACTGAGTTGGAGCCGCTCGTTTCGTCGATCACTGTGCCGCAAAATGCAGTCTTGATAGTTTGTAAAGCGGAACTCGCAAAGAACAAGTTAGGAAGGGCGGTTTACCCCCGCTTAGCTCAGGTTAGGGTCTCGCACAGGAAGCGGGGGTAAACCGCCCTTCCCAACTTGTTCTTTGTGATGATTCGAGAAGTGTTCCGAAACTGAAGCTTTTCAAGGATCTTGTTTAGTCGTGAATCATCCCATCGGTAAACATCGACTCCTCTTTGTCATCATCGGCGTTGCCGTTCTAACCGTAGCGTCACTTCCTTTCCTTCTTAGTGCGAGTTGTCGCACTCACCCACAAACTCCCGCTGAACGTAAAGCACTCGAGAGCTTGCGCACGATGACGCGCAATGACGTGTTGCCTTCTGAAGATGTAGTCGCTGGAATTGAGAACCAGTTTCCGCGAACAAAGGTTGCGGCCCTGGCTCGGATGCTGCGAGCACGAATCAAGCTAAACGCCCGTGACTTTGCTGGTGCAGTGTCGATGCTTGATGCGTCTTTGATTCGCGAGCAAACGTCCGTTTACGATTACGCGTTGTCAATGCGCGGGAATGCACTCGAACAGCTGGGAAAAGACGCCGAAGCTCGAGCCATCTACCAGCAGTTATTACAGGATTATCCAACCTCAATCCGGGCGCGCGACGCTGCTTTGCGCTCGGCTGCCTTGTTGATGAAGAGCAATGAAGCCGCCGCAGTCCCACTGCTTCTTAAAGGTTTGACACAGGCTGACGACGCTGGCGCGTTGTTCGTTGTCGCAAAGGCTTACGAACAAACTTCGGACACGACCAAAGCTCTGGCAAGTTATCGACGGATTTACTTTTTCGCGCCTGCTTCAGTGGAGAGCACGGAAGCCGCGGCCTCAATCACTCGACTGGGTTCGACCACCTCACCTGCCTCCGCTGAAGAAGCGATTGCTCGTGCGAACCATTTGTTCGACAGCAAGAGATATGGTGATGCCTTTGCTGCCTACGGCGAGGCATTCGCCAAGTTTCCCACAACTGCCAGCACCGAGAACCAACTGCGTCGTGGAATTGCTGCTTACAACGTTCGCAAGACTCCGGAAGCAGTTGCTGCTCTAACAAGTATCCCAACATCAGCAGCCGAAACTCGTGCTCAAGCTTTGTCGTACCTCGCGCAAACTTATGCGCGCGCGAAACAATGGGAGCAGGCTAGAGCAACCGTTGAGGAGTTGCGCAAGAATTTTTCTACGAGTCCTTCTACGCCGCGCACGCTCGTTGCCGTTGGTCAGATTGCCGACGACGCCAAGAACAACACTGACGCGACATACTTCTTCCGTGCGGCAGTCAATTCGTATCCAGGAGCGGCCGAAGTTGCGCAGGCACAGTTTAATCTGGCCTGGGAACAGCATGAGGCAAAGAGTTTCGCAGAGTCGTCTCGTTTGCTTACGGAACACCTCGCACTCTATGCCGACAAGAATACGGACAACCGTGGTCGCGCTGGATACTGGGCAGCCCGCGACTCTGAACGCGCAGGCAAGTTGTCCGAGGCCCGCGCGCTCTACGAAGCGATGCAGGCTCGTTACGATGCTAATTGGTACGGTTACCTTGCGAAGCAGCGTTTAGATGTTTTGGCCCGCTCAACTCAACCAAAGACGTTTACCGCTGATTCGATGGTTGGACGAGCGATAGCGAATCTTCAAACAGTAACAGTTGCCGAAGAGACCGCCGGGTCTGAACAGGAGTCGAGAATAGTAAAGGCTGATGAACTCTCGAACATCGGTTTAGATGAGTGGGCGCTGAAAGAAGCGACGACGGCAGAAGACAGCGCGCCCAACAGTCCAAAAATCAATCTTGTAATCGCGCAGATCTATCGATCCAACGACGACAATGTTCATGCGTTGAATACGTTGAAGAACAGCTTTCCTGATTATTCGCAGATGAAGCCTGAGGAGATGACGCGTGAAGAGTGGGATGTCTTCTACCCGCTGAAATATTGGGACATCATTGTTCAGGAGTCACGAGCACGGAATCTGGATCCGTATCAGGTCGCCGGGTTGATTCGTCAGGAGACGATCTTCACGACGCGTTCGCGTTCGTCCGCCAACGCCTATGGGTTAATGCAGGTGCTGGTGCCGACAGGTCGATTGACCGCGAGAAAGTACGGTGTCACTCAGGAGATAACAGCCGAGTCGTTGTACAACCCTCGATTGAACATTCAATTAGGCGCCGCTTATCTGCGCGATCAGATAGATAAGTTTGGGAGAATCGAGTACGTAGCCGCGGCTTACAATGCTGGACCATTGCGCGCTGCGGCATGGTCGACTTCATTGCCTTCCGAAATCGATGAATGGGCTGAAGCTGTGCCCTTCAAAGAAACGCGTGGATATGTTCAGGGCGTTGTTAGAAACCGGCTTCAGTATCTGCGACTCTATGATGAGCAGGGAAACTTCAGAGCTGAAGTTGGGGCGAGAGCCGTGACCGCACCTCCGAGTGCAACGCCGGCACCGTCGAATCCGAGTGTCAGGAAACGTCGTGTTGGTGATGAACATTTCGAAGAATAGATCCCCCATTCAATCCCCGAAAAGAATCTAGCAAGTACCTACCGCGAAGCGGTTTCGCCCCAAAGTCCAGGGTTGCTTCAACCCTGGGGAACCACACAAAAGGGATTTCAACCGCAATGCGGTTGCGTCATGTCTGAATTGCAATAGTCTGTGATTGACAGCAGGTTCGCGAGTTTAACCCCGAGTTAAGCCAGCCGCGCTTCTTGGGACGCAACCGCGTTGCGGTTGAAATATCTATTTCGCGGTTTTCCCAGGGTTGAAGCAACCCTGGGCTTTGGGGCGAAACCGCTTTGCGGTAGTTTTGTATTGCGACTCATGCATTTGCAATCCTTAAATCCCAAATTCCATCGGGGGTGGCTGTGAAAATTCTTTTACTGGCAGCAGTTCTGCCTTTCAATCTTTCCCCCTTCCTTTTAACTCAAACACCAGCTGCGCGTACCTCGGCTCCCGTCCTCACAATCACCTCCGAGCCGAACGCGATTGTTTGGATCGATGAAATTCGTCGCGGAACAACGGACTCTTCCGGCACCTTAGCGATCACCAGGCTGAACCCCGGACGTCATACCGTTCGTGTTCGCGCAGACGGGTTCAAAGAAACAACGATGCCTCTGATTCCGGGTCGTCGCTCGGTCGCGGTGAAACTCGTTACGACCACGGACAAAGCGGAGTTGACGTTTCAGCAAGCCGAAATGGCGAGAGAGCAGGCAAAGGACGACGCTGATCGAGAAAAAGCGGCGGACCTCTACCGTGAGGCTATCAAGTTGCGAGCCGCATATCCTGCTGCACAGATTGGACTCGCGCGAGTGCTGATGGATCTGAATCAATTTCGGAAGGCACACGATGCAATCGATGCGGCGCGACGCGCGCGACCGATTTATCCCGAAGCTTCCGCCATCGAAGGACGCATCTATCGCGAAGAAGCATTCGAAGATGAAGCCATTCGCTCTTTCCGTCGTTCAATTCGAGAAGGCAACGGATTCCAACCAGAGGCGCACGTAGGACTGGCCAGAGTGTTGGAAGACAAAGGCCAGTTGGCAGAGGCAGTCATGGAGTTTCGCAAGGCAATAGATCAGTTGTCTGACAGCGAGCCAGTGATTTATCAGATGCTAGGCGCTGCTTATGAAAAGCTGGAGAAGCCAAAAGACGCAGTAGGGGCTTACGAGAAGTATCTGGAACTGGCGCCGAGTGGTAGTTATGCAGCGGCGATTCGATCGATCCTCGACCAGTTGAAACGCGAAGCGGCAGGCGAGCAGATCATTCCATAATGTTCGATATGCTTTAGCTTGTCGTGACGCAACCAACCAAGTCCCCTCGGATCAGAGGTTTCTCTTGATTACTGGGGGCTTCGTTGGTTGCGTCACGACAAGCTAAAGCATATCGGACATTCGACACAACGCCGCACCCCAGGTAAATCCTGCGGCAAACGCCGGCATCAACACATAATCACCCGGCCGCAAAGTTCCTGATCTCCAGAGCGTATCCAGCGCAATCCCCATCGATGCCGACGAAGTGTTTCCAGTCTTCTCAATCACTGACACGACTCTGCTCACATCTTTCAATTTAAGACCGCGTGCCAGTTGAGTTAGTAGATTCGCATTTGCCTGATGCGGAACTATCCAACTTACGTCATCGATGCTCAATGAATTTCGATCCAGGACGGTCTGGCAAGCTGACAACATTCTTCTCGACGCCTGCAAGATTACCGATTGTCCATTCATTCGGGGCTCGTAATCCTGAGGCTCCGCTCGTCCGTTGAACTCCGAGCCTGGTGCTCTTATGCCGAGATCATCGACGTACTTGCCATCAGTTGCGAGGTGTACGTCGACGATCTCAAGCGCCCCCGCTTCCCCTTCGCTCGAAACTACAAGTGCCGCGGCTCCGTCTCCAAACAACATCGACGTCGTTCCCGTCTGCGATGAGAGCCGCAGAAATGCTGACTGGACCTCGGCCAAACAGACAGCGACGTTGGTAGCCAAAGCGGAAGTCACTAAAGCGTTGGCTAGCTGCAATCCATAGAGTGTGTTGCAGCATGCCTGGCGAATGTCCAGACAAGGAACGTCCCGCAAATTTAGAGCTGCCTGCACCGCCGGCGCGGAACCGGGAATAAACCGATCAGAAGTCATCGTCCCAAGAATCAGGTAATCGATGGCTTCGGTTGAGACATTCGTATTCCTCAGCGCTGCGCAACCAAGCGCGCTGGTAATCTCACCTGTCGACGCCCAATGCCGCTGTCTTATTCCTGATGACTTGAAGATCTGTTCGGGCGTTAAACCAAGCTTCTCAGCAAGCTCTTCGTTACTTACAACTCTGGCCGGTAAGAAACTGCCTGTTGCTGTGATGAATGAGCTCATGATTCGAGACGTCGCGATGAAACGTATCGATCGATATCCTCGATCGTACGGAAGTTTGCTGGAATGACCTCAGCATCCGGAACACGGATGCCGCAGTTTTCTTCAAGCACCGTCACAAAATCGACGAGCGCGAAGCTGTCGAGTGTGCCACTCTTGAAGAGGTCAAGATCTACTGAGACCTGCGGTACACCCAGACTGGCGGCGTTGTTGTTTAGAAATTCAATTACTGGTTGTGGTAATGACATATTTGTGTTCCTCGGAATTTGGTTTCTGGGATTAGGCCTTTGGCCTTTGGTCTTAGGTCTTTGCTTGTCACCAGCTCTGGATTCTGAGAGCTAAGGCCAAAGACCAAAAGCCAAAGACCAAAAGCCAAGCCCCGTTCAAGATTTGTCCCTTTCCCGATAAGAGTTATAACTTTCCATCAAAGCCATATAGAGCAACGTCCCAACGGTCTGTGCGCCGTCTCCATTCGGGTGTGTCAGGTCTGCTCCGACGAGGTGTTTTCGTCCTTCATGCCATCGGGCCATCGTTCCCTCACCACCCATTGCTTCAAACATATTTAGAAATGCACAGTGAGTTTCGAGGGCGACGCGTCGTTGCATCTCGACGATCTTAGGAATCGACGGCAATGTGATCACTCTGCCACCGGGCGCACGCTTGCCGCGATCCATCGGCGAAACGATCAGAATCGAAGCAGTTGGTAACGCAGTGCGCACTCGGCGCACGACTTCCTTCAGCTCGCGCTCGTATCGTTGCATTTGATCGTCCGATGCGTATTCACTTTCGTTTGTGCCGTAGTTGAGAACGACGAGATTTGGATGACGGTGCTGCAGCTGTTCGGCCCAGTGCTGCTCGTTCATTGCCGTGGCGAGCAGACCTGCAAAAGCACCGTTCACGCCGAGACTGTCGTAAACAACGCCAGTGTCGTCGTTTTCCAGGACGGCTCCGAAGAGACGCACGTCACCACTGACCGTCTTCACTGAAAACGAGTTTGCACTACCGTTCACATCAATTTCTGCGAAAGCGGATTTTTCCTGGTCCGCAGATGTTGAAACAAGTCGACTTTCATTGTCGCTTGCGTCAATGGTGAATTGCCCACCACTTGGTTGTTGAAGATAGTAAATTTCAAAGCGTGAGAACTTCTTTCCGGTATTACCAGTCTGCGCCGGCCCAAACCGCGCATATTTGCCCGGTCCATTGCCAAAGAACGCGACGCCTCCAAGTCCGAATTCGCCATCTCGTGTTCTTGGATTCATGAACGAGCTATCGATCCAACCGCCACCAGGTGAAAATGAGATTGCCTGGTGACCGTACCAATCCCACGGCCGATCGATCAGAATGAAACCGTGACCGGAGTCTCCAAACCGCTCCTGCATTAACTGTCGCGTGGTTCCAGTAATGCCATCATTCGTTATAGGTGAATCGCCGTAATGCGTGATTCGAGTAATTGCGCGTTTCTCCTTGCGATCGGTTCGAACCAGAGCAGCATTGAATGAATCCATCGCGTGATCGGGGTCTTCAATCAGTTGATCGGCGCACACCTGATTCGTCGGCTTCGGAGGGCTGGTTGGTTCAGCCGGGATTTCTTCATTCGTTGGAAGCGTGTTCGCGGAGGCTGAATGCTGCTTAAAGGAAACGAGCTCGCTCGCGTGAGGCAAAAGTTCCCGATAGCTTTGCCCCTTAATAACCAACCTGGCTGGCAGACGCGGAATCGCGAGCGGAAGTAGTGCAAAAAGAATCACAAAGAGGATCATGCGGGCCGGTTTACCCGCAATATCATTCTCACCTGGCTTTAGCCTGGTGACAGACGCTTTGCTTATTGCTTGGAACCGTTTCAACGGTTTTCTCTTGTTAATGACAAACAAAATAAGTTCTCCCATGCCCTTAGCCTGCGAAGCAGGCGAAAGCATAAAGCCTGGGGCGTCAGCCCCAGGTAAAAGTAGTCTTGCGTCCCAGCCCGCGACAGCGGGCGAAAGCGTGAAATACTGAGGCTGTCGCCCGTTTCACGGGCTCAATTCGTTGCTTACCTTGTCCTGGGGCTGACGCCCCAGGCTTTATGCTTTCGCCTGCTTCGCAGGCTAAGACATTCGCAATTTCGACTTTTTGTGCAAGGCTGGTCCATTCAGAAGTTTCCATAGATAAATTGCACCTCTGCTCCCGAGACGTAATAGAGACAAAAAGCAATTGAGAGCACGACCACGGCCTGGGCCGGAGCGGGCAACCATCCCCATGCTTCACGCAATCTGGTGGTAGCTCGGATCGGAATGAAATGAGAAGCAAAACCCAAAATGAGTAGTAGTAAGAGAGACGTTGGTAAATTCGAGGTTGAGAACTGGAAAGTGGTCAGTCGTTTCAAAACTGCAATTGCTTGCGAAAGGTCCTGGCTGCGAAAAACGATCCAGGTGAGACAGACGAAATGAAACGTTGCGACTGTCGCAACCACTTTTGACCAGTATGATTGGCTTGGCTTATGTGTGCGTCTACCGCTCCACCAGTGTGTGACTGACAGTCCGACACCATGCATGGCTCCCCAAATAACAAACGTCCATGAGGCACCGTGCCACAGTCCACCTATTAAGAAAGTGAGGAAGAGGTTGCGATAAAGATTGAAGCGTCTTTTTCTCAAACCACCGATAGAGATGTAGACGTAATCAAACAGCCAGTTGGAAAGCGTGATGTGCCAACGCTTCCAGAAGTCCCGCAGGTTCTGTGCGCGATAGGGTGAGTTGAAATTGTCAGGGAGTTTGAAACCAAGCAGCATCGCGGAGCCAATGGCGATGTCGCTGTATCCCGAGAAGTCGCAGTAGATCTGAAGTGCATAGCCGTAGATTGCCGCAAGTGTTTCTAGCGACGAGTAAAGCTGAGGCTGATCAAAAACGCGATCGACGAGGTTCATTCCGATCATGTCAGCGATAGCCACTTTTTTTACGAGTCCGACAAGTATCAGAAAGATTGCTTCGACACCTTGTTCGTTCTCCACTTTCGGTTGTGAGAACTGCGGCAGGAGCTCTTTGGCTCTTACTACCGGTCCAGCAATCAACGTCGGGAAAAACGCAACGAACGCGAGATAGTCGAAGTAGCGATCGGTTGCCTGCATTGTTCTGCGATAGACGTCAATCACATAACTCAGCGAACGAAAAGTTAAGAACGAAAGCCCTAAAGGAATGACGAGGTCTTCGATGAGGAAAGACCTCGTCTGTACGTGGAGTAGCTCGAGAAGAGCCGTTGCGGAGGTGCTGAAGAAGTTGAAGTACTTGAAAACGATCAGTGTGCCTACGTCCGTCAGTGTGCTGGTGATTAAGAGTGCACGACGCAGACGCGGGCGAGTTGTTAGTGAAATGCCGCGCGCTGTCAGGAAGTCGATTGTTGAAAGCCCAAAGAGTAGTGGAATGAATGCGGGGTTCCAGAGCGCGTAAAAGTAATAGCTGGCGAGCAGGATAACGATGACGCGTGGACCGCGGCGTCGAGCAACGGACCAATAGACGAAGAAGACAATCGTCAGGAAGAGCCAGTATTTGCCGGTTGTGAATAGCATGTTGTTTTGGTCTTTGGTCTTAAGGCCTTTGGTTTTTGTCTTTTTGGTCTTTGGCTCCAGGTGCCAACGACAACTCGTCAAGACCGAAGACCAACGGCCTAAGACCTAGCCAACCTTCACACGCTATTTTCTTTGTTTGAGAGAATTTGATTAGCGTTGCGGCAACGGTGTCAGTGAAGGAAAGCCATGATGGTGAGTTGAGTGCGAATGCGAAATTAAACTGTGGTTGTCCACATCAGGATTTCTCTGCGCTTCCTCTGTGTCCTCTGCGTCTCTGCGGTTTTTTCAGGTTATCGGCACCGCAGAGACCGGAGAGAAGCAGAGGAAGCGCAGAGAAGATCTTCGTAAAACATATCCGCGAGCTTCGCATAGCCGGCGCCTGTCAAATGCACGCGATCTGGTTGGGCAAATCCCAGACGCGACCATTTCTGCATTGAGCCCGTGCCGCCCATTGCATCGAACGCGCTCCAGAACGCCGCATTGTTTGACAGCGCGGCGCTATGCTCTGCAGAAATGAGGTCCTTAAGCTGAGCAGTCAACGGCAGGTCACCACGGTCGGGTGGGCCGAAGACGATAATGGATGCGTTTGGGGCTGCGTTGTGAAAAAGTTGAAGGATTTCAGTCAGTAACGACTCGTACGACCTGGCGGTCCAACTGCCGTCAGTCAACTCGTTTGTTCCATACGCGAGGATAATCAGGTTCGGATCGCGCGCTTTGATTGCCGCAATTAACGCTGGTTGGTTCCAGCTGAGGATGCGACTGGCTTTAGCTCCATTGATCCCAAACACGTCGTAACTCACGCCACCTGATAAGTGCTCGGCGACAATTCCGAGCAACCGGACACGACCAGGACTCAATGTCCGCACCTCAAGTCGGTGTGGCGCATCATCCGGTACATCGATGGCGATAGAATCCAACTTCGACACTCGTGAATTGAGTAGCAATGGTTCTTCGAGTGCATCCACTCCATCGATCGTGATTTCTACCTTGCCACCGTTGGGCTGTCGCGCGAAGTAGACTTCAAAATGATTAGCTGACGCTTCGAGCCATGCGCGCTCACCGGGATCACTTGTTGCTATGTTGATTCCAGCAGGTCCGTACAGCGCGTCTGCGGAGTATTTGCCACCAATCCCTTCAACGACCCAACCTTCTGTGAAGCCTGACGAGACGCCACGTCTTTTGGTTGCCATCGGATTTCGGGGAACGATGAAGCCGACGCCACCATCACCGAAGTCTGCTTGAAAGCGTTCACGTATTTCGCGAGTCAGGACATCCGCAGCGACATGTGAATCACCGAAGTGCATGATTCGAACGGGGTCAATGCGTTGTTTGGTTTGGGCGGATGCGAGTGTTTGAAAGAATTTCGCAAGCGCTTCAATGTTCTCTATCCCAAGTTGTTTCTTTGCGGTTTCACTCTGCGGACTCTTCGTCAGGGTTTGTGAGACGAAGTTGGAAGCAGTCAGTACCACCTCGCGGTAGCGGGTGGGTGCGGAGCTTGTGTTGGCGATTGATCTTGAGACTCCGTACCCACCCGCTACCGCAAGGTGATACTGACTGCTTCCAAGTGTCCTCTGTGTCTGTGTGGTGATTTTGGTATCTTGTTGTCCACTTACCACAGAGACACAGAGAACACTGAGATTGCACAGAGACGCACTAAGAACCAATAAACCAGGAAGCATTGTGTGAAACGTTGCGGCGCGAGTTCTCTTCATCGAAGCCAACTTCGCAGTGGCGCTGGCCTGCGGTCAACCGTGCTTGCCACAGTCATACCCCTGTGAGAGCATGACGGCGGTTCGATTTGGTAATCATTCAAAGCACATTGGTCATTTATCATTTGACATTTTTCAGTTTTCATTTGAAAGCGCGCGAATTAGAACGGTGAGCGAAGCGACCGATTGACCTACCAAAGCACGAATGCGAACAGTCAATCGGTCGCTTCGCTCACCGTTCTAATTCGTCATGCGAACACCTGGAAATGAGAAATGAATTAACCTGATGCTATCTGCTTCCACTTCAAAGAACGCTCGCATCTCCCGTAAAGCAAGTTCATTTACCGAGTCTGTAATTCGCGAGATGACTCGCGAGGCGCTCAAGCATGGCGCCGTCAATCTCTCGCAGGGCTTTCCTGATTTTGCCGCGCCCGACGACATCAAACAGAAGGCAATGGAAGCGATCGCTAACGATGTGAATCAGTATGCGATCACCTGGGGTGCGAAAGACTTTCGCGACGCCATTGCCAGAAAGACCCGGTGGTACCTGGGATTTGAAATTGATCCGGAAACGGAAATCACGGTTACCTGCGGATCAACCGAGGGAATGATCTCAGCGATGATGGCCACGGTCGATCCAGGTGATGAAGTTGTCGTGTTTGAGCCCTTCTACGAGAACTATGGACCCGACGCGATTCTTTCAGATGCCAGGCCGCGGTATGTATCTCTGCGCGCGCCTGATTGGAGCTTTGACAAAGCCGAACTGCGCGCAGCATTCAACGAAAAGACCAGAGCGATTATCGTTTGCAATCCGAACAACCCGACCGGAAAAGTTTTCACTCGTGATGAGATGGAGTTCATCGCCTCGTTATGCAAGGAGTTCGATGCACTTTGCTTCACTGATGAAATCTACGAACACATTCTGTATCCGCGTGACGGCGCCGACATCAAACACATTTCGATGGCCCAACTTGAGGGCATGCGTGAGCGAACGGTTATCGTAAACTCGATGTCGAAGACTTATTCCGTGACCGGCTGGCGAGTTGGCTATTGCATCGCACCGCCGGAAATCACAAGCGGCATACGCAAAGTGCATGACTTTCTAACCGTGGGCGCTGCAGCGCCATTGCAAGCGGCTGGAGCCTACGCACTCTCGTTGCCTGTTGAGTACTACGAAAAATTGCAACGGGAATATCAGGTTCGTCGCGATGTGTTGTTGCCGGTGCTTGAGGGTGCAGGATTCTCAACCTTCGTCCCTGATGGGGCGTACTACATCATGACCGACATTTCTGCTTTTGGTTTCTCAGATGACGTTGAGTTTACGAAACATCTGATTCGCGAAATTGGTGTGGCATGTGTACCGGGCTCGAGCTTTTACAGTGGTTCAAGTCTCGGCAAGCAGCAAGTGAGATTCTGTTTTTGTAAGAGGGATGAAACGCTGAAGCGCGCGGCTGAGCGTTTGTCGAAGTTGCAACAGCGTGTCTAATGTTTCTCTGCGTTTCCTCTGCGTTCTCTGCGTCTCTGCGGTAGAACTTTTGCAGGCCACGTTGAAATCGCAGAGACGCAAAGAGCGCAGAGGAAGCGCAGAGATCTCCCCAACCGCAGTTAGTTCAATCAATCTTATGACTCGTTTGATAGGTACCGCACTTTTGTCTGTGGCGTTGTGTGCGGGAACTGCTGTGGCCCAACACCTTCCCGACACAAGCTACAAGACTATCGTCGAGCATCCTGCCTACTCGAAGACCTCACCTCGTGTGATGTTTGATGAAGCTCATTACAACTTTCACACCTCCACGGGCCGCTATAAACCGTTCGCCGATCTTTTGATGAACGATGGTTATCGAATCGTCGTCAACCGTCAGTCATTCACGAAGAAATCACTTGAGAGCTTTAAGCTGCTCGTGATTGCGAATGCATTAGCAGAGGACATTGACGACGCCGGCGCCGATAAGCCCGCGTTTTCAGACGAGGAGTGTGAAGCGGTCCGCGAGTGGGTGAAGAGTGGTGGGTCACTGTTGTTGATTGCCGATCCAGGTCCGTTTGGAAAGTCTGCAGCGACTCTGGCGAAACAATTTGGCGTTGAGATGGAAAGTAGTGTTACAGAGGACTCTGCCAATAGCGCCGAAGAGTTTCGGGCAAGCTTGATTGTTTACTCTCGCGACAATCACCAGCTCCTGGATCATCCAATCACCACTGGGCGTGATACATCCGAAAAGATTGGGCGCGTGGTTGTTTTCGCTGGCCAGTCGATGAAAGGCGGCCAGGACGCGTTTGCCTTCCTGAAACTTGCCGACTCCGCTCGTGACGTTAAACGGAATGATGATGGCCAGGCGACTTCTGCCACCTCTGCTGCCGGCAGATCTCAGGGTCTGGCGATAAAGTTTGGTGGAGGAAAAGTTGTTGTACTTGCTGAAGCTGATATGTTGTCGGCCCTACTCGGGAATCCTCCGGAGAATGAACCCATCGGAATGAATTACCCCGGCATTGATAACAAACAGCTCACGTTGAATATCATGCATTGGCTATCGGGTCTGTTGAAGTGATCCAGGACCCGAGGTGGAATGGTTAATAGGTCGAATAGGTCCTATAAGTCCTATTCCCTCCTGGCCAATCTTAAATCTTAAATTCCTTAGTCTTCTTCCAACAACCTCGTCGTGTTCTCCGTAACGCTCGGTTGCGGGGCCATTTCGCGGGTGTTGGTTCGGCGCGCGAAGTCGCTAATAGGAATGCTTTGCTGCGGGGGCAGCTGGGCCGGTTTCGGTTCGGCGATCGATCCTTGCTTCCTCTTCGTTTCCATTGGATCCATCTTCAGGAACAGGAAAGCGTAAAGAAAGCGGAACAAGCCGATGAAGCCAAGCATGAAGAAAGTAAACGCGCCGATCTTTGCAATGCCTTCGTAAATACCGTGAGCGTCAAACCACCAGGTGCAAATCATGGCAACGGCCCAGGAAAACACAGTCAGGATCAAGCTTTCGGTTGCCATGCGCGATCTATGGGAACGTCGACTAATATTAGCTGGCGCAGGAAGCACGCCGTCGCTGTTTAGTAAAAGCGTCACGGTCTCCAAAGGAAAGCCACAGCGCGAGCAATAGCGCATCTCATCAGAGGTTTGTGCCTGGCTGCATTTTGGACAGAACATAGCTGACTCAGATAACGAGTACGGGGATTAGAAAGTTCAGGTAATGCCGATTTCCGATTGCCCATTGCCGATTTGCGTGGTGGGCAAGTGACGACGCTATTCCATCGCAAAAATCGGAAATCGGCAATTCTTTATGTGGGATCGTAAACGTCAGATCGTTTGGATCGCGGCCGGGTTAATCCTGGGCACTTATATTTCTTATTCTGATTCGCTCGACGAACAGGGCAACTTCGTCCCTCGGTTCTTTGTCTTCATGGAAGTTCTGGTGCTGATAATCATGGGAGTGTTGTTCTACTTGTATTCGAGGAAGAAGGGATAATTATTGCCGATTTCCGATTGCCAATTGCCGATTTTTCGCGCTTGGTTGATCGATGGTTTCAATCGGCAATTGGCAATCGGAAATCGGAAATGTTTTAGTTGGGTTGTTGCATCGACTTCGCCCGCACCAGAATTCCTTCATTACCCACAACCAACAAACTACGTGCTTGACCGAACGGCGTGCTCGAAGGGACGTATGAAAGCACGTAACGGTTCTTGCGTAACTCATCGCAGATCGCTTTCGCTGCATCGGCTGCATGATCGATTGGAAAAATCTGACCACCTGTTCCTTCTGCCAGCTTGTCGATTACCACACGCGGTTTTGGAACATCCCGACGAATTGCTCCTCGAGTTCGATCCACCGCCTGCACTGCATAGACCACGATGTTTTCTGCTTGTAGTTCAGCCATTGTTTGTTCGAAGCTGGCTTTGCTGCCGCGGTCCAGCCCATCGCTAATCACAACGATGATTCGCTTCTGTCCCTGCAGCGGGCGAAGCGCTTCTTCGATAACTGCACGAATCGCGTCGAATAGAAATGGCTGACCCTTTTTGCGAAATAGTTTGAGTGACGATTCGATTGATTTGGCGTCGTCGGTCCAATCGGCAACGATCTCTGCGTGCTCGTCGTAGCCAACGATTAAAAGTTTGTCGCCTTCAAAAATCTCATAAGCAAACTCGCGCGTTGCCTGCTCGAGCTTTTCAACGTCAGCTCGGATCGTTAACGAATTGTCTACCAACAAGACGATGTGGGCAGGAGATGGATCGGGAGTGAAGTTTCTGATTGCTTGCTCTACGCCGTTATCGTAAACAGATAACTCTTTGCTACTGATCGGTGTCGTTTTATTGTCCTCACGTCGAGCGACAACATTCACCATCACTCCGCCGGTGGCGCTTGCAAGCGGACGATTTCCCGATTGTGCTAGTAATGAGGTTGCGATAGTGGCGACAGCAACAAAAGCCACGAATGCGCGCGGGTATACCTTGTGTCTGCGACTTAAAGGTGCTGAGAAGGTTGACCTGCCCAATACGGCCGCCATGGCAACGAGTTAATCGCCAGAAGCTTTTGGAGGTGAAGCTTTGTCGGTAGTTGATTTAGCCGGGGAGCTCTCTTTGGTCTTCTTGTCGGACTTCTTTTCCGCCGCTGGTTCGGATTCTGACTTCTCGCTCTTAGTTGCCTTATTAGAGTAATCGGTCACGTACCAGCCTGAGCCTTTAAACTGAATCGCCGGTGCGGAGATTACCTTCTCCAGTCGACCGCCGCACTTCTTACACCTGGTCAAAGGCTTGTCGCTGACTTTTTGAAAGGCTTCCGTGTGCGCCTTGCACTTCCGGCACTCATACTCGTAAATCGGCATGGTTTGAATTATACGGGCCAGATCGGGAACGAGGCAATTAGGCGTGTCTGTTGCCGATTTCCGATTGCCAGTCGCCGATTTGGACTTTGGCTTTTTGTCTTAGGCCTTTGGTGTTCAGTCTTTGGTTTGAATTTGATTACCTACAGAAGTACGTTCATTCCGAAGACCGAAGACCGAAGACCGAAGATCAAAGACCAAAGCCCAAATCGGCAATCGGAAATCGGCAACTAACTCGGTTCTTTTGCAAGTCGGGGTTGGCTCGTCTATGATCCCGACGCTTCAACATGTCAAATAGCGCACAGTCACTGTCACTCGAACGAAAGATCAAAATGCACGAAGCGCGTGAGGCGATTATCAATCGCCTGGCGATGACTCTGCCCAGTGCTATTAATCTCGATCGTTTTCTCAATGTCATCGTGTCTGAGCTCGGTCGGATGATGAATGTCGATCG
>Ga0068856_100003332_pt1 | contig 16322 bp, 10 predicted proteins | sample KBSCornC62_FD_66595 | JGI IMG/M metagenome (GOLD analysis project Ga0068856, IMG submission 66595) | Corn rhizosphere microbial communities from Kellogg Biological Station, Michigan, USA - KBS Corn C6-2 | ecosystem: Host-associated > Plants > Roots > Rhizosphere > Soil ...
CTGGAACGCGCGGGCGCGGGACGAGGGGGTGGTCATGGGAGTCTCCTTTTTCCGGTCGGGCCGGACGGCCCGTCATCCCCGCAGCAGTGGCGATGCGCATGCCCGCCTGCCCGGCCGTGGAAACATCCGGATGCGCCGCGGTCGAGCTGGTCGCCGAGCCCCGGATCGCATCGCCCATGAAAAAGGGCGTTCGCCGCGCGGCGAACGCCCCTTGCACCTGGATACAGGTCGGCTTACGGATTGGTCGTCGTCTGCGGGACGCCGGCCGCCTTGTACGCGGTCAGGCCGAAGAGCTTGCGCACGTCGGGGCTGCCGTTGCCGTAGACATAGTTGTAGTTGTAGCTCGGGAAGCTGTCGGGCGCGACGCCGTTGTAGCCCGGGTTGTTGCGATGGTAGAACTGCAGCGAGGCCGGCGCCTTGGTGCCGCCGGCCAGCGTCTGCAGCGCGCCCATCGTGTACAGGTAGTAGTTGGCGTTGCCCATGCGGTGGTTCTTCTTGCCGAGCTGCTGCTCGAACAGCGCCAGCGCGCCGACGAACTCGGGCGAGGACACCGACGTGCCGATCACGCCGTAGTTGCCGCCGCCGATGCCCGCGCCGTAGGTCACGACCGCCGCGCTGTCGTCGTCGCCGCAGCTGATGGCCGAGCCCGGGCAGCCGCCGACCTGCATGCCCACGTCGGGAATCGTGCGCCAGTGGCTGGAGCCCGTGTTGGCCAGGTACTGGTACAACGGCTTCTGGAACACGACGCTCACGCCGCCGCCCGCGCCCCAGGCGCCGCCGGAGACGTTCACGCCCAGGCCCCACGGGTCGCTCGGGACTTCCGGATCGTTGTAGGCGCTTTCGCGGACGTAGGTCGAGTCCAGCGAGGGGGGCGCGCTGTTGGTGACCAGGTTGCCGCCCCCGACCGCCGTGACGGCCGGGTCGGCCGCCGGGGTGCTGACGCTGGGCACGAAGGTGGGCGCGGTGCCACCGGTGACGTAGTCGGCGCTCGGGCACTCGAGGCCCGACTCGTCGCCCGAGCTGGCCACGAAGGTGATGCCCTGGGCGTTGCCCTGCAGGAACATCTCGTGCTGGGCGTGCAGCAGGTCGGTGTAGTCGACGCCGTCGTTGTACGCCGCCGTGTAGGCGAGCTCGCACCCGCCGAACGACGAGTTGACGATGTCGTACTTGTTGGTGTCGATGATGTACTGGTACCCGTCCATGATGTGCTGGTCGGACAGGTCGGGGATGCTCACGAGCGTGACCTTGGTGCCGGGCGCGCCGCCGAGCACCTGCTGCACGTCGAGGCTGGCCTCGAACGAGCCGTAGCCGTCGTAGACGCCGCCGCCGTCGATGGGCACGGTGTCGACCGTGGGCACGGCCTGGCCGGTGACCGCGGTGAACTTCTCGTGGTTGAACATGGCGGCCACGTCGTTCGGGAAGATCAGGTCGGCCATCAGGACGGCGACGGTGACGCCGGTGCCGTCGGTCTTGGGGCTCCAGGCCGGGTAGTCGTAGGCCTGCTTCAGATCGGTGAACCAGTACGGGCCGGTGGTGCTGTAGCGGTTGTCCGGGGTGTTGGCCTCGGGGGCCTTGCCCAGCACGTGGGCGTGGACGTGGCGCTCCGGAACGGTGGCCAGGCCGAACACGCGCAGGTCGACGCCGGCCAGCTCGCCCGGAATGCGCAGGCCGCTGCGGGCCTGGAAGCGGGTGTGCGAATGCCGGGTCACCTTCTCCAGCGGCGCGCTGAACGCCTGCGAGACCTGGGCCGCAGTGCCGCGCACGCGCACGCCGTGGCCGTTGGTCGACACGATGGTCAGGCCGCGCGCAGCCAGCGCATTCTTGACGGCCTCGATGTCGGACGGACGCGGGCCGTACTGGGCGAGGAATTCCTCCGGCTGCAGCCACTGGTGGTACTGCGGCGAGTGTTCGTCATGCTGGCGGGCGATCAGCGCCTCGAGCTTTTCCTTGTGACGCAGCGGCAGGTAGATGCCGAACTCGACGACGTCCTGCGACGCGGCGGCGGCGACGGTGGCCTGCGCGTCGGCGTGGGCCAGCGCCTTCAGGGGCGCAGCGAGCGCGGACTGGGCGGCGACGAGGCCGCTGGCGCACAGCGCGGCCGTCAATAGCATGTTGATTCGCATGGGGGTCCCCTGACGGTGAGAAAAAGTGGATTTCCGAGGGAAAAAGTCTCGGTGGGGGTCAATTTCCTGTCAACGACGCGAACCCCGAGATGACGGGGGGAGGTATCCCGATGCGGGTAAGCGCGGATCGACACGTTTTGCGCGCGCCGTTCCCCGGAATGGGGGAGGCCGGGCCGGCGTCATGTCACGGCACCGTCATGCGGCCTGCCGAGACTGGAACGAGCCCGGGCCCGACCGCCGTCGCGCCGCCGCGGGCCCTCGCCGAAGCCGCCCCACACCACGGAAAACCCATGCCGACCTTCCCGTCGACGCTCGCCGGCGCCCGCGCGCCGTTCCTCCTCGCCCCGATCCTGGCCACGCTGGCCGTCCTCCCGGCGCGCGCCGCCGACATCGTCATCGGCTCGAACTCGACGACCGCGCAGTCGCTCGCGGCATCGCAGAAGCTGACCGTCAACCCGGGCGCATCCCTGACCGTGGGCGGCAGCACCGTCGCCGTCACGCTCAAGGGCAACAACGCCACCGTCGACAACCAGGGCACGATCAGCCAGACCGGCAGCGGCCGCGCGATCCGCGACAACACGGGCGTCAGCGGCATCACGATCAATAACGGCAGCGCCGGCAACAGCGCCGCGCAGATGCTGAGCGCCGATGCCGATGTCGTGCAGATGAACGCCTCGCCGGCCGGCGTCACGCTCAACAACTACGGCGCGATGATCTCGTCGAACGCGTCGCGGGGCGGCGCGCAGGCGGTGGACTTCAACGCGATCGCCAGCGGCGCCAACGTCGTCAACAACTACGCCACGGGCCTGCTCAAGGCGCTCGAGGCCGATGCCGTGCGCCCGGGCGCGAACGGCGTCGTCAACAACGCGGGCACGATCCTGTCGGTCACCGCGACGGGCAGCAGCAGCGACGGCATCGACGGCCAGGCCAACAGCGGCATCGTCGTGACCAACGGCGGCAAGGTCGAGGGCGGGCGCCACGGCATCACGGGCGGTGCGGTCGACGCGAACACCAGCTACACGATGGCCGTCACGAACGCCGCGGGCGGCGTGATCCAGGGCGACAACGGCTCGGGCATCAACCTCGACGGCTTCAACGGCAAGCAGGCGGTCACCGTCGACAACGCCGGGCTGATCGCCGGGCACGGCGTGACGGGCGATGGCGACGGCGTGGACGTCGACGGCCTGCTCAACCTCGTCAACACGGGCGTGATCCGCTCGCTGAACGCGGTGCCCGGCAGCGGCGAGAGCGTCGCGTTCAGCGAGGGCATCAGCGTCGGCGGCGGCACGATCACGAACTCCGGCACGATCGAGGGCCTGGTCTCGGCCGGCAACGCGGCGGCCAAGGGCATCGGCATCACGCTGACCGGCAACGACATCACCACCGGCGCCAACGCCGGCAACCGCGACGGCCTGTACGGCAACACCCTCGTCACCAACCAGGCGGGCGGCCTGATCCGCGGCCAGAACAGCTCGGCCATCGTCGCCAAGGGCCTGCCCAGCGGCTTCAGCCTCACGATCGACAACGCTGCCGGCGCCACGCTCCAGGGCGGCGGCGCGACGGACGCGGCCGTCCAGCTGGGCGCGGACGCGGTCGTGGTCAACAACGCCGGCCGGATCGACGGCAGCTCGAGCCACGTGGCCATCGCCGGCGGCAGCGGCAACCTCGCCGTCCACCTCACCGGCGGCCAGGCGACGGTGCTGGGCGACATCGTCGGCGGCGTGGGCGCCGTCAACAGGATGACCATCGACCCGGGCGCGGGCAACACCTTCGCCTTCGCCTCGGGCATCGCCAACTTCAGCTCGGTGGAGATCGCCGGCGGCACGGTGCTGCTGTCCGGGCAGAACACCTACACCGGCACGACGACGGTGGACGCCGGCGCCACGCTCGCGCTGCAGGGCGGCGGCCGCCTGGCCGCCGGCAGCACGCTGGACCTCGAGGGCGGCACCCTGAGGCTGGTGGACGTGCAGGGCGCGAACGGCCAGGCCTTCGCCGTGCTGTCGCTGGGCCGGGACTCGGCGATCGATCTCGGCGGCTCGTCGCTGACCGTCGACGCGCTCGGACGCGTCGTGGCCGGCAGCACGCTGACCGTGACCGACTGGCTCGCCGCGGCCTCGCCGGGCTACGCGCTGCGCTTCTCCGGCGACCTGACCGGCGACGCCGCATTCCTGGCGCTGATGTCGGACACGACGATCGACGGCCTGGGCACGCGCATCACGTTCGACGGCACGTACACCGACGTCACGGCCGTGCCGGAGCCGGCCAACGTCGCGCTGCTGCTGGCCGGCCTGGGGCTGGTGGGCGTCGCCGCGCGCCGGCGCAAGCAGGCGCTGGACGCCTGATCGGGCGCCGCCCGCTCGATCGCCAGGGGCCTGCAGGCCCCTTCTTCATGGCCGCGCGGGCGGCCGCACGGTCCAGCTGGCCATCGCGGCGCGGCCAGGCGGCCGGGGCGGGCTTGAAAACCCGCCGGCTGGCCCCCAACTGGCGCTCCGGCGACAATACGCGATTCCGCCGGCCGTGCGCCGGGCGGCTCCCGCACGCCTTTTTCCCATCGAACCCAGGATTCAATCGGGCACATCCCATGGAAAAGCAAACCCTTTCGTTCCAGGCCGAGGTCAAGCAGATCCTGCACCTCGTCACGCATTCGCTGTACTCCAACAAGGAGATCTTCCTGCGCGAGCTGGTGTCCAACGCGTCGGACGCGTGCGACAAGTTGCGCTTCGAGGCGATCGACCATCCGCAGTACCTGGAAGACGCGCCGAACCTCGAGGTGCGCATCTTCTTCGACGCCGAGAAGAAGACGCTGACGATCCGCGACAACGGCATCGGCCTGTCGGCGGAGGAGGCCGTCTCGCACCTGGGCACGATCGCCAAGAGCGGCACCCGGGAGTTCATGTCGAAGCTCGAAGGCGACCAGAAGAAGGACGCGGCCCTGATCGGCCAGTTCGGCGTGGGCTTCTACTCGGGCTTCATCGTCGCCGACCGCATCACCGTCGAATCGCGCCGCGCCGGCCTGCCGGCCGAGCAGGGCGTGCGCTGGAGCTCGGAAGGCACCGGCGACTTCGAGGTCGAGGAGATCACCCGTGCGGAACGCGGCACCGACGTCATCCTGCACCTGCGCGACGGCGAGGACGAGTTCCTGCGCCCGTGGAAGATCAAGTCGGTCGTCTCGAAGTACTCCGACCACATCTCGCTGCCCATCCTGATGAAGAAGGAGGAGTGGGACGGCGAGAAGGCCGAGTACAAGCAGCTCGACGAGTGGGAGACCATCAACAAGGCCTCCGCGCTGTGGGCGCGCGCCAAGAGCGACGTCACCGACGCCGAGTACCAGGAGTTCTACAAGCAGATCAGCTACGACTCCGACGCGCCGCTGGCCTACACGCACAACCGCGTCGAGGGCCGCAGCGAGTACACGCAGCTGCTCTACATCCCGGCGCATGCGCCGCTGGACATGTGGAACCGCGACAAGCGTGGCGGCGTCAAGCTCTACGTCAAGCGCGTGTTCATCATGGACGACGCCGAGGCGCTGATGCCGGTGTACCTGCGCTTCGTCAAGGGCGTGATCGACTCGGCCGACCTGCCGCTGAACGTCTCGCGCGAGCTGCTGCAGGAGAGCCGCGACGTCAAGGCGATCCGCGAGGGCTCGACCAAGCGCGTGCTGTCCATGCTGGAGTCCCTGGCCGACAGTGAGAACGTCGAGGACAAGGACAAGTACCAGGCGTTCTGGGACGAGTTCGGCGCCGTGCTCAAGGAAGGCATCGGCGAGGACCACGCCAACAAGGACCGCCTGGCCAAGCTGTACCGCTTCGCATCGACGCACGCGGACAAGGGCGTGTCGCTGGCCGACTACGTGTCGCGCATGAAGGAAGGCCAGGAGGCCATCTACGTGATCGCGTCCGATTCGCTGGGCGCCGCCAAGGCCAGCCCGCAGCTCGAGATCTTCCGCAAGAAGGGCATCGAGGTGCTGCTGCTGACCGACCGCGTCGACGAGTGGCTGCTGTCGCACCTGCACGAGTTCGAGGGCCATCCGCTGCAGAGCGTGGCCAAGGGCGCCGTCGACCTCGGCTCGCTGCAGGACGAAGGCGAGAAGAAGGCCGCCGAGGAGGCCGCCACCGCGTTCAAGCCGACGCTGGATCGCCTGAAGGAGGCGCTGAAGGATCGCGCCAAGGACGTGCGTGCCACGTCGCGCCTGGTGGACTCCGCGGCCTGCATCGTCGTCGACGAGAACGAGATGAGCGCTCACCTGGCGCGCCTGCTCAAGCAGGCCGGCCAGACCGCGCCCGACAGCAAGCCCATCCTCGAGGTGAACCCCGAGCACGCGCTGGTCAAGAAGCTCGAGGCGGACGAGCGCTTCGACGACTTCGCCCATCTCCTGTTCGACCAGGCCTGGCTCGCCGAGGGCGGCCAGCTGGAGGAGCCCGCGGCTTACGTGCAGCGGGTCAACCGCCTGCTCGTGGGCTGAGCCCGTCGTTTTTGAAGGAAGAGCGCTCGTGACCTACAGCGTGAAGGAAATTTTTTATACGCTGCAGGGCGAGGGCGCCAACGCGGGGCGGCCGGCCGTGTTCTGCCGCTTCGCGGGCTGCAACCTGTGGACGGGCCGCGAGGAGGACCGCGCGGACGCCGTCTGCACCTTCTGCGACACCGACTTCGTGGGCACCGACGGCGACGGCGGCGGCAAGTTCCGCACGGCCGACGACCTCGCCGACGAGATCGCGAAGCACTGGGGCGACACGCCCTCGCACCGCTTCGTGGTGCTCACCGGCGGCGAGCCGCTGCTGCAGGTCGACGCGGCGCTGGTCGACGCGCTGCATGCACGCATGTTCACCATCGCGGTGGAGACCAACGGCACCGTCGAACCGCCGCCGGGCCTGGACTGGGTCTGTGTCAGTCCGAAAGCCGACTCGAAGATCGTCATCACCGAAGGCGACGAGCTGAAGCTGGTCTTCCCGCAGGACGGCGTCGATCCGGAACGCTTCGCCGACCTGCGCTTCACGCATTTCTTCCTGCAGCCCATGGACAACCTGCTGCAGGCCACCAACCAGCGCCTGGCGATGGACTATTGCCTCGCGCACCCCCAATGGAAACTCGGCCTGCAGACGCACAAGATCCTGGACATCCGCTGACCGCGCTTGTCCGACCGCTTGTACGTCGAGGTCTCGATCCCATGCTGACGATCACCAAACGACTCGAATTCGACGCGGGCCACCGCATCCCGCAGCACAAGAGCCAGTGCCGCAACCTGCATGGCCATCGCTACGCGCTGGAGATCACGCTCGAGGGCGAGCCGGTCGACGACCCCGGGTCGAGTGATCACGGCATGCTGATGGACTTCACCGACGTGAAGACCATCGCCAAGGAACACCTCGTCGACCTGTGGGACCACGCGTTCCTGGTGCACGCGGACGACACGCTGATCCGGGACCTGCTCGCGCAGATCCCCGGCCACAAGACGGTGGTGGTCGACCGCGTGCCCACCGCCGAGAACCTCGTGGCGATCGCGTTCGGCATCCTCGACCCGCTGTACACCGAGCGCTTCGGAAACCACCTGAAGCTGCGCCGGCTGCGGCTGTACGAGACGCCCACGAGCTGGGCCGACTGCGACCGCAAGGCGCTGTAAGGACAGGGCGGCCGGCTCGCGCGCGGCCGCCCCGGCGCGCTCATTTCGTCGCCGTCTTGCCGGCGCCCTTGTCGCCGGTGCTCGAGATGTCGTGCTTGGACGTGCCGGCCTGCACGCCCGAGGTCTCGCCCGCCGTCGTCGAGTGGCCGGGCGAGCCCGCGCCGGTCCCGGTGCTGCCGCTGCCGGCCGACGCCGTCGAGCCCGTGCCGCCCTGGCCGGCGTTGCGCTGGTTGTCACGGTCGGCACGCCACTTGTCGAAGTCCTCCGAGAAGCGCTGGTAGCGGTGCTGGCGCCACTCCTCGTAGTCGCGGTCGAGCTTGTTCAGCTGCTCGCTGCGCCACTGGTGGTAGTCGGGATCGTGGTACGCCTGTCCGCCGCGCTGGCCCTGCTCCCAGTTGCCCTGGTAGCCGTTGTCGCCGTAGCGGTCGCGGTTGGACGGATGCTGGCCCTGCCAGCCGCCCTGGGCCTGCCAGCCGCGGCTGCCCTGGTAGTCGTCAGCCGAGGACCGGCCATAGGTCGGGTCGGCGCCGCGTCCGCCGCCCAGGGTGCGGTCGCGTCCGCCGTAGCTGCCCGCGGTCCAGTCGCCGCCGCCGTAGCGGCCCGAGCCGTAGGCCTGGTCGGGACCGAAGTTGCCGGTGCCGTAGCCGCCGGTCGTGTCGCTGCGTGCGTCATACCCGTGGCTGTATCCACCCTGGCCGCCGAAGCGTTGCGCGCTCTGGCCGCCCGGCTCGTAGCTGCTGCCGCGGCCGTACGACTGGCCGAAGGCTTCGCCGGGGCGGGCCTGCCCGGCCATGCCGCCGTAGTTGCCGCCCTGGCCGCCATAGTTGCCGAAATTGCCGCTCTCGGTGATGCCGCGGTTGCCGTAGTCGTTGTCCGCGGCCTGGCCGCCGAAGCTGCCCTGGCCACCGAAGCTGCCCTGGCCGGCGGAACCGCCCTGGCTGCCGTAGTCGGACGGCCCGCCCTGGCCGCGGTCGTTCCAGCTGCGGTCGCGCTCATCCATGGCGGGGCGCCAGCCGCCCGCCGCGGGGCCCTGGCGCTCGCGCCAGTTGTCGCCCTGCTGCTGGCGGCTCGATTCCCACTGGTTGTGCTGGCCGGGGGAGCTGCCCTGGTCGCGGGAGCTGCCCTGCTGGCCGCCGCCATAGCTGCTGCCGTAGCGGCCGCTCGATTGATCCTGCTGGGTGCTCGGGAAGTCCTGCGGATCGCGCTGTCCTTGCTGCCAGGCACCCGATGGCTGGCCGGCGTTGCGTCGTCCGTTGTCGTGTTGGGCCATGTTCGCATTCCTCTGCGGTGAAGGTTCTCGATTGCCGGTCACGAGAGGCCGGTGTCGGACCAGGAATGCAGCAACGCCGATGCCCCGCCGAGTGCCGGCGCGATTCATCTTTCGAATGCGCCGCCGGGGATCGTTCGTTCAGCGGCTCAGGTCGCGGCGGGCAGCGGCGCGCCGGGGGCATGCACACGCCCGCGCGGCAGCGCGAGCGCGATCGCGCCGGCGCCCAGGCCCACGGCCAGCGAGCCCAGGTACATGAAGGTGTACGCGTGGAAGTGGTCGTAGATCCAGCCGCCGAGCGCGGGGCCGAGCGCCATGCCCAGGCCCGACAGCAGGGTCATCGCGCCGAGCGCGGTGCCCATGACCTGCGGCGGGAAGTAGTCGCGGGCCAGTGCGGCGTACAGCGGCATGACGCCGCCGTAGGCCATGCCGAACACGAACGCGACCACGTAGAAGTCGCCCAGCCCCGAGGCCAGGATGTACGAGCCCGCCGCAAGCGCCTGCACGACCAGGCCCGTGACGATCATCCGCTTGACGCCCAGGCGATCGCCCAGCACGCCGAACAGCAGGCGTCCCACCAGGCCAGCGAAGCCCTCGACGCTGTAGATGGTGACGGCCGTCATCGGCGGCAGTCCGCAGCCGATCGCGTAGCTGATCGTGTGGAAGATCGGCCCGGCGTGCGTGGCGCAGCAGGCGAAGAAGGTCAGCGACAGCACGATGAACGGGCGCGAGCGCAGCGTGCGCCGCGCCGCGGCCTTCAGCTCGGGACCGCCCACGCCGCCGGCGGCGGTGGCGGCCGGCATGTGCGGCGGCCGCCGCACGAACAGCGCGGCCGGCACCAGCAGCACGACCACGGCGGCCGCGAGGATCAGCTGCGACATGCGCCAGCCGTGCGTGACCACCAGCGCCGCCGCGAACGGCGACACCGTCATCGGCGCGACGCCGATGCCCGAGGACACCAGCGACACCGCGAGCGCCCGGTGCCCGTCGAACCACAGCGTCACGGTCGACATCAGCGGCACCATCAGGCTGCCCGCGGCCACGCCGATCAGCAGGCCGTAGATCAGCTGGAACTCCAGCAGCGACGTCGCGCGGCTCGCCAGCGCCAGGCCCACCCCCAGCAGCACGACGCCGGCCGTCAGGATCATGCGCGGCCCGTAGCGGTCGCTCAGGCCGCCCCAGAAGAAGGACGCGACGCCCATCGACAGGAAGTTCAGCGTCATCGCCAGGCCGATGCCGCCGCGCGACCAGCCGGTGTCGGCCGACATCGGCGCCAGGAACACGGGCAGCGACAGCAGCGCCCCCATGGCCATCCAGGTGATCAGCGCGCCCGCCGCCACCACGCCCCAAGCGGTTCGAGAGTTCGTCATTCCAGTGCCTCCTGATCCCGGACGACGAACGGGCGGGACGGAAATCGACACGAGCGCGTCGATTTCCGGGAAAACGCGGATCAGAAGAACAGGATCGCACCAGCCGCCACGCCATCGAGCCGGGCCGAGTCGCCCGCGACGTCCTTCGACGTGGTGCGGCTCAGCTCGCCTGTCAGCGTGAGGCTCTTCGTGAGCGTGAAGTACAGCCCGGCGGTGAGGTTCGCGTTGCTGCGCAGGTCGGCGCCGGCGAGGCCCCCGCGCAGCCGGCTCGCGCCCCAGTTCAGGCCGAGCTTGAGCCTGGGCGTGGCCTGGAACGTGCCCTGCACGACCACGTTGGTCTGCCTGCGCGGGCCCGAGTCGCCGTCCGACAGCACGCCCAGGCCCTTGCCCGATTGCACGTTGGCCAGCAGGCCGAAGTCCCCCAGCGCGGCGCTGCCGCCGAGCTCGGCGCCGTTCATCGTGAAGCCGGCGCCGGCGGGATCGTCGAACTTCTGGCTCTTGAGGCCGGCCCAGGCCTTGCCGCCCGCGAACGCGAACGACGCCATGGCCTGGATCTGCGGCGCCGTGCGGCCCGCGTAGGCGGTGCCGCTCGCGTCCACCGGGCTCATGAGGGCCACGGTGGCCGAGAAACCCGCCATCGCCGGCGTCGCATAGGCCACCTGGCCATACGTGCCGAGGTACGTGTAGCCGGCGCCGATGTGGCCGAGGGTGACGCGGTTGCGCTGCGTCGCGGCCACGGGCGCGCCGGCACCGAACAGCGTCATGTCGCCGAGGATGGCGGACTGGCCGAACAGCCCGTAGTCGCGGCCCAGCTTCAGCGTGCCGGCGTCCCTGGTGCCGAACGTGAGGAAGCCCTGGCGCACGTCGACGTTGCTGTTGTTGCCGATCGCATCGTCGGACGAAGCGGCCGCGCCGATCATCAGCGTCGCACCGATGTCGATGCCGTCCTGCGTGCCCTTCACGCTGGTGACCAGCGCATTGGGCAGCAGGCCGTTGCCGATCACGGTGCGGCCGTCGCCGCCGCCGCAGCCCAGCGCCTGCGTGGCCAGCGCGAGGCCGCCGACGCCCTGCGAGCCGCTGCAGTGCGTGCGCGTGTAGAAGGCGTTGACGATGCCGCCGACGGACAGGTCCCAGTCGCCCGCCTTGACGTCGGCCGCGCCGGCCGGGCCCGCCACGGCGGCGATCGCCGCGCCGAGGATGGCGGCGTGTCGTGAGGTCTTCATGTCTCATGTCTCCTGTTTGTGGATGTGCGGGCCCGCGAATGCATGCGACCCGGGGCCGCGTTTCGCAAGCGACATGCCAGTGCCAGGAGGGAGCGCTCCATCGGCCGCTTGCGTCGCGGCGGCACGCCGGATGTCCTCGTCCGCGACGTGCCGCGGCGCGCGCGCCGCATCGAGGAAGGGATTGCGCGCGTGTGCCGTCACACACACGCGCCTGCGGTGTGCCTGCGCGATGGAGCGATCGCACGCTGCGGTGTCGCGCCGCGGGACAGCTTCAGGGGACCTCGGCGGCCTGCGCGCCGAAGCGCCAGACCAGGCCCGCCCAGACACCGCGCGGCGCGCCGGCCACGCGGAACTGCTCGCTGCGCCATGACGCGCCGCTGGCGTCGAACGTGCGGCCCGGCCCGGTGAACACGTTGCGGCCCAGCGTGCCGAAGTTCGAGGTGCGGCGGTCGAACAGGTTGTCGACGTTGGCGAAGGCCTCCCAGCCGGCGCCCAGGTGCACGCGCGCATCGAGGTTCACGAGCGCGAAGCCCGGCACGCGGCCGTTCGAGTCGGCGTTGTTCTCGTCGCCGCGCGCATACGTGCCGCCCTGTGCGACGAGCGTCGCGCCGACGTCCGCCGCATCGCCGAACGACCAGGCGCCGCGCAGCTTGAACGTGTGGCGCGCGATGCCCGGCAGGCGGTTGCCGGGGCGCACGGCGATGTCGGCGCATCCCGCGCAGCTCAGGGGGCCGGCCGTCGAGTTGTTCGGGCTGTTCAACACCAGCGGCGTGCGGAAGGTCGCGTCGACCAGGCTGTAGCGCAGCGCCAGCGTCAGCGCATCGACATGCGACTGCAGCCCCAGCTCGACGCCCTGGCGCCGCGTGGCGCCGACGTTCTCGAAGTAGCCCGCGCTCGTCGCGCCGCCGCCGCTGCTGATGAACTGGATGTCGTCGTGCAGTCCGGTGTGGAACAGGGCGACGCTCCATTCGATGGAGGCGGATCGGCCGCGCGCCCCGAGCTCCGCGGTGCGCGAGATCACCGGCCTGAGCGCCGGGTCGGACGCGAACGCGTTGGGCAGCGCGCACGGCGCGGCCGGGTCGGCGCAGGTGAGCTCCACCGGCGTGGGCACGCGCATGCCCTCGTTGTAGCTCGCATAGAGCGTGATCGCCGGCCGCGGGTTCGACGTGACGCCGACCGCGGGGTTCAGCCGCCGGAAGACGTGGCTTCCGTTCAGCGCGGTGCCCCGCTGGTCCGCGAGGTCGACCCTGGCGACGTCGTAGCGGCCCGAGACGACGAGGAAGTCGCGCCCGTCGAGGCCGAAGGTGTCGGTCGCATGCAGGCCTGCGTCGGACGCACGCGCATGCAGCGACGTGCGCAGCGTGACGGCCGCGGAGGACGCCGTGTCGCGCGAGTCGCCCGCCTCCTGGCTCGACTGCGTGAAGCGCGTGAAGCCGCTCTCCACGCTCGCGCCCACGCCCAGGTGGTTCGCGTGGCCCGCGATGGCGGCGGTCGAGGTGAGCTGCAGCGATGCGCCGGTGCGCGCCTGGCGGATGTCGTCGATCGCGTTGCCGGTAGGCTCGTTGCCCGGGCCGACGGCCGCGCCGGTGTCGAAGTCGTCGTTGACGTTGCTGTTCACGACGACGCTGCGCAGCGTGCGGTGGAAGGTGTTGCCTTCGAGCAGCAGCGTCGGCGTGAAGCGATGGCTCGCGTTGGCGGTGAGGAAGGCCAGGCGGTTGGCCTGGTGGTCCGGCCAGGAGTACGACTGCCTGGCATCCGCGAGCCAGCTGAGGGGCAGCGTCTGGTTGCCTTCGAGCCGCGTGTTCGCGAGCGACAGGCTCAGGTCCGCCCGGTCGGCGCCGTCGCGCCAGCCCAGCTTGCCGAAGGCCTGGGCGACGCGGCTCGGGTCGTGCCGGCCCCAGCCGCGTTCGTGCAGCGCGTTGGCGGTGGCGAACCAGCCCAGGTGCGCGTCGTGGCCCCCGGCCTCGGCCTCGAGGGCCTGGCGGCGCCAGGCGCCGGCGGTCGCGCGCAGCTGGCCGCCGTCCTCGTCGAAGACGTCGCGCGTGGTCACCGAGAGCGCGCCGCCCAGCGTGTTGAGGCCGAACACCGGGTTCGAGCCGGGGATCACGGACAGCCGCGCGATCGCGGCGGCGGGGATCAGGTCCCAGTTCACCGTGTCGCCGAACGCCTCGTTGATGCGCACGCCGTCGACGAACACCGACAGCCCCTGCGGCGTGCCGAGCGCAGGCGAGGCGGTGAAGCCGCGAAAGTGGACGTCCAGCTGGTACGGGTTGCCGGCCGTGTCGTTGACGTCGACGCTGCCGACGCCCTGGTCGAGCGCCTGCGCCAGCGTCGCGGCGCGCGGCGCGGCGAGCGCATCGGGGCGCAGCGTCTGCACGTTGGCCGGCACCTGGGACAGGGGCGTCCCGACGCCCGGCAGCACGGTGGTGCCGACGACGACCACCGACTGCAGCGCGCCCACCCGGCCCGGTTCGTCGGCCTGCGCCGACGCCGGCACCAGCGCCAGCGCCAGCGCCAGCGCGAGCAGCCGCGGCGCCGGGCGGTTGCGCATGGACTCAGCCCGGCTTCTTCGCGAAGGCGCTGCACCAGCCGCCGGCGGCCACCTGCTTGCGTCCGAACATCGCGCAGCCGCCCCAGGCGTCGGCGGGCGCGCCCTGCCAGAACGCGCATTCGACGCAGCGCTGCTGCGGGGTGTGGGCGGGGTACTTCTTCTGGTCGGCCAGCGTCGTGTCGTGGTGGTAGCCGAGGCCGACGGCGGTCTCGTCCGTCTCCTCGACATGGGTGGCCGCGCGGGCCGAAGTCGCCAGGCCCAGGCCGGCGACGGCGCAGCCGCCGGCCAGCGAGCGCGCGATGAAGATGCGTCGTGTCGTGTCGGTCATGGATGTCTCCGTGAGGACCGGCCCGCGCGCGTCACGCGCGGAGCCGGCCCGCGTTCTCTCGAGGGATCAATGGGCGGCCGCGACCTGCGGGGCGGCTTGCGCGGCGGCCTGCTTCGGCGCGGGCGCGCCGCCGGCCTTGGGGATCTTGAAGACCCAGACCATGCCGCCCTGTTCGAGCATGTTGACCTTCTTGGCCACCTCGCCGCCCCACAGCGGCACCGCGCCGCCCCAGCCGGAGACCACGCTCACGTACTGCTCGCCGCCCTGTTGCCAGGTGACCGGCGGCGCGACGACGCCGGAGCCCGTCTGGAACTCCCACAGCACCTTGCCGGTCTTCGCGTCGGCAGCCTTCAGATACCCTTCCGGGGTACCCCAGAACACGAGGTTGCCGCCGGTGGTCAGCACGCCGCCCCACAGCGGCGCCGCGTCCTTGACCTCCCAGACGATCTTGCCGGTCTTCGGGTCGACCGCGCGCAGCGCGCCGATGTAGTCGTCGTAGACCGTCTTGATGGTGAAGCCTGCGCCCAGGTAGGCCGCGCCCTTCTTGTAGGCCACCGGCTCGTTCCAGATCTCCATGCCCCACTCGTTGGCCGGCACGTAGAACAGGTGCGTGTCGGGGCTGTAGGCCATCGGCATCTGGTTCTTGCCGCCGAGGAAGCTGGGCGCGTTGAAGATCGCCGAGCCCTTCTTGCCGTCCTGGCTCGCGGTCGGGTCGCCCGGGCGGCTGGACTCGATGAAGTTCGGGCGGCCCGTCTTCAGGTCGATGCCGCTGGCCCATGTGATCTTGCGCACGAACGGGAACGCGTTCATCAGCTTGCCGTCGTTGGCGTCGATCACGTAGAAGAAACCGTTGCGGTCGGCCTTGCCGCCCACGCGCCTGCCGTCCATGTCGAAAGTGACGAACTCGTTGACGCCGTCGAAGTCCCAGCCGTCGTTGGGCGTGCCCTGGTAGTGCCACTTGATCTGGCCCGTCTTCACGTCGATGGCGATCGTGGAGCACGAGAACAGGTTGTCGCCCTTGCGCATGTGGCTGTTCCACGGCGCGGGGTTGCCGGCGCCGAAATAGGCCAGCCCGGTCTTGGCATCGTAGGTGCCGCCCAGCCAGGTGGCGGCGCCGCCGGTCTTCCACAGGTCGCCGGGCCAGGTCTGGCCGGGCGTTCCGCTGACGCCGTTCTCGTGCTTGCTGCCATCCGCGTCGTAGGTGTAGCCCATGTGGCCCTCGACGGTCGGGCGCGTCCACACCAGCTTGCCGGTGCGCGGATCGCGCGCCTCGACGCGGCCCACCACGCCGAACTCGCCGCCCGACACGCCGGTCAGCAGCAGGCCTTGCGCGATCAGCGGCGCGGCCGACGCGGAGTAGCCCGCGGCGTAGTCGTCGATCTTGGTCTTCCACACCACGTCGCCCGTGGCCTGGTCCAGCGCCACGAGCTGCGCGTCCAGCGTGGCGAAGATCACCAGGTTGTCGAACAGCGCCGCGCCGCGGTTGACGACGTCGCAGCAGGGCATGATGCCCTCGGGCAGGCGATGCTCGTACTTCCACAGCTTCTTGCCGGTGGCCGCGTCGAGCGCGAAGATGCGCGAGTACGAGCCCGTCACGAACATGCGGCCGTTGTAGATCACCGGCTGCGATTCCTGGCCGCGCTGCTTCTCGCCGCCGAACGAGAACGCCCACACCGGCGCGAGCCGCGACACCGTCGCGGTGTTGACCTGCTTCAAGGGCGAGTAGCGCTGTCCCTGCGTGTTCACGCCCCAGGTCAGCACGTTGCCCGTGGCGGTGGCCTCGGACTGGATCATCTGGTCGGTGACGCCATCCGCGGCGCCTGCTGCGATCGACGCCGTGGCG
>Ga0068856_100003333_pt1 | contig 16320 bp, 15 predicted proteins | sample KBSCornC62_FD_66595 | JGI IMG/M metagenome (GOLD analysis project Ga0068856, IMG submission 66595) | Corn rhizosphere microbial communities from Kellogg Biological Station, Michigan, USA - KBS Corn C6-2 | ecosystem: Host-associated > Plants > Roots > Rhizosphere > Soil ...
GGCTCTCTCGTTGGTCTGGTATAGTTCAGAATGGCTGAATTATAAGATGGCCCAAAACACCTTGAGCCAGATACAGGATCAAATCCAAACCCACACGAACGAATTCAGCCGGGTGCAGTCGGACATGAAAAAACTCACGGACAGCCAGAGACGGTTAAGCGCTTTGCAACAATTAAGCACCAACCGGTTTCTTCAGGGGAATCTTCTTAATTCGTTGCAAAAGATTTATGTGCCCAACGTCCAGTTAATCCGGATTCGACTCGACCAAAGCTACACGGTGAAAGCGGCGGCTCCTGCGAAAACCACGGGAGACGAGGTTGCCAAGGCGGTCCCCTCAACCTCCACCGAAAAGATCACCTTGTTCTTGGATGCCAAGGATTCGAGTTCCAACCCTGGCGATCAAGTGAATCGCTACAAAAACTCACTGGAAAATTTCGATTATTTTAAAACAAACCTGCAAACCAACGGCATCAGGTTGTCAAACCTGTCACCCGCTCAATCGTCCGCAACCAAACCTTTTGTGATGTTCACCTTGGAATGTCGTTTTACCGATAAAATCAGATGAAACGCTTATCTACAGAAAAACGTAACCGGTTAATCCTGGTCATTTTTGGCACGGTGGCCTTGATCAGCACCGTTTACTTTCTTTTGATCCGGCCACAGAATGATGAAAATCAAAAGCTCGCCGGCAAGATCATTTCCGAGCAGGATCGTTTGGAGAAAATCAAAAGCACCATTAAAGCTGCTGACACCGCTGCGGGTTCAGCCGTGGAAAGTTCCGCCCTTTTGGCCCGGTCCGAAGAAGATGTTGCAACGGGAGATTTATTTGCCTGGACGTATGATACCATCCGCCGCTTTAAAACCGGCTACCGCGTGGAGATCCCCAACATCGGACAGCCCATCCTGTCAGATGTGGATATAATCCCCAATTTCCCTTACAAGCAGATCAAGTTTTCGCTGATTGGCACCGGCTTTTATCATGACATAGGGAAATTTGTATCAGATTTTGAAAACAAGTTCCCCCACATGCGCGTGGTAAATCTGGTAATTGATCCCACCGGAGGAGGAGATTCAGCAACGGAGAAACTCGCGTTTCGAATGGATATTGTGGCTCTGGTCAAACCCAACGCTTAATCACCATGAAACAACTTAAAAAAAATCCACGGCTGTTTGGCTTGCTGGCGATTGTGATGGGGATGGCCACCGTGACCGCCGCTGATAAAACCGCGCCGGCGCCGGTTAAGATCAGTTCGATATTCGTCATGCCGGCCGGCACCAAGGACGGCCGTGATCCGTTTTTTCCGGAATCCACCCGCGCCTTTGAAGCCATGATGGCCGCCACGCAGACCAACCGCACCGCCGAGATCACCTCCCTTAAGGTTCCGGGCATTTCTGGAACGGCCGGAAATTTGCTGGCTATCATCAATAATCACACCTTCGCAATTGGCGATGAAGGAGACGTGATCACCCCAGCGGGCAAGATTCACTTAAAGTGCCTTCAAATTGCCCCCACCTACGTCGTCGTAGAGGTCAACGGCACCACTCATCGCATTAATCTCGGAGAACAATGAAATTAACCATCCATCAAACCGGTTGCCCAACGAAAGCCAATAAACATAACAACGGTCCAGGAAGAGCGGAAATCATCCAGACCAAACCAAACCAAGCTATGAAAAAAACCTGTTATACCCTGCTCGTCGCCCTGGCCAGCCTTGTGATGGCCGAGGCCCAAACCAATGATACCCCTCAACCAGCGCAACCGGTTGAAACGACCAGCGCCACTAATGGCGAAACTTCCACCGTCCCAGCGACAGTGGAGATGCCGGTCGTGGCAGCCCCTACCAATCCAGCGGCAACTGAAACGGCCGACACCGTCAGCACCGACATTCCAGCCGCCCCCGCCGCTCCTGCGGTCGCCGTAGGAATTCCACAAATCAAATTCTCGGATGTGCCCATTACCACCGCCATTGAGAATCTGGCACGGCTGGCCAACATCAATTACATGTTGGATCCAAAAATCGGTTACGGCCTCCCCGATGCGAACGGCCAGATTAAAGTGGAACCGACGCTTTCCATCCGCTGGGAAAACATCACGGCCGAAAACGCCCTGCTGGCTCTGCTGGATAACTACGGACTGCAATTGGTGGCCGATAAAAAGACCGGGATTAACAAGATCACGGTCAAAGACCCCACCGCCCCACCGCCCTTGTTCACCAAGGTAGTGCAATTGAAATATGCCAGCGTGTCTAATATGGTCGAGGCGGCTCAGTCCGTGCTCACCGACAAGCGCAGCAAGGTTCTCACTGACAGCCGCACCAGCCAATTGGTCGTTGTCGCCACCGATCCGGAACAGCAAGCGGTTGAAACTCTGATCAACCAACTCGACAAGCCTACGCGTCAGGTGCTCATTGAAACCCGCCTGGTTGAAATCACCACGAATCCAAAGACAAAAAAAGGGGTGGACTGGACTGGAACCCTACAGGCTCAAAATGTCAGTTTTGGCAACACTCTCGCGGGTGGCGTCAGATATACCACAACGGGTGGCTTTACTCCGGCCACCGGATTTTTGACCGCCGACGGCTTGAGCGTAGTGATGTCGTTCCTGAATTCGTCCTCCGAAGCCCAAATCATGTCCACCCCACGTATCGTCACGCTGGATAATGAGGCGGCCAACATCTCCGTCACCAAGGGCATTCCGATTTTCAGTGTTCAAGCTGGCACCCAAAATACGGCCGGCGGTTCATCTGTAAACTACAGTAACGTCGGCACAATTCTCCATGTCACCCCGCGGATTTCGGCCAACAACAGCATCTGGCTCAGGGTTGTGCCGGAGGTTTCCAGCCAGATCGGCCAAGGCACGCAATCTGTCAGCGACGGGGCCGGCGGAAACACCACCCTGACGGCACCGATCTTCCAGTATCGCACCATGGATACGCATGTGTTGATTCCCAACTCCAACACTTTGGTTTTAGGCGGTTTAGTCGAGGACAGTCCGAAAGCCGATTACACCAAGGTCCCATTGCTCGGTGACATTCCCGGATTGGGAAAATTGTTTAGCAGCGAAACCAAGGAAGTGAGCAAGGTTAACCTGCTGATTTTCATCACGCCCACCATCGTGAAGGACACCGATTTCCAAACCTCGAACTCGGGTGAATTTCTCATGAGCAAGCCCCAATCCATGAAAGACCCACTGAATCCCAAAACAGCCTGGGACGGAGCTCAGCCTAATGGTCAGTGGAGCAATCCGATCCCGCCCACGGCCCAATAATTAGCGGTTAGCAATTCAAAACGGCGCGTCTCAACCACGCGCCGTTTTTCATTTTGCGACCGCCACCCGATATAGATAATCAAATGAATAAATTCCCGTGTTGTGGCCGTCACCCCACAACGGCTGAATCGCATAGCCTCCCACCCTGACAAAACCGGTCAACACAAAAGACTTGGCCGTTAGCGGCACATCCGGATTCTTGTAAAGGTTGCCCATGATGTCCACCTCGCCCTTGCACACCGCGCATGGACAAGCCCGGCGTAGTTTTTCCAATGGGATAAAAAATTCCTGACCATTATTCCATTTGATGGCCAGTTCCGCCCCGATGTGTTGAATATCCTGAGGAATCATCGGCTTTTTTTTAACAATCGTTCAAATGCCACCAGAGTTTCGGGGCTGACATGATGCTCGATTCCCTCCGCATCCATCTCCGCGATCCGTTCTGTAATGCCCAGCGACCGCAAAAATGCAACCACCGTCTGGTGGCGCTGCTTGCATTCATTCGCCAGTTTGCCACCCGCCTCTGTCAGGAAGATTGCCCGATAAGGCTTCGTGCTTACCAGCCCGGCACGTTGCAACCGCGCCAGAGTCCGGTTCACCGTCACATGAGTCACACCCAACCGACGCGCCAGATCCACCACCCTGGCTTCGCCCTGCGTGGCCGTCAGGTCCGCGATGGCTTCGACATAATCCTGCGCGGTCTCCACCGCCCGGTCACGGCGCAGCCGTCGCAGGTTTTCAGCCTGTTGCAACGAGGGCCGGACTGACGCCGGATCAGCAGCAGTATTCCTTTTACGAACGGGGCGCGACATGATTTCAGCCAGTGAACCCGACGACGCCGTCGGAGTCTAGGCCTTAATTTGTATCTTGTGCTACATTTTATGTTGACGATAAGAATGCCACCTTGTATCAAACGCTACATAATTTTGTCTGTGCTAAAATTATTTTTCATCAACAGTGAATTGAAGTATGCAGCGATGGGGTTAAGCACTTATTTGCAGGCATTTCAAATCCTGCACCAATCATCAAACCAATGAATCAGCCGCCTTCACCACCAAATGGCGGCTGGCGTAAGCCGGCTGGCGAAGCTTCCCTCCCCGAGTCTTACCGCACCATCCCCGTCCCGAAATCACTTGGCTTTTGGCGCAAGTTGCTCGCCTTCTCCGGTCCCGGTTATCTGGTTGCCGTCGGTTACATGGATCCCGGCAACTGGGCGACCGACCTCGCGGGCGGCTCAGCCTTCGGTTATACCCTGCTTTCCGTCATTCTGCTCTCAAACCTCATGGCGATCCTGTTGCAATCGCTATGTGCCCGGCTGGGCATCGTCACCGGACGTGACCTCGCACAAGCCTGCCGCGATCATTATCCCAAGCCCGTTGCCATCTCGCTCTGGTTTCTGTGCGAAATCGCCATTTGCGCGTGCGATCTGGCTGAAGTCATTGGCTCAGCGATCGCGTTGAATCTGCTCTTCAAAATCCCCCTCGTCTGGGGCGTCTGTATCACCGCGCTGGATGTCTTGGTGGTGATGTTTTTGCAGAACAAGGGCTTTCGATACCTCGAGGCGCTGGTCATCACGTTGATTCTGTTGATTGGCGGTTGTTTTTTATTGGAAATCATTTTCTCCCGGCCGGATTTTCGTGAAGTGCTCGGCGGCTTTGCTCCGAAATTGGAAATCGTCCAAAATCCCGCGATGCTCTTTGTCGCCATCGGCATCCTTGGCGCAACCGTGATGCCGCACAATCTTTACCTCCACTCGTCCATCGTTCAGACGCGCAAATACGAACAGAACGCCGCCGGCAAACGCGAGGCGATCAAGTTTGCCACGATTGACTCTACTGTGGCACTCATGTTCGCCCTCTTCATTAATGCCGCCATCCTGATCGTTTCCGCCGCCACGTTTCACACCCGCGGCCAGAACGAAGTTGCCGAAATCCAGGACGCCTACCAGCTGTTAAGCCCCACGCTCGGTGTCGGCATGGCCAGTGCGGTTTTTGCCATCGCCCTGCTCGCTTCGGGCCAGAATTCCACGCTCACCGGCACGCTCGCCGGCCAGATTGTCATGGAAGGTTTTCTCAACATCCGCCTGCGACCGTGGTTGCGACGGCTTATTACGCGGGTCATCGCCATCATTCCCGCTGTCATAGTGACCGCCCTGTATGGCGAAAGCGGCACGGCCAAGCTACTCGTCATCAGCCAAGTCATTCTGAGCCTTCAGCTATCTTTCGCGGTCATCCCACTCATACTGTTCACCGGGAACCGGAAGTTGATGGGCGAATTCGTAAATCCACTTTGGATAAAAGTTCTTGCCTGGCTCGTGGCGAGTGTCATTGTCATCCTGAATGTGAAATTCCTTTTGGATTTCTTTGGCCTTACCGGCGGGCAACCCTAAACCAGCCATGTATAAAAAAATCCTCATCGCCCTCGATAACAGTCCGGCGGATGAAGTTATTCTGCCACACGTCGCCGAACTAGCCGCGCGATTCGACTCAGAGTTGCTCCTGCTGCATGTCGCCGATGGTTTTGCCGCGCGTTGCTTTGACCAATTGAAGCTCGCCGAATCCGAAGAAATTAAGGAAGACCGCGCCTATCTGGCAAGAATCGCCGGCCAACTGCGCGCCAAAAAACTCGTGGTGAACACTCTCCTCGCTATGGGGAATCCGCCGGCCGAAATCCTGAAGACAGCCGCCGGAGAAAAATGCGATCTCATCGCCATGACCAGCCACGGCCATCGGTTTTTCGGCGATCTGTTTCACGGCAGCACCATCACCCAGGTCCGTCATCAGACCAACATTCCCCTGCTCGTCCTCCGCGCTCAGAAGAAATAACCGGCTTACTTTGTCACCGGACGGCTCACGTCCTTGAGCTGTTCGCGCACCATGTCGGCGCGCAGAAGATCGCGTTCCTCGGCGGAAAGCTTGTCGGAAAGCTGCTTCTGCAAATGAGCCGGCTGCGTCGTCAAAAACAATTCATCCACCAGCGCCCGCCGCGTGTTCGGGAACAACCCTAAATCTACTCCCAGCCGCAGCAGCGACAGCAGATTCATCGTTTCCTTGGATGAAATACTGTGCGCGTTCGCCAGAATACCGTAGGCACGGCCGATATGATTGAACACCACCTTCGGCTTTTTTTCCAGCAAGGTCTGCCGCGCGTTTTCCTCGTGCTCAATGATCTGCGACATCACTTTTTCCAATCGCTCAACGATGACCGTCTCCGCTTCGCCCAACGTCATCTGGTTGGAAACTTGAAACACATTTCCCAACGCCTCGGTGCCTTCGCCGTAAAGCCCGCGCACGGCCAAGCCGAGTTTGTTTACCGACTGGATGATCGGATTGATCTGCTCAGAAAGCACCAAGCCTGGCAAATGCAACATCGCACTGACACGGATGCCGGTGCCGAGATTCGTCGGGCATGCTGTCAAATAGCCAAGCTCGTTATCGAACGCAAAATCCAGCTTCTTCTCCAGCGCAGAGTCCAGCCGGTCAATCGCCATCCACGCCTCGCGGATCTGAAAACCAGGCCGCAACGCCTGCATCCGTAAATGATCCTCCTCGTTGATCATCACGCAGAACGATTCCTCGCGGTTCAACACAATGCCGCTGCCGACATTTTTCGCCGCATGTTCACGGCTGATAAGGTGTCGCTCGACGAGAATCTGCTTATCCAGCGCGGTCAGGTTGTCCATCGCCTCGGCAAACGAATCCGCCATCTGCGGCAACGAACTGACGGCGGGCTGGATCATCTCCAACACCTTCACGCGTTCCGGCTTCTTGGCCCAACCAGGAAATGAAGAACCACGCACATTGCGCGCCAGCCGCACGCGACTCGACATCACAATGCGATCATGCGGGCCGTGTTGCTGCGCGGCCTCAGCGGGAGAAATTAAAAACGAATGGAGATCTTTCATTTCGCAGCCTTGGCCGGAGCGGGATTGGAAAGCACCTTGATTTCGTCGCGCAAGGTGGCCGCCGTTTCAAAATCTTCCGTCTCGATCGCCTTGTTGAGCTTCTTCTGGAGCGTTTTCAGGCGGTCCACAGTCTCACGCGTTTTGCGCAACGCTTCCGGAGCCTTGCCGACATGGCGCGTGCCTTTGTGCATGGATTTGAGCAAACCGGCCAAACCTTCGGCAAACGTCGAGTAACATTCCGGGCAGCCCAGCCGGCCGGACTTCTTGAAATCCGCCTGCGAAAATCCGCAGCGCGGGCATTTCAATTCCGCGCCCGCCGCCGATTGATCCAATTCCTGCGATGCACCGAGGCCAAGCATCAAGTCCGCCATGGCAAAGCTCGTTGGGTCATTGATGCCCTTGGCCTTCGCGCATTCTTCGCACATGTCCAGCTTCTGCATCTTGTCACCCACGATCTGGGTCAGATGCACCGTCGCCGGTTTTTCTTTGCACACGCAGCACAGCATAAGGTTATATCGGTTCGCCGGAGACTTTCGTCAAGGCGTGGTATTCGTCAACCAAACGCCGCGTGAGCGGGCCGGGCTTGCCGGTGCCGATGACGCGGCCGTCAATCTTCACCACGGGCATGATCTCCGCGCCGGTGCCGGTCACGAAACATTCGTCCGCATTGAACAAATCATAACGCGTCAGGTTCGGCTCGGAAACTTTCACGCCGGATTGTTCGGCAAGTTCAATCACCGTCTGGCGTGTGATGCCGTAAAGCGCGCCTGCCGAGAGCGGCGGCGTGAGCAGCGCGCCCTTTTTCACGATGAACAAATTGTCCGCGGTCCCTTCGGCCACATAGCCTTCAGAGTTCAACAGCACGGCTTCTTCGACGCCGGCGTTGTTCGCCTCGATCTTGGCGAGGATGTTGTTCAAATAATTCAGCGACTTGATGGCCGGGTTCACAGCGCTATGCAAATTGCGCACGGTCGGCACGGTCACGATTTCCATGCCGCGCGCGTAAAGCTCGGCCGGATACACCTGGATTTTGCCGGCGATGATGATGACGGACGGCTTTTTGCAACTGCGCGGATTCAAGCCAAGCGTGCCGATGCCGCGCGTGACAATCAGGCGGATGTAGGCGTCCTTGAGCTTGTTCGCGCGGATGGTTTCGACCGTGGCCTTGCACAATTGCGCGTGCGTCATTGGCAGCTCCAACAGAATCGCCTTGGCGGAATAAAACAGGCGCTCGATGTGTTCGTTGAGCTTGAAAACGCGGCCGTTGTAGGCGCGGATGCCTTCAAACACGCCGTCGCCGTAAAGCAAACCGTGGTCGAAGACGGAGATTTTCGCGTCGCGTTCGCCATAGAACTTTCCATCAATGAAAATTTTCATGCAAAGAGGAACAAGCTACGTTAAAAAAATCATCGAGGCAAACGTGAATTTCCGCGTGACAAGAAGAGTTCGGCTGCTATATTTCACGCCCTTTGCGACCCTATGGTCTAGCGGTTAGGACACCTCCCTTTCACGGAGGTAGCCCGGGTTCGATTCCCGGTAGGGTCGCCAATTCTACTTTCAGTCAATAGAATCAAGCGTTTCGAAAGGTTTTAAGAAACTAAAACACCTTTAATTCGGAATGACTTTCGGAATAGTCACGCCAATAACGCCCGTAAATCTGACCATCTGATAAATTTGTTTTCCCGGCGTGACCGATCTGGACTTTGCTCGATGCACTGGCTTATTTCCCATACCCAAACCCACGTTATAGTGGTGTTACCCATGAAGTTTTTTTTGTGCGGACGGCAAGCGTTTTTACACTGATCTCCCGATGGCACATGCGCAAAGGTGCCCATGCACTAAACCATTTGTTTTTTAGGCAGTGGCAACACGCAATCCATCCACCCTTCCCCGCCGCGCTCGCACTCCTAGCCTTTACCGTCCATCCATCCGTCCACCTTCCCTAGAGCCACTGGACGGATGGACTAGCTCCAACTTTTAGATTTCCTGACCATCGTCGTCGGGCATTGAAGCCCGCAGCCCGATGAAACCGTCGTCCCGTTTAGTCATAATGTGCGAGAAACGTCCGCCAATGACTTTTAAGGCGTCGTATGCCGCTGATCGGCCCACTTCGGCGCGCTCCTGCAACTCCGCCGCCGCCTGCTTTTGGGATAACCAGCGCGCACCATCTTCAAAAACTTCCCGCAAGTGTTCTTCGCGCACCTTCGGCTCGCGCTGGGAACTGCCGTTGCTATTGGCCCCAGTCCATTCCTGCCAATCAAAATTTTCAATCGGTTGCAGAGTGGCGTCATCTGCAAGGTGCAGAGCCGTCTTGGTGCCCTCGGCCTTGCCGTTGTTGGAAACCTTGAGCCAAACCGCCGCGACGCGCTTCTCGTCAAAATCATCGGTCACGCGGCCCAAGTAACAGATGCTCCGTGCGCGGCGCTGCAACATTTGATGCCCGGAGATCAAGTTAAGTAAACCCCGCCCGCCTTTGTCGGTATCCTTGGGTTTCCGTGAGTGGTGAATCAACAACACCGCCGGTTTCGGCGACACCCCCTGAAAAAGCGTATTCAGGTCGGCGAAGAACGCGGCAAACTCCTTGGCGAATTCGTCCTCGACGAAATTGCTGACGGTATCAACGATCAAAAGTCGGATTTGCTTTTCGATGATGGTGCGGCGAATTTCCGCCACTAACCGTGGGTCATGCAACTTCCATACCGCCGGGATGTCAGTGATGTGAATGAAACGCTCGGCATCAGGCGGCAGCTTCATCTTGCGGAACTGGTCGCGCAACCGCACACGGCCATTTTCACAATTCAGCCAAAGGCTGGCGAACTGCGCTTTCACCTGATGCCCCAACCATGTTCCGTAGCCTTGCGCCCCGCACACCATCAACTGTCCAACGGCAAATCCCTTGAAGCTACCCGGCGGGCCGAATACCATTGATGTCTCACCAAGTTCAAGCACGCTTTCACCAACCAAAAATGAACCCGGTATTGGTTCATAGTTTTGCACCTCGCTCAAACTCAATACGCGTAAGACCAAATCACCGCCTGCTCTGCCCGGCTTGGCGTGTGCGTCCGAACCGGTCGTCGGGTTCGTTATCTCCGGCTGCACCGCCCCGGCCATTTCATCAGCCAACGGGTCAAACTCACCTGCACGCGGGATATATTCGTTGTGAGATTCACTCATGGCAGCAACTCCATCCATTTAGGGTTTTGTTCAAAAGCGTCCGCAGATATGCGCGCCACATCGGCTACATCTTTGCCTAACTCGCCGTTCATCGTGACAATCCCGCTCAAGTCGAAGGCCGCCACCCGTGCCGCACCTGCTGCGCGCAACGAGCGCGCCCATGCGCGTGCCGCTTTCTGCCCGGCCTCATCCGCGTGCGGATACAAGCAAACAGATTTACCGGCGAACTTGGCCAAGGCTTCCGGCGCAAGACGGTGGTTTGCCGCCCCCAAAACCGCCACGGGCGCGACCAGCTTTTGCTTGCCCTCCACCAACAAGAAATGGTGTAGCGCAAGAAAATCAGGCGCACCCTCCACCAGCGCAATTTTGGGAAACGGCACGCTTTCCAGCACCCCCAACGGCCAAGCCTTGCCAGTCCCCACGCAATGAGATTTGCGTTCAGACAGACGCCCGAATGCGGGCCACGGCTGCCCATCGAGCCGACGAAACTCATAGAGTTGTTGGCGGCTGTCGCTGACACACCATGCGGGGTGTCCCCATAGGTTGCAGAAACGTAGGAACCCGCCAGACTCGGCCATGCGCAATCCCTCAAGCATAAACCCACGACGATCTGAAAGCTCCCGCAGTTCGTTCGCCGTGCCCTCGCGCAACGGCGGGAGCTTCGGCCCCTCCTTCTTTGGAACGTGCAGCTGCCGCTCCGGGTGTGAAATACCAAGCCGCGCTTCGGCGAACCGAATTGCTTCCCCAATCTTGCAGCCGGTCGCCAGCATGATGAAGTCCAGCACGTCGCCACCGGCACCGGTGGCGTGATCTTTATATCGCGTCCCGTCGGCATACACAGAAAAGCTGGGCTTGTTATCCACGCGCATGGGCGCGGGAACGCAGGTGCCCGGCGCACCCGGCAACCCAAGGTCAGTCCACGCCGCCGTGATGGTGTAGCCGTTTTTAATTGCGGTCAGATCGCTCATAGCCCCCGCTCCTTCCGGCGCGCATCATAGCGGCGTTCAAATTCCGCACGATGCTGCTCAAAATAAGCATTGGCTTCTTCCATCGTGTCAAAAACCGCGATGGGAACAAAATCCACGCGACCATTTTCACGGAAAGCGCGCTGGTTGATCTGGACAGCGTCAGCCAAAGACTCGTAGCGGGCGATGGCTTGCGAAGCCGACCAATTCACCAAAAATGGTCCGGGCTTCTTCATTTGGCACCCCCTTCAATCCCCGAACGCAGCAACGCCATCAACGATGCGACTTGGACAAAACACGCGCCGCGCATCTTGCCGGGGCGGCGAATACGGACGATCTTCACCAGTCCGGCTTTTTCCATGTCAAGAATCCAAGACCGGCTGGCACCAGTAAACGGGCACCGCTCACGCGGCGACGGGAGCTTGAAGAATTCCGGCAATTCTCCGGGGGGAACAGATGCAAAGCGCATCCCTAGACCGGCAGGCGCTTGACCCCAAAGGGTCGGCTTTCCAGTGAGATTGCCCTCGGCGGCGTTGTTAACTGACGAATCTTCCGATTTCAGCGCCGGACTCGTTGGCTGCGGCGCATTGTTGGTCATTGGCGTTTTCATTGCTAACGCCAAGATCGGACACTACTCGCGTCACATCATGTGCCGGTCAAATCCCCCAAATTATTTTTTAACTATTTTTAGCAAAAACCCTTTAAAAGAGGGTTTTTCTTCCAAAAACTTTCTTACATTTCACCATTTCCCCCAAATTATTGACCGATCACCCGAAACCGATCCAAAGCCAATTCCACCTCGACATAGGGCATTGGCAGTGGTTGCTTTCGCTGAATCCACTCCCCATTTTGAATATAATATCCAGCCCGGCTTTTCAGCTCCAATTCCTCCCGACGCGCCCGTGCTTGCTTTAAAAAACTCTGCCAGATTTTGCCCTGCGATGTGAGTTCATCTTCGACCCCATTCAAGCGGGTGCGCACTTCTTCGTCGGTTACTTTACCCCACCACCGCGACCAGTGTTTAAACAGCACAGCCCGCAACTCGCTTGCGTCTGGGTCCACGTTTTCAAATTCAAAACGTATCGCGCATGATAATGCGTGCGCAACTTCCTCACATACGCGCTCCGGTGCTGCTGCAACCGCTGCCAAGGGGTGCGGGGAATTGAGCAGCCAATCCCCAAGCCATTGGCCTAGCACCGTTAAGTTTGTTTTAAAACCATAAATGCTGAATGGTCTGCCGCCGCCGGCGTGACCGCCGCTGCCAATCGGCTTTTGCTTTTTCTTGCGTAAAAACTCCTTCACTTTGATACGGCTTTGCCCTGTGGCATGACAGTAATCCCAATGGAACTCCTCATTGGTGTTCAGCCCAGCATAAACCGCCATCGGGGCGAACCAGTTTACGGAGGCCCCGACGCCGGTCACACGCTCGCGCAATACTTTGGCAGCACGCTTTTGTCGTCCTAGCGAATCGGCTTGCCACGCACGCGTCGCCATCATCTGAACTTCCTCGCGCTTGGCACGCCACGCAGCACGTTTACGGTCAATGTTGGCCTTGTATAATCGTGTCGCCGGGTCATCGCCCATTTTCGATGCCCGCCAACAGCGTTCGTAATCTGCGATACTGGCTCCTTGAAGAATTTCATCCTCCAAGGCGGTCTTGAGTTTATTTAACAACCGCCGATCCGCTTCACTTTGTTCGCGTAGTCGTTTCAATTCTTCACCACTTGGCACCAACGCCAAGCGCCGCAACTCGTTTTGAAGCCAAATAAGAATGATTTGCCTACGGAAAATAGGGTCGGGAATATTACGCCATGGTCCGCCATCCGAATATTCATCAGCTGTTAGAACCATCCGCACCCCGCTACAATTTTTAGGGTCGCTCAAGTCCAAATCAAGCAGCCAGCGCAAATCATCAACGGACATATTGGGTGGCAATTTCATGTTTTGAGAAATATGACCACCACGGATAGAAATTCCAGATTTTCCTGATGCCAAGACAATCATTCTGATCTTCACAGCCTTGCTCTTTGCTTGCGGTCGCCGCGTGGCACTTGCTACTGTCCGCCTATGCCGGTGACTTTAGGGCGCGAATCTTCGCGGGACGCAACGCGGCTTTGGCGCAAAGCCCGGCAAATTAAATGACCGCTGCTGAATTCAAAAAGAAATGGTCGCGCTACCAAGGCAAGGAATCATCTGCCTATCAAGAACACTTCAACGACCTGTGCCGGCTGCTAGAGCAAAAGACACCTGCCGAAGCCGACCCCAGCGGCGCGGATTTTTTCTGCTTTCAAAAGCACGTTGTCAAAGACGGTGAACTATTTGGGATTGATAAACCCGACGCCAGCGCGCCAGAAGAACGGGGGTTTGCCGACGTTTGGAAAAAAGAATTTTTCGCTTGGGAATATAAGGGCAAAAAGAAAAACCTCGACGAGGCTTACAAGCAATTGCTCCGCTACCGTGAATCGTTGCTGAATCCACCACTGCTTGTCGTCTGTGATTTTGACCGCTACATCGTCAAAACCAATTTCAACGGCACGGTTCAAGAAGTTTACGAATTCACCAATGACGAGATTGACGAGCCAACCAATTGGCGGGTGCTGCGCGCCTTGTTTGAAAATCCCGACGACCTAAAGCCAAAACACACCACGGCGGAAGTCACCGAAAAGCTGGCTGCGAAGATCGCCGAAGTTGCCAAGTCATTGCAGAAGCGGGAAAGCGTGGAAATCGCGGACGCCACTACCCGCAAGCAGGTGAACTTTGCGCAGCGCAAAAATCTCCGCATCGCTCGGTTCTTGAATCGTATCGTGTTTTGTTTCTTTGCCGAGGATAGCGGGCTGTTGCCGTCCGGCCTGTTCACGGAGATTGTTAAAACCGCGCTGGATGATGAAAAACAATTCGCCGCCGCGTGCGAGGAACTTTTTCGCGTCATGGCGAAAGGTGGGATGTTCGGCCATCACAAAATCCGACACTTCAACGGCCATCTGTTTGAGGAAGCCACGGTATTTGAATTAAACGAGGCCGAGTTAAAAACTCTTGTTGATGCTGCCGAAGCCGATTGGCAATTCATTCAGCCCAGCATCATGGGCACACTATTTGAACGCGCTTTGGATGAAAACCAGCGCGCCCAGCTTGGTGCGCACTACACCAGCGAGACGGACATCCGCACGCTAGTTGAACCGGTTTTGATGTCGCCACTGCGCCTGGAATGGTCGGCGCTCAAAGGTGAACTGACGCCAGCGATCACAAAGGGCAAGGGCAGCAAAGAGCAAAAGGACAAGGCGGCCGCGTTCCTGAAAAAACTTTCATCCGTCACCGTGCTAGACCCCGCGTGCGGCAGCGGCAACTTCCTATACGTGTCGCTGCAACTGCTTTTAGATTTGGAAAAGGAAGTCATCACGTTTGCCACACAGATTGGTTTCGACTTCAAACCGCAGGCCAGTGTGCAGCAGTTGAAAGCCATTGAAATCAATCCCTACGCCTACGAACTCGCGCAGGTATCGGTGCAGATTGGATTCTTGCAATGGCGGCGCGACAACGGTTTTGACAATGACCGCACGCCGGTCTTGCGCGTGCTGGACGGGTTTGAAAACAAAGACGCGCTCATGCACGAAACTTTCAAGAATAAGGCAAAGAACTTGAAAGCCGCACGCGAGGAAGAACACCAGAGTCAGGACAATCTGTTCAAGGTGTATGTTGAACGCGCTTGGCCGGAGTGTGATGTCATCGTCGGCAATCCGCCGTTTCTCGGTGACAAACTCATGCGCGGCGAGCTTGGCGACGACTACGTTGAAGAACTCCGCAAAATTTACGACAACCGGATTCCCGGCCAATCTGATCTGTGCTGTTACTGGTTTGAAAAAGCTCGCGACTTGATCGAACACAAGAAATGCAAACGCGCTGGATTGCTGGCCACGCAGGGGATTCGCGGTGGTGGAAACCGGGAAGTCTTGAAGCGTATCAAAGAAACAGGCGACATTTTTTTTGCTGAAAGTGATCGGAAATGGATTCTTAACGGGGCGATGGTTCACGTCAGCATGATCGGATTTGACAACGGCGAACAATCACCGCGAATTCTTGACGGTGCAATCGTCCCAGCCATTCACAGCAATCTTTCATCTGCTGCCGACACAACTACAGCGGTCGCTTTACTGGACAATTCGGGAATTGCTTTCATCGGAACAACAAAGGGCGGGGATTTTGACATTGAGGAAAGTGAAGCTATATCTATTTTGAATTCGGGAGGAAATCCGAACGGCAAACCAAACAGCGATGTTCTAAAGCCAATTTTAAATGGCCGAGATGTTTTGAGTAGAACGCCGCAGCGTTGGTTGATTGACAACGCCGAAAAGCCACTTAACGAAGCCTGCCAATATGAGCAACCACACAAGCTCGTGGTTGACCGTGTAAAAATTGAACGAGACAACAACCGTGACAAGTGGCTTCGGGAAAACTGGTGGAAACTGCAACGTGTGCGGACAGAGATGAGGTCCGCGATTGCCAACGTCTCCCGTTTTATTGCACTGCCGCGTGTTGCGAAACACCGCGTCTGCGTTTGGTTTGAATGGCCTGTTGTTACAGACGACCAAACTGTCGTTTTTGCCCGCGATGATGATTTTTTCTTTGGTGTTATCCAATCTCGTATTCACGAGGTTTGGGCATACGCGCAAGGCACGCAGGTTCGCGAGCGTGAATCAGGATTCCGATACCGACCGACAGTTTGTTTCGAGACGCTTCCTTTTCCACTCTCGACGCACGCACAGGAAGCCGCCATTGCCGCCGCCGCCAAGGAGCTGAACGCGTTGCGCGAACGCTGGCTGAATCCGCCCGAATGGACGGTGGAAAAGATTCTGGAATTCCCCGGCAGCGTCAACGGCCCATGGTCGCGCTACATCGCCGCGCAAACCGTGGACTCCAAAACCGGTATCGGCACGGTTCGTTATCCACGCCTAGAACCCAAAGACGCCGATTGCGCCGCCAAACTGAAAAAGCGCACGCTCACCAATCTCTAC
>Ga0068856_100003337_pt1 | contig 16307 bp, 15 predicted proteins | sample KBSCornC62_FD_66595 | JGI IMG/M metagenome (GOLD analysis project Ga0068856, IMG submission 66595) | Corn rhizosphere microbial communities from Kellogg Biological Station, Michigan, USA - KBS Corn C6-2 | ecosystem: Host-associated > Plants > Roots > Rhizosphere > Soil ...
CCAGCCCGACACCAGCGCCTCGTGGTCCGGCAGGCTCCAGCCGTCGTCGGACGTAAAGAAGTGATCCTGCAGCACGTAGTGGCGGGCGTAGCTCCAGTAGTTCGGGATCTGGTGGTAGTCATGGTAGCCCATCACATCGGGGTGCCTGATCTTGATCGTGCACGACGGATCGAGCACGTCCTTTCCGCACTTGCCCTTGTGTGCATTGACAGCCTGGTCGACGAACCCGTTCATGCGCCCGCCGTTGATATCGGCCTTTGAGTTCGCGACGTTATGAGGGCCGCCGTTGTTGGTTATCTGGGCGTCGTAGTAGGGGCGCTGGCAGCTGTGGGTGATGGGGTTCCACGAGCAGGTCGTAGGCACGCCATGCTTCATCGGGATCCCGTCGGCCCCCGGGTAGGTGCCGAAGTAGGAGTCGAACGAGCGGTTCTCCTGCACGATCACGATCACGTGGCGGATCTTGTGGATGCCGTGCAGCGCGGAAGCGGGGACGGTGGAGGGCGGCTCGGTCGCGGGCGGGCCTGGGCCGAAGGACGACGTCGAGCGGGCCGAATCCGCGGAGCAGCCGGTCACGAGCACCAGCGTCAACAGGCCCAGGGCCGTGAGGTACCGCGCACGTGAACGTCGCGTCATCGGTCAGACCGTATCGCACGGCTGATTGACGCCCTCCAATCGGATCTGGCCTGCTAGCGCTGCGCCCCCCGCAGCTCGCTCGGCACAGCCGCATCGGCCAGCCGCCGCGCCGCGAAACGCAGCCCGACTGGGTCCGGCCGCACCGGAGCCTCGGGCGTGGGGCGCAGCACCAGCGTCTCGACCGGGGCGTGGGTCAGGATCCATGTCATGTCCTTGGGCGTGAACCCTTCGGCGCGCCCGTGAGGGGCGGGCGCGATGACGCGCGTGAACGGCTCTTCTTCCCAGATCTGCTGCAGCGCGTGCGTGGGCGTGCGGCCCTTCTCGATGCGGGCATCGACGGGGACGCCCGCGCGCAGCGCGGCCTGCTCGACCGCCTCCAGCAGCGGCAGCGCCCGCGCCACCTCGGCCTCCATCGGTGCGTCCGGCGGCAGCCGCAGCGGCACCACCACCAGGTAGGCCGGCACCAGCGTCGCCCGCTCCGCCTGGCTCACCCTGATGGCCGCTGCCAGCACCCGCCCGTCCAGCGCGCCGCCGGTGAACGGCACCAGGATCCTGCGGCTGCCGTCGAACCCACGGGTGCGCCGCCGGCGCCGCGCCGCCAGGAAGATCGCCAGAGCCATTGCCGCGAGCAGGCCCGCCAGGACTGCCGTCATCACGATCACGGCGCGTCCTCCCGGTCGGCGCGGTTGGCAACGATGCGGATGTCGATGCCCGGTAGCTCCCGCACCAGCGCCGACACCAGCGACCCGCGCAGGATCTCGATGCGGCGTCGCTCGTCGGGCGTGCCCAGCACCACGTAGGTCGTCCCGCGCTCCTTCACGATCTGCTTGATGGTGTCGACCAGGTGCGAGGACTCCTGCTCCAGGAAGTGGCCGCCGAGGATGATCACCAGCCGTTTCAGCGCCGCCAGTGACGCCGCCTCCTGATCGGTGAGTTTGCGGCCGGGAGGGCGCACCCACAGAACGTCCAGCTCGGCGCCCAGCCGCTTGGCCGAGCGCCAGGCCCGGCGCAGTACCCGCTGGGAGTTGGGCCCGGGCGTGGCCAGCACCAGCACCCGCTCGGCTACCGCTTGGCGGCTCAGTGGATCGAGCAGGTCGCTCTCGCGCCGCTCGCCCACGTCCTCGGCTACCTCGCGCAGTGCGAGCTCGCGCAGCGCGTCCAGGTTCTCGAGCCGGAAGAAGTTCGAGAGCGCGGCATCCACGCGGTCCTTCCGGTAGACCTTCCCGGCTCGGATCCGCTCGTGCAGCGCATGCGGCGCCAGGTCGACCAGAACCACCTCGTCGGCCTCGTCCAGGATCCGGTCGGGGAACGTCTCGCGGACGCGCACGTGCGTCAACTCCAGCACCGTGTCGTTGAGGCTCTCCAGGTGCTGGATGTTGACGGTCGAGATCACGTCGATGCCGGCGCCCAGGATCTCGTCGATGTCCTCGTAGCGCTTCGCGTTTCGCATGCCCGCGGCGTTCGTATGCGCCAGCTCGTCGACTAGCGCCAGCTCAGGCGCGCGCCCGATCACCGCGTCGAGGTCCATCTCGGTCAGCTCGAGTCCGCCGTGCTCGGCCCGCAGGCGCGGCACCTGCTCGATGCCGTCGGCCAGTGCGATCGTGTCGGGGCGATCGTGCGGCTCGAGGTAGCCGATCACGACATCGCGTCCCTCATCGCGGGCCTGGCGGCCTTCCTGCAGCATCCGGTAGGTCTTGCCGACGCCGGCCGCCATGCCCAGCAGAATTCGGTAGCGGCCGCGCACTCACGCGCCGAACACGTTGTGGACGACAAGGTCGATCGCCTTGATGCCGATGAAGGGGAGCACCACGCCGCCCGCCCCGTAGATCAGCAGGTTGCGCCGCAGCAGGGCGGTCGCGCCGATCGCGCGGTACTTGACGCCGCGAAGCGCCAGCGGCACGAGCGCCGGGATGATCAGCGCGTTGAACACGATCGCCGAGATGATCGCACTCCTGGGCGTGCCCAGTTGCATGACGTTGAGCGAGTCGAGCGGGCCGCGCCGGCCGTGCACCCCGTACGTGAACGCGAACATCGCAGGCAGGATCGCGAAGTACTTTGCGACGTCGTTGGCGATCGAGAAGGTGGTGAGCGCGCCGCGTGTGATCAGCAGCTGCTTGCCGACCTCGACGATCTCGATCAGCTTGGTCGGGTTGGAGTCGAGGTCGACCATGTTGCCGGCCTCCTTCGCGGCCGACGTGCCCGTGTTCATGGCCACGCCCACGTCCGCCTGTGCCAGCGCCGGCGCGTCGTTGGTGCCGTCGCCGGTCATCGCCACCAGTCGGCCCTTGGTCTGCTCCTCCTTGATCAGCGCCATCTTGGCCTCCGGCGTGGCCTCGGCCAGGAAGTCGTCGACGCCCGCCTCGTCGGCGATGACGGCGGCGGTGACGCGGTTGTCGCCTGTGATCATGATGGTGGTGATGCCCATCCGCCGCAGCTCGTCGAAGCGCTCGCGCATGCCGCCCTTGACGATGTCCTTGAGGTGGATCACGCCCAGCACGTAGTTGTCCTGTGCCACAACCAGCGGCGTGCCGCCCTGCCGGGCGATCCGCTCGACCTGTTCGTCGAGGCCGGCGGGCGAGCGACCGCCGTGCTCCTCCACAAAGCGCTTGACCGCATCGGCTGCGCCCTTGCGGAGCATGTTGCCGTTCATGTCAACGCCGCTCATGCGAGTGGTGGCCGAGAACGGCACGAACGTGGTCTCCACGGTCGAGAGCTGTTGCTCGCGGAGGCCGTAGCGCTCCTTGGCCAGCACCACGATCGAACGCCCCTCCGGCGTCTCGTCCGCCAGCGACGCCATCTGCGCGACCCTCGCCAGCTCCTCCTCGACGACGCCGTCGACGGGTACGAACTCGGACGCCTGGCGGTTGCCGAGCGTGATAGTGCCGGTCTTATCCAGAAGCAGCACGTCCACGTCGCCGGAGGCTTCGACGGCCCGGCCGGACATGGCCAGCACGTTCCGCTGCACCAGCCTGTCCATCCCCGCGATGCCGATGGCCGATAGCAGCGCCCCGATCGTGGTCGGGATCAGCGCGACCAGCAGGGCGATCAGCACCGTCTGGGATTGCGGCGAGCCGGCGTAGATCGCGAACGGGGCGAGCGTCACCACGGCCGCCAGGAAGGTGATCGTGAGCCCCGCCAACAGGATGTTGAGCGCGATCTCGTTGGGCGTCTTGCGGCGCTCGGCGCCCTCCACGAGGGCGATCATGCGGTCCAGGAACGATTTGCCCGGCTCCTGGGTAACGCGGATCACGAGCTTGTCCGAGAGCAGCTTCGTACCGCCCGTGACCGCCGAGCGGTCGCCACCCGATTCGCGGATGACCGGCGCCGACTCGCCGGTGATGGCTGACTCGTCGACCGAGCCGACGCCGTCGATCACCTCGCCGTCGGCGGGGATCACCTCCCCCGCGACCACCTCGACCACGTCGTCGCGCTGCAGCTCTGGCGCCGGGACGTCTTCGAGCGTGCCGTCGAGCCCCTGACGGTGGGCGACGGTGGTCGTGCGCGTGGCCCTAAGCGCGTTCGCCTGCGCCTTGCCGCGGCCCTCGGCGATGGCCTCGGCGAAGTTCGCGAACAGCACCGTCAGCCACAGCCAGAACGCGATCGTGCCCACGAATCCGAGGTCACCCGTGTGGCCGCGGACCAGGTCGAGGATGAAGATCCCGGTCGTGATGACGCTGCCGATCTCGACGATGAACATCACCGGATTGCGCGCCTGCTTGCGCGGATCCAGCTTCGGGAACGAGTCCTTGATCGCCGCCCAGACGATCTCCTGCGAGAACATGCTTGCCGACTCCCGTGCCATCAGTGACTCCCGATCCGATCGAGTGCGAGGTTCAGTTCCAGCACGTTCACGCCCGGCTCACCGAACACGCCGATCCAGCGGCCGTCGGTGTTCTGGGAGATCAGGTGCTTGACCGTCGCCAGCGGTAGGTGGCGCACGGCGGCGACCCGCGGCGCCTGCAGGTTCGCGTAGGCCGGCGAGATGTCGGGGTCGATGCCCGATCCGCTCGTCGTGACCGCGTCCACCGGGATGTCGCTCGCGGTCAAACCGAGGTTGTAGGGGCGCTCTTCCTTCAGGATCGCGCGGATCTGCGTGCGCACCTGCGCCCGCAGCGCCGAGCTGGTCGGCCCCAGGTTCGAGAAGGTGGTGGCTCCGGCGTTGTACGGGGGCGTCGTGGCGGAGGGACGCTCGTGGAAGTACTGCGGCTTGGTGAATGCCTGTGCCGCCAGCTTCGATCCCACCACGCGGCCGTTGACGGTGATCAGGCTGCCGTCGGCCGCGCTCTTGAACGCGACCTGGGCGATGCCTGTCATCAGGAGCGGGTAGATCAGTCCGAAGCCGACCGTCAGGACGACGGCGGCGACGATCGAGCGGCCGATGGTGCGGATCATGACAGGCCCTCCACGATCGGCCCAAGCGTAAGGGCGGGGAAGATCATCAGCCCGGCGGTGAGCACGATGATCGCGACCAGCAGCACCGCGAAGGTGGGACCGTCGGTGCGAAACGTGCCGGCCGACTCGGGATGCGTCCGCTTCCCGGCCAGCGTGCCGCCCACCGCCAGCGCGGCCACCAGCGGCACGAACCTGCCCAGGTACAGCGCGACCGAGCCCAGGTTCGCCGCGAACGGCAGGCCGCCGTAGCCCGCGAACGCGCTGCCGTTGTTGTTTGCCTGCGACGTGTACGCGTAGAGGGCTTCGGTGAACCCGTGGGCGCCGGTGTTGTACATCGACGCCAGGCCGGCATGGGTGACCACCGAGATGCCGGCCAGGATCAGCGCCATCGAGGGTACGAACAGCGCACCCACGGCGGCCAGCTTGATCTCGCGCGCCTCGATCTTCTTGCCGAGGTACTCGGGCGTACGGCCGACCATCAGCCCGGCGACGAAAACGGCGATCAGGATGTAGAAGAACATGCCGTACAGCCCGGAGCCGACACCTCCCCAGATCACCTCGCCGAAGAAGATATTGACGAGCGGAACGGCGCCGCCGAGCGGCGTGAACGCATCATGGCCGCCGTTCACCGACCCGTTGGACGCGTCCGTCGTCACCGTCGCCCAGAGCGCGGTGTCGGCGATGCCGAAGCGAACCTCCTTGTCCTGCATGTTGCCGCCGCTTTGCAGCGAGCTGGAAGCGATGTTCACCCCGGAGTCACGCAGCACCTGCGAGCCGTGCTGCTCGGCCGGGTAGGCGATGGCGAAGCCCACCGCCATCAGCACGAACATGGCGCTCCAGACCGCCCAGGCCTGGCGCATGCGTCCGATCATGCGGCCGAACATGAACACCTGGGCCATCGGGATCAGCAGGATCGCGATCACCTCGATCAGGTTGGTGAACCCGTTGGGGTTCTCGAACGGCACCGCCGAGTTGGAGTTGTAGAAGCCGCCGCCGTTGGTCCCCAGCTGCTTGATGGCGATCTGCGAGGCCACCGGCCCGCGGGCGATCGTCTGCTTGGCGCCCTCGAGCGTGGTGGCGGTGGCATGGCCGTCGAGCGTCTGGGGGACCCCCTGCCACACGAGGATCAGGCCCAGCACGACCGACAGCGGCAGCAGGATGTACACCAGCGAGCGGTAGAGGTCGCGCCAGAAGTTGCCGAGGTCAGAGGTCGTGCGGCGCGCAAACCCGCGGATCACGGCGGCAAGCACCGCCATCCCGACCGCGGCCGACACGAAGTTCTGCACCGCCAGGCCGGCCATCTGCGACAGGTACGACATCGTGAACTCGCCGCCGTAGTACTGCCAGTTGGTGTTGGTGACGAAGCTGGCCGTGGTGTTGAGTGCGATCGGCGCCGTGACGTCGGGCAGGTGATCCGGGTTCAGGGGCAGGTGCGCCTGCCAGCGCAGCAGCAGGTAGAGCAGCACCGTGAAGACGACGCTGAACACGACCACCGATCCGGCGTAGCCCTTCCAGTTCTGTTCGCGCTCGGGGCTGGATCCGACCAGCCGCAGGAACAGGCGCTCGCCTCGTGCCAGCCGTCCGTTCACGAAGCCGAAGCTGCCCTCGTACACGCGCGCCATGTAGATACCGAGCGGGTAGGCGAGCGCGGTCAGGATCACTGCGTAGAGGACGATCTGTGCGATTCCGTTGGCTGTCATCTACAACCGCTCCCCGCGAAACAGGGCATACACGAGGTAGGCGAAGATCGCGATCGCGACGACCAGGCCGAATGCGTTGCCGGCGGTCATCAGACCCGCTCCAGGACGTGCCGGAGCACGACGATGAAGCCGTAACATCCTGCGCTTATCAGCACTGCATAGAGGTCGTACATGCCGTATCTCCCTCGGTGTGATTGCTACCACTGAAGCTACCGAGGGCAGGCTGACGGCCGCCTGAACATCACGGCATGCGGTCTGAAGATTGTCTGAAGCGGTTTCTCGGTCAGCGGTCGGGGTCGACCAGCCGGTAGCCGGCGCCCGGCTCCGTGATCAGGTACCGCGGCCGGGCCGGATCGGGCTCGATCTTGCGCCGCAGCTGTGACACGTGCACGTGCAGCAGGTTCGACTCGCTACCGTAGCCAGGGCCCCACACGTCACGCAGGATCGCCCTGTGCGTCATCAGCTTTCCCTCGTTCTTGGCCAGCGTGCGAAGAATGTCGAATTGGTGGGGGGTGAGGTGGACCTCGTTGCCTGCCACGGTAACAAGGTGCTTCTCGAGATCGACGAGCAGGTCGCCAACCTGGATCACCGGCTCGCCCGTCGGGCTGGCACGGCGCAGCGCGGCGCGCAGCCGCGCGAGCAGCTCGTCGATACCGACCGGCTTGGTGACGTAGTCGTCTGCGCCGGCGTCGAGCGCGGCGATCTTCTCGCGCTCGTCGCCGAGTGCCGAGAGCACGATCACCGGCGCCGAGCTCCACGTACGCAGCTCCCGGCACACGTCCGTGCCGCTGCCGTCAGGCAGCACCAGATCGAGGATCACGGCATCGGGCGGCCGCATCGCCGCCTCGGCCAACGCCCCGGCGGCCGTGTCCGCCGTCTCCACCTGGTAGCCGGCGCCTCGCAGGCTGGTACGCAGCGCCCGCAAGATCTGCGGCTCGTCGTCCACCACCAGCACACGCGTGCCAGTCACGCGTGCATCTTGACAGTCGATTCTGTTGGGAGTGCCAACACAAACGTGGCTCCCTGTCCGGCGCGGGATTCGGCCCAGACGCGACCGCCGTTGGCCTCGGCGAAGCCGCGGGCGATCGCCAGGCCGAGCCCGGCGCCTCGCTGTCCGGCGGCCGTCCCGCCTCGCTGAAACGGCTCGAATAGACGATCTCGCTCCTCCGCCGGGATGCCGGGGCCATGGTCGATCACCCGCACGTACACCTCGGACGGGGTTCCGCTCACCTGCAACCTGACAGGTGCCTCCGGCGGCGAGTACTTGAGTGCGTTCTCGATCAGGTTGGCCAGCGCGCGTTCGATCTGGTGCGCGTCCGCCCGTACCGCCGGGCTCCCGGCCCCAAGCGCCACCTGCACCCGGTCGGCGTCGTCCACATCCGCGATCGCCTGTACCACCAGGTCGTCGACCGAGCACAGCGCCAGGTGGGGCTCCGCCGCGCCGGACTGCAACCGGGACAGATCGAGCAGGTTGGAGACGATCCGGTCGAGCCGCGCCGCCTCGATCAGGATCGCCTCGAGCAGCTCATGCCGGTCCTCCCGCGCGAGCTCCAGGTCGTCGCGGTCGAGCGCCGAGGCCGAGGTCAGGATCGCCATCAGGGGTGAGCGCAGGTCGTGGCTGACCGACCGCAGTAGCGCCGTCTTCATCGCGTCGCTGCGCCGCAGCGCCTCTGCCTCCAGCGCCTCGGTCTGGAGCCGCTCGCGGTCGAGGGCCACGCCCAGCAGCGATGCCAGACCTGGTAACAGGCGTCGACGTGCGCCGCGATCGGGTCGCAGCGGCGTATCGAGGTGGATCACGCCGACCGATCGGCCGCCGGCTACCAGCTCGGCATCGTTCGTCCGGCCGGGAGTGGGGGAGCCACCCAGCTCGATGCGGACGCCCTCGACCTCGAGCACGCTGGCCACCTCCTCTTCGATGTGGTCGAGCTGCTCGGTGACCTGGCCGCGCTGCAGCAGCGAAGCGGCGATCTCGGCCAGCAGCGCCGACTCGGTAGCGCGCAGCCGCGACCGCGACGCCAGCTCGCTGACGACGACGGCGGTGACGAGGAACACCGCCAGCGAGAACCAGTTGCTGGGCTCGGCCAGGGTGAACGTGTAGAGCGGCGGCAGGAAGAAGAAGTTGAAGGCGAGCATCGACGCCACCGCGACCGCCACCGACGCGACGCGACCCCACAACACGGCCACCGGCAGCACAGCGAACACGTACAGCACGCCCAGGGTCAGCACCGGCACGAACGACTGCAACAGCTCGATAATGAGGGTGACCACAACGATGCCCGCGACACCGGTGGCGAACCCCAGCCACGCGGCCGGTCGCGTCGCGAACCGATCCAGCGTCCAGGCTTTCATGCGTGGGACGGTAGACGAGCGCGCCGATCCTCCGCGGCTGCTCTAGATATCGATTACGGGCGACCGTACACTCGAGGCGCTGGCTCTGGCGGCTCCATCGAATTCGAGCGTTGCTCGAGGGGGAAACGATGTTCGAACTCAAGCGCGTCTGCGGTCTTGTCATGGTCGTGCTCGCGGTCGCCGCCATGGGGGGATCCGCGGCCGGCGCTCAGGCATCGGTTGCTCCCCAGGTGCGCTCGATGCGCGCGGCCAAGCTGCTGGTCGCCCGGACACTGCCTGCGCGTCTGCGCGCCCGCGTCCCCTCGGAGGCGGGCGCGCCGCTGAGCCCGGGTACCGATCTGCTGCTGTTCACGGATCCGGTGCGGATGCAGGTGCACGGCCTCACCTACCGGATGAGCATGTTTGCAGACACCACAGTCGACCAGTTCGGCAGCGTGCCCCAGCTGAGCGTCGGGTTCGATCGCACCTCGCGCGGGGCGCGCGGACGGATCAACGGGTTCCAGGAGCACGTGTACGGGTTCTCGTCGACCGACATGGTCATGACCGCCGACCAGGGCCTGGCCGGCTTGCGCATCGACACGCGGCGGACGTTCCGCCCGACACGGGTGGACATGAACCTCGTGCCCGACGAGGTGCAGTCGGCGAGCTGCCGTCTGTACTTCGGTGGCCGCGGCACGCAGTCGGTGGCCGAGGGTACGCTCGATACGACGGCGTTCCGGATCCACACCGGCACCTGGCCATACTTCGGCACGGTCACCACGGCGCCGCAGACGGCGATTGCGATCGCGGATCCGGGCTGCATCTCTGGAGGTGTGGGAGGCGTCGCCTTCGGGCGCAACGTGCATCGCTACCACGAGCCCTGCCAGGGTCGTGAGTCGATCGCCGCCGGTTCGGCGTTCGGCTCCACGAGCTGGCAGGCTGACGTCGGCTACGGCGGCGCGCGGGCCTTTCTCGGCGCGCAGACCGAGAGCAGCACCACCACCAACCTGGTGGGGCATTTCGCGGACGCCCTTCAGTCCGCGGCGGGCATGCCCCGGCCGCATCGCTCTGCGCACGGCGCCGTTGCCAAGATCGGCACGAGCGGGAACCCGATGTTCAGTGGCAGCGCGACCTTCGTGTCGCACCGGCGTCCGTCGGTGTCGAAGGTACACGTCTGCTCCGCCGGGCGGACGCTGCGCCGGTTCGTCGCAACGCGCTACCGGGGCACACTGAGCCCGGACGACAGTGCACCGCTGACGGCGCTGTTCGACACAGGCGGCTTCGCGCTCGAGCGCGGTTCGGCGTTGCTGCTGATCCGCAGCTACCTGAGGTAAACGCCGGCCGATCCCGTTCCGCGGGATGTAGTATCGCGGCCATGAACGAGACGCTGAGCGAGACCATCGACCGCTACAACGACGCCTGGAACGCGCAGGACGTCGAGATGATCGCGCGCTACCACCACCCCGAGATCGTGTTCCAGAACCACACGGCGGGAGAGCGGGTGGAGGGCGCCGAGGCCGTGAGCGCGCACATCGCCGGCATCTTTGCCGGCTGGCCCGACCTGCACTTCCGCGGCCGGCGCGCCTACTACGGCGACGACTTCGTGGTCAGCGAGTGGACGGCCACGGCCACCCATCCCGACGGCCGCAAGCTGGAATGGGACGGCATCGACGTGTTCCCGTTCCGCGACGGCCTGATCGCGCGCAAGGACGTCTACTCGACCAGCGGCAGCGCGCGCGTGCTCGGCTCCTGATCCGCCCACGCCGCCGGTTCCGGCGCGGGTGTTAGGGTGCCGCCTGGGCCGGCCGGAGGTGCGCATGGCTGAGATCGTTATCGTGGGAGGGGGGATCGGCGGACTGTCGGCCGCACTGCTGCTGGGCCGCGACGGCCACCAGGTGGTTGTGTGTGAGCGCGACCCGGCCCCGGTGCCCGAAACGAACGACGCGGTCTGGTCGGACTGGCCGCGGCCTGGCATCCCGCAGTCGCGGCTCGGCCACTCCTTCCTGGCCGGGTTCCGGTTGCTGCTGGCCCAGCGTCTACCCGACGTGCTGGCCGACATCCTCGCGTTGGGTGCGCCGGAACTGGACGAGGCGCGGGACATGCCAGGCGATGAGCGGACGGCGGCGGATGCGGAGCTGGTGACGATCATGTGCCGGCGGCCGGTGCTCGAAGCCGCGTTCCGCCGGGCGGCCGCGAGGGAACCGGCGGTCGAGCTGCGGGCAGGGTGCCAGGTGACCGGGCTCCTCGCCGACGATCGGGCCGGAGACGGCGCGCCGCGCATCACGGGCGTGACCACCCGCGACGGCGCCGTGCCTGCCGATATCGTGGTGCTGAGCGGCGGTCGGCTCGGCCTGGCGCCGGCCCTGTTCGCCGAGGCCGGGGCGACCCTCGAGGAGCAGTCGGTGCGTTGTGGGTTCATCTGCTACACCCGCTACTTCCGGATCCACCCGGACGAGGGCGAGGACGAGCGAGTGGCGACCCAGCTGACCGTGCACGGAGACACCGGGTACATGCAGTACGAGATGGTCGGCGCCGACTCCGCAACGTTCTGCGTCGAGCTGCTGGTGCCTGCCGCCGATCGCGACTTCCGCTGCCTGCGCCACGAGCCGGCCTGGATGGCGGCGGCGCGGGCGCTGCCCGAGTGCACGGAGTGGATGAGCCCGGACCGCTCTGCGCCGATCAGCGCGATCGCGGCGATGGGCGGGGAGCGAAACACGCTGCGGCGGTTCGTGCGCGACGGGCGCCCGGCGGCGTTGGGCGTCCACGTGATCGGCGACGCGCGCTGCCAGACCAACTCCGCCTATGCCTGGGGATCGCGGCACGCGCTGGTCGCCGCCTGTGCTGTGCGAGACGTGGTCGCCGAGCATGGGGGCGACCCCGAGGCTCAAGCTCTGGCGCTCGATCAGCAGCTGGGCGCCGAGCTGGCGGGGCGCTTCGAGCACTCGCGGCAGTTCGACCTGGCCTGGCACCAGGCCTCTCGGGACGAGCCCGAGTGGCCGACGATCGATGACGGTCCGGGCCTGATGGCCAAGGTGCTGAGGCCGGCCGCCGATCACGACGCCGAGGTGTTCCGGGCGGTGATGCGCTGGGATCTGCAGCTCGATCCAGTGGACACGATCTACGCCAACCACGAGCTGGTGGAGCGGGCGCGTGCCGTGATGGCGACCAACCCGAAGGCTGCCGAGGAACCGTCGCGTCCTGGTCGCGACGATCTGCTCGAGATCGCCGGCGTGGCGCTTCGCGTTGCGTACCGGCCGTCCGATTTGGGATAGTGGGGTCGTGTTCGACCACGTCACCGTGCGGGTGTCGGACCGCGGCGAGTCCGAGCGGTTCTACGCGGCCGTGCTCGCGGCGCTCGACCGCCCGCCGACGTACTCCGGGGAGGACCTGGCTGAGTGGAACGATTTCTCGCTCTGCCAGGCGACCCGCGCGTGCCCGCCCACCAAGCGGCTGCACGTGGGCTTCGCCGCGAGCTCGCCGGAGCAGGTCGATGCGTTCTGGCAGTCCGGCACCGAAGCCGGGTTCCTCGACGACGGCCGGCCGGGGTTGCGGCCGCGCTACCGCGACGACTACTACGGCGGGTTCCTCCGCGACCCGGATGGGAACAGCGTGGAGGCAGTGCACCACAGCGACGTGCGGCCCGGCGGGATCGACCACCTGTGGGTGCGGGTGGCCGACCTGGACGCGTCGCGCGGGTTCTACGAGGTGGCGTCACCGCACGCCGGCATCCGGCTGGTGGACGAGCACCAGGACCGGGTGCGGTTCGCCGGTGACGGCGGCTCGATGTCGCTGGTGACCGGGCCGTCCACGGAGGGCCTGCACATCGCGTTCGCGGCCAGTGACGATGCGACGGTCGAGGCGTTCCACCGCGCCGCCACCGCCGCCGGCTACGCCGACCACGGGGCGCCCGGGGAGCGGCCGCAGTACCACGACGGCTACTACGCGGCCTACGTGCTCGATCCCGACGGAACCAACGTCGAGCTCGTGAACCACCATCGCCGCTGACGGCCCGACCGAGTTCGAGCAGATCGTCCGTCGGCTGGAGGCGGAGGGCTTCAAGGTCGTCGTGCCACCCTACGGGCTCCTGCTGGGGTCGGCCATGCGGGCCGCGAGGAAGCAGGCCGATCCCCAGATGGCGTTCATCGTGCCGGTGAAGACGCATGCGCGCTGGTGGCGGCACGCCTGCGCGGAGGGTGAGGTGCGCCTGCTGAACGGCCGCCTCTGGATCCCGGCCAGGGGGCGCCAGTCGATCCCGACCGCGGTCGTGATCTTCGGCCGGCCGGCCCGCGTGGTCGAATGGGACGGGCGGGGCGCGGCGCCCTAGCGGGCGCGAACCGGCAGCCCGCGGCCGCCCAGCAGCGGCGCCGCGCGGTCGCGCAGCCGCAAGGCCGCGAACAGCGTCATCGCGATGCTGGCCGCGCCCGACACCGCGTAGGCCGCCTCGGTGCCGCCCTGCGATGCCAGCCAGCCGGCCAGCAATCCGCCCATCGGCCCGGCGCCGTTGAAGGCGAAGAAGTAGAGGCCGATCACGCGCCCGCGCAGATGGTCGGGCGCGTTCAGCTGCAGCAGCGAGTTGGCGTTCGACGTCCAGAGCGTGAAGCTGAGGCCGGTCATGAACAGCAGCAGCGATGCCAGCGCAAGGCCGCTGACCGGCGCCAGCGCCAGCTGGGTGAGGCCGAAGCCGAAGGTACCGGCGAGCAGCAGCCGCCAGCTGGCGCGGCCGAGCGTGGCCGACGTGAGGGCGCCGCCCAGCGCACCCAGGCCGAAGAATGCGCTCAGCACGCCGAACACCTCGGGGCCGCCGCCCAGCGTCTGCTTGGCCATCACCGGCAGCAGCACGTTGAAGTTGAAGGAGAAGGTGCTGACCACGGTCACGATCATCAGCGCCATCAGCACCTCCGGAGCGCCGCGCACGTAGCGGAATGCCTCGCGGGTGCCGCGCAGGAGGGTGGGCCGCTCGGCGTTGGCCGAGCGCGGGAACATCTCGTCGCTTCGCATCAGCAGCAGGCCGATCAGCACCGCCGCAAAGCTGACGGTGTTGAGCGCAAAGCAGAGGCCGGCGCCGGCCAGGGCCACGACCACGCCGCCCATGGCGGGGCCGACCACGCGGGCGGCGTTGAACAGGCTCGAGTTGAGCGCGACCGCGTTCGGCAGCTCGTCACGTCCCACCATCTCGAAGGTGAGCGCCTGGCGGGCGGGCGCATCCAGCACCAGCACGGTGCCGCGCAGCGCCGCCAGCAGCAGCACCTCCCAGGTGGTGATGGCGCCGGCCAGCGTCAGGGCGGCCAGCACGCCGGCGATCACCATCGAGATGACCTGCGTCGAGATCACGGTGCGGCGGGCGTCGAGGCGGTCGACGACCACGCCGGCGAACAGGCCGAACACCGTGAACGGCAGGAACTGGCAGAGCGCCAGCAGGCCGACCGCCAGCGGCGAGTGCGACAGCTCGAGCACCAGCCAGCCGGTCGCGATGTTCTGCATCCAGGTGCCGCTGACGGAGATCACCTGCCCGCCGAAGAACAGACGGTAGTTGCGGTGCCGTCGGAGGCTGGCGAACGTGCGGCGGTTGACGCGAAGCAGGGCCGCGGTCAAGCCGGCTCAGCCTCCAGCAGCCGGGTGAGCGGATCGATCACGCTGTCGATGGCGGCCAGCTCGATCTCGGTCAGGCGTCCCAGACGGGATGCCAGCCAGGCCGTCCGGCGCGACCGCGCGGAGCGCAGCACGCGCTGGCCGGCATCGGTCAGCTCCAGCCCGACCCGGCGCCTGTCGGCCTGCGCGCGCGTGCGCTGCAGCAGGCCCGCGCTCTCGAGGCGGGTGAGAGCGGTGGACATTGCGGCGGTGGACACGCCTTCGCGGACGGCCAGCTCGCGAACCCCGATGCCAGGGCTGGTACGGACCACGTGCAGCAGCGCCGCCTGGCCGCCGGTGATGCCGAGCGGTGCCAGCTCGCGGCGCAGATGACGGTTCAGCTGAAGGAGCACCGGCCGAAGCCGGTTTGCCACGGTCACCGTATCCAAAGTAGTTATCATGGTTAACAGTTTAGCGGGTTACCGGCTTTCGCGCCACCCCTAGGAGCCCAGCAGGGGCCCGCGGTGGTCCCTACAGCGGTGCCGGCGCCAGCGCCTGTCCGGCAACCGGTCGGCCGGCGACCAGCACCAGCCAGATCCGCTGCCGCTCAGCCAGCACGGCGATCCCCGCGAGCGGGTCGCCGTCCGCCACCAGCAGATCAGCTACGGCGCCTTCCCGGACAACGCCGACGTCCTCCAGGCCGAGGGCGGCAGCGCCGTTGGCTGTGGCTGCGCATACCGCCTCCTCGTTGCCGAGCCCGGCATCAGCCATGCGCACCAGCTCGATCAGGTTGTCGCCGGGCGGGCCGCTGTCGTGGCCCATCGCCATCGTCACACCCGCGGCCCGCGCCGCCGCGACGGTCGCGTAGGCCTCCTCCTGCTGCACCTTGGCCTGCTCCACCAGCACCGGTGCGAAGCATGTGACGAACCGCTCGGACAGATCGTGGAAGGTGGACAGGGTCGGCACCAGCACCTGCCCGCGTTCAGCCATCGCGGCCAGCAGCTCGGGCGCGCGGTGCAGCGACAGCCCGTGCTCGATCGTGTCGACGCCCTGCTCGATCGCCATCCGCGTGCCCGCCAGGCCCTCGGCGTGGGCGGCGACCCGGAAGCCCACGCGATGGGCCTCGTCCACGATCGCGGCCAGCTCTGCGGGCGTCATCTGCGCGGGCTCGGGATCCTCGCGCACCGCCGAGCGCGCGCCGGTTGCCATCACCTTGATGAAGCCGGCGCCGGCGCGGATCTGCTCGCGCACCGCCTTGCGCATCTCGTCGGGGCCGTCCGCCTGCCGGTACATGGTGTTGAAGATGGCACCGCCCGGCGACGTGGCCGAGATGATGCGTCCGCACGGGATCACCCGCGGGCCCTCGAGCAGGCCCAGGTCGACCGCCTGGCGCACCGCGATGCCCTCGTCGTCGTAGCTGCCGACGTCGCGCACGGTGGTGATGCCCGCCGCCAGCAGGGCGGTGGTGGTCCTGGCCAGCACGAAGTAGCCGAGCTCGCGGCGGCGCGGCTCCTCACCGTGCAGGTGCTCCGGCGGCCCGAAGCCGGGGCTGCGCGAGGTGTCGCTCGACAGGTGCACGTGCGCGTCGATCAGCCCCGGCATCAGGGTGCGCCCGTCCGCGTCGATCGATCCCGGGGGCCGCGAAGCGGCGCCGATCGGCCCGATCGACTCGATCCGGCCATCCGC
>Ga0068856_100003340_pt1 | contig 16297 bp, 3 predicted proteins | sample KBSCornC62_FD_66595 | JGI IMG/M metagenome (GOLD analysis project Ga0068856, IMG submission 66595) | Corn rhizosphere microbial communities from Kellogg Biological Station, Michigan, USA - KBS Corn C6-2 | ecosystem: Host-associated > Plants > Roots > Rhizosphere > Soil ...
AGACGATCGTTTCCTTTTCATAAGCTGCTCGAATCGCTTCCAAATCGGCCTCATCGATGAGACTGCCGTCACCGTAAAAGGCATTGCGCGGCGGCGCACCACCCGAAGAGTTGAGCAGCAAGTCACGAATCTCGGGCTCCAGGCTCGAGACATGAAACAGATGCGCCTGGTTGAACCAGACGATTTCACCTGTTTCCGGATGTTCTGCTACCGCCTGGCAGACCTCGGATGTAGAGAGCCATTTATCGTTTTTCCACTGAAACTCAATCCCCGCCTTGAGGCAAAACTGTTCGACATCCTCGCGATTGGCCGTTTGAAAAACATTCTGCCACGCAAGATCGAGTGCATCGTCGTAGTTCCGAACATAACAAACTTTCTTCCGGCTGAACCGATCGCGAATTGAACTGTCTATGCGACGGTACACCTTGCGACTATCGGCAATTGGTGTTTCGCCACCCTCAGCCGCAGTCTCCATACAAAAGAAACCCAGCATCATTGGCCACTGCCGCGTGTAAGACATCTCATTGTGCAGTGGAATGGTCTGGTGTGCCGGGTACTCGGTAGAAGTGTAAATCTTCCCGCTCACTTGGGTTCGCGGTGTGGAACGATAAGAGTAATCGAGCAATTCGCCGGTTAACGACTTCATGAATTGTTCGAATTCATCAACCCTGTTCACGTTGAAGTCCCGAAAGAGAATTGCGCCATATTGCAAAAGCTCTTGCTCGATATGCTGCCTGTTACCGCCAACCCAATCGACAAGATTAAGACCTTCGACAGCGGGCTCAAGCAATCGCAATGTGCCCGCATCCGACAAGAAGCCCTCCCTGACCAGTTGCTGCTGCGAAAGGGCAATTCGCTTACGCTTTGCTGCACCCGGTGGACGGACTGATTCTATTGAGTCGGAGTGGTCCAAGGTTCCTCCACGGTTGTCGGTTGTAGTCGTCCTAACGCTTTGCGTTTGACTGATTTCAGTTTGCGGTGGCTTGCTTCTTCGAGCTGCTCGCTTAACTCTTCACGATAGTCATGAGCGACGGTCGCGAGCATAGTGCGCAAAGCACTTAACCGAGATTCAGGGTTAGCGGTGATTATGGCCAGCAATGCTTGAAACTGTTTTTCGATCTGTACGATCGATTCAGTATCAAACAAATCTGTGCTGTAGTTTAAGCTGCCTCTTAGTCCCTCGGCGGTTTCCCATAAAGTCAATTGCAAATCATGTCTTGTATCGGCGCTTTCCACAGTCACCGGCTCTGTTGTTAGATCAGCGAACCTCGATTGCTGTGTTGCTTGCGCATTCTGCAATACAAACCACACCTGAAAGAGCGGGTTGTGACTCAGCGTTCGCGCAGGCTGCAATTCATCCACTAGCTTTTCAAACGGTACATCCTGGTTTGTAAAAGCGCCGAGCGCGCATTCGCGCGCCTGGTGCAACATGCCATTGAAATCCGGATCATCCGAAAACCTTGATCGCAACACGATGGTGTTGATGAAATTCCCAATCAAGTTTTCAGTTTCCGCGGCGCTGCGACCAGCGATAGGTGAACCAACGACAATGTCTTCATCACCACTGATGCATGCCAGTAACGCCTGAAACGCGGTCAATAATGTCATGAAAAGAGTTGCGCGCTTTTCACGGCCTAATGCGGTTAGCTTCGTCGTGATGTCTTTCGTGATCGCCAGTGGGTGCCTGGCACCTCGAAACGTTCGCACGGACGGGCGGGGTCGATCCGTAGGGAGATTGATCGTCGCCGGCGCATTCGACAATTGCACCAACCAGTATTCGATTTGCCGTTTCAGACTCTCGTCGCTGAGCGAACGTCTTTGCCAGGCCGCAAAATCGACGTATTGCACTGGTAGTTCGGGCAGAGACAATTTGCCCGCACCGACCTTCGCGTTGTAGTTAGACGCGAGCTCGCCCAGAAGGATATCCATGGACCATCCGTCGCTAATAATGTGATGGATCGTGAGCAGCAACAAGTGGTCTTCGCTGTCAAACTGGACCAGCGACGCTCGCATTAGTGGGGCACGCTTGAGGTCAAATGGACGTTGGGCCTCCTCCGCGGCCATCGCTCGCGATTCTTCTTCCAGTTTCGATTTAGGTAGATGCCGGAAATCAAGATACTGAAGTTCCAGCCTTGCGCTTTCTGCAATCGACAACGACGGCTTTCCCTCTTCAGTTATGAAGCTTGTGCGAAACACTTCGTGCCGTTGAACGATCTCATCCAGGCTTTGCTGCAGCGCATCACGATTAAGAGGCCCTCGGATTCGCAGCGCGCGAGGAATATTGTATGCCCCGCTATTCGGGTCTAACTCGTGGAAGAACCACATGCGTTCTTGCGCAAACGAAAATGGCAGCGCACCATTTCGTGGGACATGGGCGAGCGGATTTGGCGTGGAACCTCCGGCTGTTTGCCGCAATCTCTCCACTTCTGTCGCCAGCGAGGCCACAGTCGAAGCTTCGAACAGAGTGCGAATGGGAAGTTCAATTTGCAGCGCGTCCCTCACTCGAGCAACTATTCGGGCAACCAACAGGGAATGTCCGCCGAGCGAAAAGAAATCGTCGTTAATTCCTATGCGATCGACTCCGAGCGTCTCAGCCCAGATAGTCGCCAATACATCTTGAATCGGCGTTCGTGGTGCAACGAAATCCGACGTTAATTCGTTCCTTACGGGCGCGGGCAATGCGAGGCGATCGATCTTGCCGCTGGCGTTTAATGGTAGCGTTTCAAGCATCACGAAAGCCGAAGGCATCATATAGTCCGGCAGCTTCCGCCGCAGCAACGTACGTATTTCATTGATCGGAGGAGGTGTCGTTTCCACATGCAGATATGCTACTAGTTGCTTTCCGGCTTGCGCATCGTCCAACGCAACCACGACTGCCTGGCGAATGGCCGGATTGGTCTTAAGAACAGTCTCAATCTCACCCAGTTCGATTCGAAAGCCGCGCACCTTTACTTGATGGTCGCGACGCCCGTGAAATTCGATATTTCCGTCCGCTAAATATCGACCGAGATCCCCGGTGCGAAACAGCTTGGCGTCGCCGCGCTTAAAGGGATCAGAAACAAACTTTTCGTCAGTGAGAGTCGGCTGATTGAGGTAGCCACGCGCCAAACCTTCTCCCCCAACATAAATCTCACCCACCACACCAAACGGCACTGGCTGCAACTGCCCATCCAGAATGTAAATCTGTGTATTGTCAATTGGCTTTCCGATCGGGACGTTGTTGAGCCCACTTGTTTCAGTCACTTCATAGCAGGTAACATCGGCTGCAATTTCCGATGAGCCGTAAAGATTGAACAACAGGGTGTGCGGCAGTTTTTCGCGAAAGGCGGCGGCTAACTCCACCGGCAAGCTCTCGCCACTGCAAACACAGTAGCGTAGATCCGGGAGTCGTCTGGCTAGATCATCATTGCTTTCGAGCATAACGCGAAGCAGTGAAGGGACCAGGACGATCCTCGATACTCTATGCGCCGACAACGCTGCGACAAGTCCTTTCGGATCTTTAACTGAATCATCGTCAAGTATCACAAGAGGTACGCCTTGCAAGAGCGGACCGAAAATCTCGCAGATCGAATCGACGAAGCTCAGCGTAGTTTTTTGACAACAAACTTCGCCGTGTGCATATGGATAAGTCCGCCACATCCAGGCAAACCGATTGACCGACGCACGATGCGCGCTAATCACACCTTTTGGCCTGCCAGTCGAGCCTGAGGTGTAGATAACGTGCGCTGCATTTTCAGCGGTGTGTTTAGTTTGTGGATTCGACGCGTTGACGACGGAAATGTGTTCTGACTCATCATCCAGAGAAACAACGGGCACGCGAGCGGTCAAAGGCGATTCAATCAATCCCTCTTTCGTAAGCAGTAAACTCGCGCCAGAATCTTCAAGTATGTATAACGCTCGTTCTTCCGGGTAGGCAGGATCAAGTGGAACGTAAGCGCCGCCCGCCTTGAGAATGCCGAGCAAGCCCACAATCATTTCCGGAGAGCGCTCCATCCGGATAGCCACTCGCGTTTCCAGACCGACTCCCCGATCGCGCAGGTAACTCGCTAATTGATTTGCTCGTGCATTCAACACGTGATAGCTCATTTGCCCATTGCGAAAGATCAGTGCAGGTTCATTTGGTGTGCGCTCAACTTGTTCCTCGAATAGTTTGTGAATGGTTTGTTCTCGGGGAAACTCTGCCCGTTCACCGCGCCCGGAATCAATCAGCTCGCTTCGCTCTGCGTCACTCATTAAGCGAAGTGTCGCAATTCTTTCGATTGGATCAGCGACGATGCTTTCCAGCAGGGTCTTGTAGTGATCGAGCAGCTGCGCAATTGTCTCTTCTCTGAAAAGCTCGGTGCGATACTCCATCAAACAGTGCAGGGTTTCATCTCTCGCGATCACGGCCATCGATAAATCGAATTTCGCCGTATGTGTCGAAGTCTCCACCGAGCTCAATTTCAGATCTTCGGTCTGGAAAAGTGGCTTGACATTTTCCTGATACTGAAACATCACCTGGAACAGAGGGTTCCTGCCGAGATCGCGTTCAGGATCCAACTCTGCGACCAGCTTCTCGAAGGGAACGTCCTGGTGGGCATATGCTTCTATAGCGGTTTGTCTTACGCGTTGAAGTAGTTCTCTAAAAGTTGGATTACCGGCAAGCGTAGTGCGTAGCGCGAGCGTGTTAACGAAGAATCCGATCAGATCTTCAACCTCGGCGTGATTGCGTCCTGCGATCGGCGATCCAACCACGATGTCTTCTTGTGAGGTGTATCGATAAAGCAATATTTTGAACGCCGCGAGCAAGGTCATGAATAGAGTCACGCCTTCGCGTTTGCTCAATTCGTTGAGCTTGTGTTTCAAGGCAGGTGAAAGCGCCAGGCGCTTGTGTCCTCCTTCAAATGTCGGCGTCGACGGCCGCGGATGGTCCATCGGCAAGCTCAGTTCAGTAGGAACACCAGCCAGTTGCTGCTTCCAGTATGACAGCTGTTCGTCAAGCTCCTGCCCTTGCAACCAATCTCTCTGCCACTCAGCAAAATCCGCATACTGAATCGCGAGTGGCGCAAGCGACGCGGGCCTACCGTTCGTGAATCCCTTGTATAACTCTCCAAATTCCCGGAACAAAATGGTCGCCGACCAGGCGTCGCTGACAATGTGATGCGTCGTCAGCAACAGTATGTGTTCCTGTGTACTCAGCCGCAGCAGCGTCGTTCGGATCACCGGACCGTTGTTAAGGTCGAACGGTCGCCCTGCATCTACTCTTATCAGTTGCTTTGCCTCGGCTTCGCGTTCGGTTTTTGGAAAACTCGTGAGATCGATTTCGGTCAAAGGAATATTGATGTCGTCTTTGATGATCTGCCGCAGCTCACCATCGACGTTCAAAAAATGTGTGCGGAAAGGTTCATGCCGAGAAATAAGCTCAGTGAGAGTCGCTCGGAGCGCTTCAATATTTAGCGGCCCGCTGAAGCGTATTGCCCTCGGCACGTTGTACGCCGCCTGACCCGGCTCGAGTTGTTCCAGAAACCAGAGCCGTTGCTGTGCAAAAGAGGCTCTCGCTGAACCGCGGTCCGGTCTGGACTTGATTGTTGGCTCAGGTTTGAGGGGCGCACCACTTTGCTTCAAACGCAACTCGAGCAAAGCGCGCTTTTGAGGTGAAAGACCCGCAATTCTGTTCCTTAATTCATCCATTACCCAGGATACCGAGCTGTTCAACTGTGGCCAACCAACCCACAAGGGCAGCAAAGATAGCTATACTAATAAAGAATTAATGTGCTCGACATCCTGTTTTTCGCGGGTATTTGGGAAGATGACGAAAAATCTGTTGACGGGGGACTTGTGAAGATATCAGAGAACTCAAATAACTACGACGCCGTAAATATACCACAGTTCGCGAGTGCATCAACGCAGTCAACGCTGCTTAGTCTTTAGCAGAACCTCGACTTCCTCGTCCGACAATTTTTCGATTTCAGCCAGCAGGCGTTCAGTCTCACTAACGGTCGAATCTCCGATTTGTTCGGCGAGTTGGGCAATAGTCGGCAATTCAAAAAGACTTCGCAAACGGATTTCGCAATTGAAGGCCTTTCGCATGCGCGCAACGACCTGAGTTGCGAGTAATGAATGGCCACCGAGCTCAAAGAAATTATCTTCAACTCCGACTTCATCGAGCTTCAAAAACTCAGCCCAGATACCGGCCAGTTCCCTTTCCACGGCTGTGCGCGGAGCGACAAAAAGTCGCTGCAGATCCGGACGCGATTCGTCGGGAGCAGGCAAAGAAGCGCGGTCGATCTTGCCATTTGAAGTTAGCGGCATCGCCTTCAAAAAGATGAAGGTCGACGGAATCATGTAGTCGGGCAGATGTTGACCCAGGAAGGTACGCAATGCATCAACACCCACGGTCTTGCTTCCTGATGCAACCACGTAGCCAAGCAGTCGCTGGTTATCTGCTGTTGCTGGCTCTGCGGTTACAACCGCCTGACGCACCTGGCTATGCTTCAAGAGCACAGACTCAATTTCTGCAAGCTCGACTCTGAATCCTCTAACCTTCACCTGATGGTCAATACGCCCGAGAAATTCGATGTTACCGTCGGGAAGATAACGGGTCAGGTCGCCCGTGCGGTAGAGACGCCCGCCGCGTTCATCTGAAAAAGGATTCGGAATGAAGTGAACTGCGGTTTCGATAGGCTGATTCAAATATCCTGCGGCTAAACCTGCGCCACCGATGTAAAGCTCTCCGGCCACACCAGTCGGCGTCAGTTTCAAATGCGGATCGAGAATGTAAACGTGCGTGTTGGCGATCGGTTTCCCAATAGGAACGGTTAATGATTGAGTTGGGACTTCGTGAGGTTTGATTTTAAAGGTAAGCGATCCCACCGTTGTTTCAGTCGGGCCGTAGTGGTTGATGATCTCGCAAGTCGAGTTTGTTTTTGAGATGCGATCCACCAGTTCCCATGAAAGTGCTTCACCGCCAAGAATCAAATGCTTCCCTGGAAGAATATCGGGACGCGGCTCGGAGCCAAGAAGGGCATTTAAATGCGAGGGAACAATCTTCAAGACATCGATCGGACGTTCGGTTAGATATTTCGAGAACAGGGCAGGTTCCATCGCGACGTCATAACTAATGAGATGCAGGCAACCGCCGGAGACCAGGGCGGGAAATATGCAAGTGTTCCCGAGATCCGCAGTGATCGTGGAGACACTCGCGAAATGGAGTGCCTGTTTCACGTGAAGCCGCCCCAAAATGAATTGTGTGTAGTTAACTAGTGCTTGATGACTTACTGCGACGCCTTTCGGAATACCAGACGAGCCTGACGTGTAAATGACGTAAGCTAGAGCCGCAGGAGTATCGATTGATGAAGGATTAATGTCAGGTTCAGCAAGCAACAACTCTCGATCCCGCTTGAGATCGATTATTTCCCCACCAAACTCGAGCAATTCATTGGAAGCGGTGTCGCCGGTAATCAAAAATGATGCGTTGCTCTCTGCAAGCTGCAATGCCAACCGGGCGGTCGGATGCTCCGGATTGAGCGGGACATAGGCCCCACCTGCTTTAAGAATTCCGAGTAGCGCGATGATCGCTTCAGCGCTTCGCTCGAGGCATATTCCGACGCACGGGTTGGACACGAGCCCGCGACGACGCAGTAGATGCGCGAGCCGATTGGCCTCCGCGTTAAGTTCCGCATAAGTTAATTCCAGATCGTCGCAGACCAACGCAATAGCTTCAGGGGTGCGGGCAACTTGCTCTTCAAATAGCTCGTGAATGCAATTCGCTTCAACAAACTCGGACGCGGTCTGGTTGATATCAACGAGCAGTCGCTTACGTTCGGTTTCGCCGACGATCTCAATCTGCTCAATGCTGGCGCTCACTGAAGCTTGTGCTGTGAGCCTTCTAAAGTATCCGGCATAGCGCTCTACGGTCTCGCGATCCAGGGAGTGCGCGTCATAAACCAATTCTGCACGGATTGAACCTTCCGCCCGAAAACATGAAAGTCTGAGCTTAAATGAACCGAGGTGCACGTCCTGTCTGGTTAACGAAAACTCGAGCCCGGCATTCTCGAGTGTTGAGACCTGCTCGGTGAAATCAAACGCGATTGAATCCGTTGAGGCTTCGGAGAAATCATTCGGATCGAAATACTCTTGCCATTCTTCAGCGTCGCTGAGCGCGGCGCGCGTGGCCAACACTTGCGAGGCAAACGAAATATCCTCCGATCGACAGGCGACCGGCAGATACTTCGCATAGACGCCGAACGCTGACTTCAGGTCTTCAAGCTTTCGACCGTCGAAGAGGTTGAATATCACGAAGTGAGATTGGTTCGTCAGGCGCGAGACAATCGCCTGGCAGCATGCAAACAGCACAACCTCAGTCGATGTTTCACATTCGTGAGCTAAGGCGTCTACACCAGCGACGAATGACGAATCGAAATCGATAGAAACAGCTTCAGGGCGAAACGTTTGGTCCGTAGTTTTTCGTTTCTCGAGTGGTAGGCTCAACGGCGAAAGGCCGCGCTTCAGTTCGTTCCAGAAGTTCCGGCCTTGTTCCGCATGTTCTTCCGAGCCTTGCAACAATTCATTTTGCCATTCAGCAAAGTCCGCATACTGCATCGGCTCATCGGGGAATATTCCTCCCTGTAGAATCAATGAATAAGCGCGACCGAGTTCACTCATCAGATTCAAGACGGTCACCGAATCACCACAAAGAGCCGGCAACGAAATGAGCAGCAAGTGTTCCTCGCGAGATAATTTGAAAAGGTTGGCGCGTAGCAGCGGCCCGCGGTCGAAGTCGAAAGACCTGCCGCTCTCAGCCGCGAAAGACTGTTCGAGCTGACTCCGCTGTCGTTCGTGATCGAGATTACTGAGGTCACTAAACTGCAGGGATAAGCGCGCGGCGTCCGAAATAACCTGAAACGGTATTTTAATTCCCGATGGACGTTGAAAAGTGGTGCGCAGGATCTCATGTCTTCTGACAACATCAGCGAACGCACGTTCAAGGATCTCCGCACTGAGGTCCCCCTTGATCGAGATCGTCGATAGGACTTGATAGATAGGGAATGCAGAAACTTGCTGAAGCGACCAGACGTGTCTTTGCTGAGGAGAGAGACGAAAACCTTCAACGTTATTCTGTGACATTTTACTTATCTGGATGCCCGATTTCAGTAACGTCGGTTCCCAGCATTTCTTTTCTCACCAGATTTCCCAGAGCCACGACAATTTTACGCTCACCCACAAATGGATTTCTCGAGTGCGCAACCATCATGTTGTTAAGCATGAGCACATCGCGCTCGCGCCAGCAAAAACTCACTGCGTTTTGACGGTACAGCTCGTTCAAATACTGCATAACTGAATCTTCAATCGATGAGCCGTCCCCGTAATAAACATTCCGTGGCAAATCCTCTTCCGTCATCATCGAAAGCAACGACTGTTTCACGCCCGGAGCCAGGCACGAGACATGATGCAACTGGAGTTGATTGAAAAACACTTTCTCTTTGCTTTGCGGATGACGGATCACCGCGGGACATCGCTGGCTTGTGCGCAAGTCATTGTCGCTCTTCCACTCGAAATCGATACCGGCCCTTCGGCAATATTCTTCGACTTGCGATTTTTCGTTGGTTAGAAAAAAGTCTTGCCAACTAACATCGAGACCTGCGGTGAAGTTCCGCACATAAAGCAATCCCTTCTGCTCAAATCGATCTCTCAGTCCAGGATCCATTAACTGATAAATACGACGACAATCCAAAATCGGTGACTCACCTCCCTGCTCTGCTGCTTTGACGCAGTAGAACCAGATCAGCATGGGCCACTGATGCATATGCGAGCTTTCGTTGTGAAATAGAATGGTCTCATCGGCCGGGTAGGGAGTGGAACCGTAGACTTTGCCGCCCAGGTCTTCACGAGGCAGATCGCCATACTCTCCAAAGAGGTCGGGGCAAATAGCTGAGGCTGTCCGCTCGAATTCATTCACTGAGTCCACACCGAAGCCGCGAAACAAGATTGCGCCGTGCTTCAGCAGGTACTGTTCAAGCGTTTCCTTGTTACTGGTCGCCCACTCTGCCAAATCCACATCGCTGGTTGCTGGTTCAATCACCAGAGGCAATGTTTGTCCTGGTTCCAGAAAACCGGTTTTCACGCCAGTAACCTGCGACAGATCAACGCCCTTGCGCCTCGTGCTACGGAGTCGCTTGATCTCAGACTCTTTCCTTCCGTCCTTGTCCAGAGTGGTGAGCCTTTTTTCCGCGTCTGTGAGCATCTCAAATGTGTTAAGCCGGTTAGTGGGATCAGCGACAATGCTTGTCAAAAGCGCTTGGAACTGATCTGACATCTTCGCAATCGTTGTGGCTTCGAAAAGGTCCGGGTTATAACGCCACAAACCAGACAACTCTTGTTCGCCTTCACTTATAAAGAGAGCCAAATCGAAGCGAGAGCTGGCATTGCGGAATTTGAAAGGCGCGAGATGCAAACCAGGAAGCTGAAGCTCATCCTGTGCGATATTTTGCATAACAAAAAGGACCTGCACTAGAGGGTTTCGTCCCACGTTCCGCTCGGGCCTTAGCTCCTCGACCAGCTTCTCAAATGGGAGCTCCTGGTGAGCATACACATCAAGCATCGTGTTTCGGACACGTCCCAGGAGTTCCGTGAACCTCGGATTGCCGGAGAGATCGACTCTCACCGGTAAGAGGTTAACAAAGAAACCTATTAGTTCCTCCAGCTCCACCCGCGAGCGATTAGCTACATCCGTTCCCACGACAATATCCTCACGGCCACAATACCGTGAAAGAAAAAGCTGAAAGGTAGCCATCAAGGCCATGAAGGGTGTGACCCCTTCTTGCCGGCACAAATCTTTCAGCGCGCGCGTCAACTCGCTGGGAAACTTCAAAGACAAGTCGGCGCCACGAAAAGTTTGAGATGATGGTCTTGGTTTGTCAGCGGGCAGTTCCAATACCAAAGGCGCGCCGGCCAGATGCCGCTTCCAAAACAAGAGGTGTCTCTCCAGACGTTCTCCTTGAAGCCAACTTTTTTGCCAAACAGCGTAGTCGGCGTATTGAATTTTCAACTCCGGCAAAGGCGATGGCTCATTACGTGAGTAAGCTTCATAAAGCACTCGTAGTTCTCGTAGCAGTACGGCAATGGACCAACCATCACTAACGATGTGATGAATGCACAGCAACAGAATGTGTTCCTTTTCATCGACTCGGACAAGCAGCGGCCTAAACAAAGGTCCTTGCTCGAAATTGAATTGGCGCTCAGCCTCTTCTCTCAGCAGTTTCCGCGCTGCTTGCAGACGATCGCTCTCGCCAATGTCAAGCTCAATTAATTTCAGACTCACCGGCTGGGTTGCAAGAATTCGTTGCACCGGCTCGTCGTCGACCGTATGAAAGACTGTGCGCAAGGCCTCATGGCGAGCGACAATTGTGTCGAGCGCGCGTGCCAGTGCCGCAACATCAAGAGCCCCGCTTATTTGGGTAGCCAACGCGACGTTATAGAAGGAGCTTTCGGGCTGAAGCTGATTTAAAAACCACAGTCGTTGCTGCGCAAACGAGAGCGGCAGCCGGTCGCGCTTGCCTGCTACGATGGGAAGATCCTTCAACTTATCGTCGTTCTCATTCGCCCTCTCAACTCGCGCGGCAAGTTCCAAAACACTTGGCGAGTCGAAAATCCAGCGCAGAGGCAATTCCATGTTGAACGCTTTGCGCAACCGAGATACTACCTGTGAGGCCAAAAGAGAATGTCCACCCAGCTCGAAGAAATTGTCATAAATACCAACCCGATCAATGCCAAGCACTTCACTAAAAATGTTTGCGACCGTTTGCTCGGTTTGGGAGCGCGGCGCGGTGAATGCATTTTCCAGCTCCGGTCTCAGATGATCAGGCGAAGGCAGGGCGCCACGATCTACTTTGCCATTGGAAGTCAGTGGCAACGCTTCCATCACCACGAGAGCGGATGGAATCATGTAATCGGGAAGACGCTCTTTGAGGAATGATTGAAGTTGTAGAGACAGGCCACGCGCAAGCTTTCCTTGTAATGGATTGTTAGCGTAATGGCTCAAGGGTTTAAGGGAGGACCTGGCTTTTCTTTCGTCGCTCGCCGCCAAAGTTGAATCACTACTGCCGGCTTTCTTAAGCGACACGTCAAAACGATCTGGCGCTCCACTACTCGCCCAACTAACCTCGGCAGAATATCCAAGGCTCGCAGCAAGTGCCCAAACATCCTCCGGTTCAACGCCGTCATCCAGCTCGGCCTCTCCCAGCAAGGCACGCAGCTCACCAACCGTTTCAATGCCACTGTCGGCTGAGAGCAGATCATTGATCTTTAAATCAGCCAGCAGTCGAGCATTGGGTACTTGTCTTAGAGTCAACGATCCAGGCTGTTCATCCAACAATCGCTGTCGCAAATTGGAGAGCGTCAAGCCTCCCCTTTCCCAATCCACTCCTCGCTCTTCGTGCGCGGTAGCCGGGCTTGTCTGTTCGTTTTCATGTCTGGTCCTGACAACCACGTCATAGCGAAATTTCGTTAGTTCATTCCGATATCGGCCTCTTTTAAGCTGGATCTGCACACTCGCGATCTCGGGCAAATGTTCCTTCAGGTAGCTGAAGAAAGCAGGGTCAACCACCAGTTCTTCCTCTCTCAGGATCTGGTTGCGGATGCGTTCCCTTAGCTCTGTAATTGCGACCTTTTCATCCGCCTGGCTGAACTGAACAGAAGAGTGAAAGACCTTTAATAGGGGAAGGCTGCGCAAATCGCCCAGAAATATTGAACCCCCCGGCTTTACTGCGCGGATAGCTCCCTGTACAACTCGTAACAGGTAATTTATGCCTGGAAAGTATTGCGCTACTGAGTTGAGGATCACCGCATCAAAGGATCGTGGCGCGACACCGTCAAAATCGTCCGCCGTCCTTTGTTCAACGCTAACATGCGGTAAGGCGTGTAAGCCGTTGGTCAGGGTTCTACTCAGTCGTTGAATCGCCGCTTCAGAAAAGTCGGTGCCTACATATGAATCACACCGGGGCGCAATTCGAAAGAGAAGCAATCCACTGCCGCAACCGATCTCCAGAACACGACGTGGTTCGAGAGTGAGAATGCGTTCAACAGTCTGCTCGACCCATTCACGCATTTCTTCCGAGGGAATTTCCTTTCCCGTGTAACTGCTGTTCCATCCGGCTAGATTAAAAGTAGGATCAGACGCTTCAGCCCCGTACATCTCGTCATACAGCAACCGCCACTGCGAAACATGCTCAGCACTCCGATTTTCCTCCGAGGCCTCATTCACATTCGTCTCCGAGGTCGCCACGACATAGGCCACGAGGCGCTTGTCTGATGGGCCGGCTTCTCTCAAGACGACAACACTGTCTCGAATCAGTGGATGCTCTTTCAGCACCAGTTCGATCTCTTCCGGTTCGATCCGGTAACCGCGAATTTTGACTTGATGATCGAGACGGCCCAGGAACTCGATATTGCCGTCCTCTAAATAAACAACCTTATCGCCGGTTTTATAGAGACGTGATCCTGGCTCGCGTGCGAATGGATTAGGGAGAAACCGCTCCGCTGTGAGCGCCGGCTGCTTCAGGTAGCCACGCGCCAACCCCGCGCCGCCAATATATAACTCTCCCGGCACACCCACAGGCAGAGGTTGTAACGTTGGACTGAGCACATAAAGTTGCGTGTTTGCGATAGGTTGGCCAATTGGAACTGAGGTTGGATACCGATCGCCTTTGGCAACCCTGAACACGCAACACCCGACCACAGTTTCAGTTGGCCCGTACTCATTGATGAGGATTGTTTCTGGCGTGGTGTCTTGCCAGAATTTGACCGTTTCGGAGGTGAGGTTCTCGCCGCCAATTATGAAGGCTGCTGCACAACCCTCCGCCTCCTCGCGGCTCAACTCATGGCTCAATAAATCCAGGTGCGCCGGCGTAATCTTTATCAGGCTAAACCCTCGCTCAGCTTTCAGCGCTGCGCTTAGCGATGAAATTCCCGGACTCTCTTTCAGAATCTGCACTGCGCGTCCAACCACAAGCGGTGCGAATAATGCCGTAATGGTCAGATCAAAAGTGATTGAAGAATGGACCGGGGCACCCGTTCCATGCATTAGCGGATATGTTTGAGTGGCCCAACTGAGATAATTACTCAATCCCCGATGCGCGACGAGGGTGCCTTTAGGTTTGCCGGTTGATCCTGAGGTGTAAATAACGTAAGCCAGATTTTCCGGCGTCACGAAAGTTCCAACGTTCTCATCACTCTCTACAGCAATGGCGTCTCTTTCCGTATCAAGACAGATGATCCGCATCTTTCCATCGACGTTCGTTTGGGGAAGCCTATCACTCAACGATTTCAGCGTAACAAGTATCGACGCACCGGAATTTTCAAGAATGAATCGCAGACGCTCTGCCGGGTAATCTGGTTCCAGGGGCAGATAAGCGGCTCCGGCTTTCAGGATACCCAACAGCGCAATCGGTATTTCCGACGACCGTTCCAAACAGACGCCCACAAGGACATCGGGGCGTGCGCCGGCCGCTCTTAGATAATGCGCCAGTTGATTCGATTGCGAATTCAACTCGCGATACGTTAAGTGAGTTTCCTCAAACACCACCGCAACAGATTCAGGCGTTCGCTCTGCCTGCAGCTCAAACAATTCATGAATACATCGAGTCTCTTGAGAAATGGTTAGAGTCTGATTCCAATCCACGAGAATCTGCTGCTGCTCTGCTGCGGTTAACAAGGGCAGTTCCGACAAACGCGTCGAGGGATTGGCCACAATTCCTTCGAGTAAAACCTGGAAGTGATCGACCATGCGTGACATTCGCGCGCTATCGAAGAGGTCACTGTCATATTCCCAGGTGGCCTTCAATCCATCGACTCCCTCAAGAATCGAAAGCGACAGGTCAAACTTTGTAGTCCCGCTGTGAATTTCCAGTGGCTCTAAAGTAAGGCCGGCAAGTTCGAGTTTTGATCGGGTTGCGTTCTGAAGGACAAAAGACACCTGAAAAAGTGGATTGCGTCCGGGATCGCGATCTGGATTTAAATCCTCAACGAGTTTTTCAAACGGGACGTCCTGATGATCATAGGCGCCAAGAGCCACTTCCTTTACTCGTTTGAGCAGATCGCGAAAGCTTGGATCTCCCCGCAGACTTGTGCGAAGTACGAGTGTATTAACGAAGAACCCAATCAGATCTTCTGTTTCGGCGCGGGTGCGGTTTGCTATGGGTGAACCGACCACGATGTCATCCTGATTCGTGTAGCGCCACAACAGTACTTGGAAAGCCGCCAGCAAGGTCATGAAAAGAGTAGCCCGCTCTTCCAGACTGAGCTGTTTCAGTTTTTCTGTCAGACTCAGCGGTAAATGGTGAACGTGCTTCGCGCCATAAAAACGCTGAATTGCCGGACGAGGTCGATCGGTTGGCAGTTCTAGAATTGGAGGAGCGCCGGCAAGTTGGGTTTTCCAGTAACTGATTTGGTTCTGAAGGATTTCTCCCTGTAACCACTCTCGCTGCCAAACAGCATAATCTCCATATTGAATGGGCAGTTCGGGCAATGACGACGGTCTCCCATTCGCAAATGCTTCATAGATTGCGCCAAGCTCGCGAAACAACACACCCATCGACCATCCATCGCTAACCACGTGGTGCATGGTGAAAAGCAGAACGTGAGAAACATCGTCGAGGGCTAACAAGCGACCTCGCACGAGCGGCCCACTGGTCAAGTCAAAAGGTCTCTCGGCCTCTTCCTTAGCCAATCGTGAGGCCTCAGTTTCGCGCTCAGATGCGGATAGCGTCGTTAGATCGATGACCGGCAGTTCCAGCGTCAGACTTTTCGCGACGATCTGAATAGGGCTACCGTCGCGCTCCGAGAAAGTTGTGCGGAGCGCCTCGTGTCGCCGAACAATCTCCGCAAAAGTACTCCTCAGAGCCGGAACATTAAGACGGCCCTTAATACTGATCGCTTGCGGAATATTATAAAAAGGACTGCCCGGCTCCAGTTGATCTAGAAATAACAGGCGCTGTTGGGCAAATGATGTGGGAAATTCGTAAGTTACTGCCCCCATAATATCTAACCGTACCGTACCTTTGGTGTCTTAACACCAACAGATCCCTTAACCAGTCGAGATAACTTTTCCAATGCGATTCAAGCGCCTTCCGAACTAGCAACTAAAAAGGGGAAGGCGTTGGTCGTTAGATATAATCGTAATTTGTTCGTAAGCGAAAATCCTGCTTCCACACCAAGCTCTTCAAGAATATCCCGTATGCGAGCACCCGGCTGATTAGTAAGGAAGGCAAGGATTCTGCTGCAGAGATTGTCCATGTGAAGACCAGGGTAGGGCCGTAGTCGG
>Ga0068856_100003341_pt1 | contig 16292 bp, 16 predicted proteins | sample KBSCornC62_FD_66595 | JGI IMG/M metagenome (GOLD analysis project Ga0068856, IMG submission 66595) | Corn rhizosphere microbial communities from Kellogg Biological Station, Michigan, USA - KBS Corn C6-2 | ecosystem: Host-associated > Plants > Roots > Rhizosphere > Soil ...
TGTAAAGTCTGGTAATATAATGTAGGTGATGGTACGTCACCAATATCTGCAAGGGTAGCTAGCGGATTACTTATAGATGGACTATGTGCTCCTATTAGAGCTTGCCACTGATCCTTATCGAGATGATATCTAAACTGAGTATTACCACCTTGTAGACCTTGTAGGTCATTATGGAATAGTACTCCAGTAATATTACAGCTACCAGGCTTATCTTCTATATTTAGTATCCCCTCACCATACATACATGTATTAAGAGTTACCGAATCATCACTATCTACTGGTATTATATTACTTTGATTACTTGGAGGTATATTTAGAGATGCCTCGTCATCTACAAAGTCTATACTCATTATTATCGATTAACGTAGAAGTCAAATAGCTTAACTACAGGATAAGCGTTATTAAACATAATTAAACCTCCAGTATCCCAGCGTGGGTGTAGCATTGGTGCAGTATCTGTATAGTTAGCTGCAGTTACTGTGAAGTTAGTGGTCATTTCCACATATCGTAGTTGTTTACCTGTATAGTCTGTATCTGTCACAAGTGCTTGTAATACGTCTCTATATGACTGAACGTATAGTGCTCTATTAGTATCAGTAGGATCAACTGGTGTCTGGCCTGCAAGTAACACCGCACAGTTTGGCGCATGCTTATAGATATAGTTTAATATCTGTTTCATCTTAGCTTGATAGCCTTGACTTGTAGCTGAACCAGATGCAGAGTCATTGATTCCGACACCTATCATTACCATCTTAAGCCTATTCCACTCAGACTTCGGTCTTCCATAGTATCCACTATTCATAGCATCAACTATATTCTGAGTATTAGCTCCACCAAAGCCTTTGTTATTTTCCCATACGCTTACACCATCTGCGCGTAATGCTGAACATACACGCGCTGCCCAATGAGTGTAGCCATAGTTAGGAGTCGCTCCTCCACCCTGATTACCACCAATTTGCCAAGTAATACTATCACCCCAAACGTCTACTACACCATCGGCGTCAGTGTTTGGATCCTGTGTAAGTAGCTGACCTATTGGCATTACAGATATTTGTGCATTAGTAATACTTTCTGAAGAAGTGATCTTAAGATCGAGAATACCACCTTCTAAGAACTCTACGTCTAAATCCCAGTTTAACTCCCAGATACCTCCTCCAGTAGGAAAAGACCATTCTATAACTGAATTCATTTTAGGGTGTGGCTCTGCGAAAGCAACTGCACCTCTTGCAACATAACCAAGACATTTACCACCAAAGTTAGTTTTAATGTAGAACTTCTTAATTTTAGCTCTAAACCCATAAGGTATAAGCCTGCTACCAACGTTATAGGTAGTGCCACTAGATATAGTTCCAGCAGGGGATCCAGGTGTATATGTAATTGCGGCAGTCAATATATCGCCATATATTTCGTACAAGTATGCTTTAGTTGGAGTTGTGTTTTGAGTAGGAAATCCTGTTGCCATTTTTTAATTATCGTTAGTTGCTGCTATCCACATACGTTTGCCATCAGGCCACCATTGGTATAGCGTATTAGTTTGCCCTTTGTTCTCATCTGTAGCAACTTTATAATAAGTCATACGAGAAGGTGTTGTATCTGCTACCATTAAGGCATATGTAGCCACTGCTTTATAGGCAGTAAGTGTACTAATATCAACTGTAACCTTAATGGAGAAATTATCTTTCCAAGCTAAGTATAGATACCCATTCTCCCAATACTGTTGACCCGCTTGAAATATTTTATTACTAGCTGGAGCTATATACTGAGCATTCTGTGAAGAATAATTAGCACTTGTTATTGCACTTATCACATCAGAATCAGTTACAAACCCATTACGTGGAATATAGAGAGCCTGAGGTGTGCCATTATCTATAGCCTGCATTATTCTTGCACCAGTACCTGATAGAGATGTATTAGCGCCTACATTCAGCTTAGCGTCTAAATTAGATTGTGTTGTTTGTACTATCTGTTTCCAACCATTACTATTTCCCGCATTTGATAGATCAATTAGCATATAGCTATAACCATCTGCCTGGACATATACTCGAGTAACGTTAACTTTTAACTGGTCTGGTTGGGAGGCAAGTGCGTATAGAGCTGTAAGATCGCTTACAGTTCTAGCCCCACCTCTAACGAAATTAGCATCCACGAACGCTAACGAATCGTTATTATGTTTATATTCTACTGGTTTACCTAATGCCATTATATAGTTCGATAATTATTTGTGTGACCATATTGGTTTGCCAAAACCCATAACATCTCTTGAGATGAGGCTGGTGTTCCATTTGATGAACCTTGCACATATCCAGTTGGTTGTTGGTATGTTCCAGTAGGTATAACTCCACGTGATGGTGATGGATCACCACCAATATTTAAAGTAATACCCCTAAAAGGTAATGTATTTGCACCTGTCATAGCTGCATTAGTAGTTATGAATGTATACCAGTTAGATATGAAAGTATTTATATTCGCAGTACCACTTAAACCAATAGTATTCCAACTAAAAATCCTCATACTAGTGAGATTGGTAAACCAAGAAGGTAGTGTAGTAGTTAAGTTAGTAAGACCTGCTACATTTAAAGTAACTAGTCTTGGTGCTACAGTAGTTAAATCCCCCCAACTCGTAACTGTGTTTGAATATATAACACCCAAGCTTGTATAGTTAGATATACTATTAAGTATAGTAGGGAAAGTGGTCCAAGCTGTACCGTGAAAAGCTACAGCTGTTAATGTAGTCATTGTACTAAGGTTAGCGGGTAATGCTCCATCTCCCATATGATTATCTCCCGTACCCATCTGTGATATAGTTAAACTTTGTAATACAGGATATGAAATAGCAATTTTATCTAAGTTAGAATCCGCAAAAGACTTTAACTGTAAACCTGGATCACCAATACTAAGTGTAGTAAGTGTACTCTTAGCAAGTACCACAGCTGGTATAACTCCATAAAAGCTTGATGATGGGTTCGTAACTGTATTACCTACTATATATGTTGTAAAACCTGGAATAGTTAAGAAGCTTGGATCTATACCTAGGATGGCGTTATTTAATAGTGTTAAACTAAGAGTAGTTAAGTTAGGATAGGTATTAAATGACACAGTCAAGAATTGTGGTGGCATAGTATTAAAACCACGCATACCTATCTGAGTAAGTTTAGTTCTATCTGCATCTGGTATACTAATATTTATACGCCTATCTATAGTCAAACCATCAGGATAAGTATATGCAGGGTATGAGTAGCTAGGTTGACTTCCATCAGAAGAATAGTATAGATATACCCAATTATTTCCACCACTAGCTTTACTTGGATAATCAACACTTACTCCATTACCAAAGTCAATATTCACAGTCACAGGGGAGCTGAACAGTAGTAGTAGACTACTAACTCCACCATCTGTGTTGGGAAAGTGTGTGCCATTGGTTATTAGAGTAAATCCTGAATCGTAATAATTTATATATGACATTTATAAGAAGTTTAAAGTGTTGTTAGTAAATGCCTGTGGATCCACTGATCTATATACCCTCATTAGTACAGAGATACCTGCATCGTTAGTTATAGTAACATCTGTTAATTTAACAAATGCGCCACCAGTAGTTGGATTATATATAGACTCTGCACCATCAAGTATCACGTTAGTCAAGTCTCCAAACGAAGCATCATACACGTAATATGCATACATTCCAGTAGTTGCTGTTACACCTGTAAAGTTACGTGCTCTACTTGTAGCAAACGCCTTATTAGCTAAAGCTATAATGTCTGAACTACTAAGTGAAGTGCTAGCAGAATAACCAAAGTAACTTCTACCCTTAAATGTAATAGATATTGAATCACTTGTAGTCATATTAGTAGTAGATATACCAACTACTCCGGTGGATAGGTTAGCCTTTAAACCTGTAACGTTTACACCTAATGTGACACTATATGTAGCTGTAGCCACTATAGATGAAAGTTCTAATGGGAGCGAAGGTGTATCTGGACCTTGATCAGGTGTAGGAAAGTCTCCAGTTATTGAAGTTGGTAGAACTTGTCCGCTTGTAGGTGTAGTATATAAGTACGTAGCACTAATTTGCCCTTCAACGCCTTTGTCGACTACAATATTCTTACTTGAGCTAGTCGGTAATATACTATATGGTGTACTACCATCCGCGTTATACAAAGTCCATGCTGGAGTTATAGTTACTGGCGGAGGAGTTGATGCATTGATTTCAGCTAAACGTAACACATCTAAGCTATCAGTTGGTGCGTTATTAACTCTAAAGGGTGAATTTGAATAGATATACTTTCCACTCTGTGCATTTATTTGAACCTTACTACTATCTAGTGATAGCTGAAATACATTCACACCAGTGTTAACCACAACTAACCCCGCAGCACTGAGACCAAATCCTTGCGTACCAGCACTATTGAAACCTTGTACGGCATTAAAACTTAACGCAGAGCTACCAGAAGCACTATTACTCATACTGAGGCTAGTAGAGCTCATAGAGTAAGTAGCTCCAGATTGGGATCCACTTAGTGCTTGAGGCTGAAGACTCACGGTATTTCCATTATGATTCATACTTAGTACATCAGCACTAAGCGATAAGTTAGCAGAACCTTCATTAGTATTTAATCCACCAGAGTTTAAGTTCCAACCACTACCACTTATTTGAGAGTAAGAAGCGCTAAGATTTCCGTCAGGTTGATATATTGTTAATCCCCCTCCAGTATTTAAGTTAATAGAACTACTACCGCTACTATAGTTCCAACCTCCGCCACTCATGCCTATACTAAAATCTTCACTAGTTATAGATAATATATCACTAGCTATAGTACTATATATGGCATCACCTTGTATTGTACCAGGTCCACTTATCTTAAATACAGCGTTCTGAGTCTCAGCGCTTTGATTTTGTATAAAGGTACTTAGATCAACATGTTGAGCAGCTAGATCTGCTAAAGTTGCCACAGGATTATCTGCTGTAAGATTAGTAGAGTTAGTTATACCATCATAATCTGCCTTAGCTAAATGATAACGTTCTGTAGGTAAACCACCTTGCAGACCCTGCAGACTATTGTGATTACCTATAGCTCCAGCTGGTGTATCTACTGTCGATGAAGTATCTCCATCACTCTCTACCTTTATTTTGGTAGTGCAATCTGTTGGTTGCACTGCAGGATCATAGGGTATGAATCTTTCGTCGGCACCAGTGTTCATTATATTAAAGTTAAGAGGTTTAGATATTTATCTAAGATGGTGATCCTCTGCCACTCAGGAAGATCAAAGTTCTCTATGTAATTTATAGACAGCATAGCTTCCCTTACTATCACATATTTTTCAAAAGGTCTACCCTTTTGTCCTCTACGTACTAGTGTGGCAAAAGCATCTATTAGCTGACATTTAAGTTTCTCTAGCTTATCCATTACAACCGCAGTTCGAACTAGTTACATTAGCTACACTCGTACATACTGTTCCACAAAGGTTAGTAGTTTCAAGTAGCTTCTGTATTTGTGTAATATTATTAAACTCTTTGAGATATTTAATTACTTCAAGAGTCATATAGAGATAATCTCTAATAGTTATTAATTGAGTGATATCAACGGAGCAGTTAGCCGGATCATTAGCTAGTATTAAAGACATTACTTTAGAGTAACATGTATTAACGTAGCATGTAGATATAAATGAGCTGGATACTTGCATGCCGGTCATAGTAGTTAGATCTTCGGAGAGGAACTCAGCTATTGTAAGTGGTACTGGAGAACCTGATATAACGTGATATATCACAGCTCCGTCAATATAGAATACTTCTTTACCTGTAAACAAAGAGCCGGTCTTATTCGCATCATAGAATTCCTTACTTATTAGAAAGAACCTTTTGACAGTATAGCTGCCATCTTTGGCTAAGTTGTAAAGAATTGGGGTGAAGTTATCTGCATAACTCACTTGCGTACCGTCACTATGATAAGGAGCCTCAGTTGGATTAAGAACTAATGGTTGTTGGTTATAGACGTTATATAGAAGAACGTTAAAGAAATAACCATTACTTATTTTATAGGTATCTACGGCTACCGGATCTGTATTAGTCTCAGGTAGAAATCCATTCGGATTAGTCGAGTTATCAAAAAAACCACTTATATCTGTGATCGTTAGACCACAGATAGGTGATAGTGCTGCTTGTATTTTAAGCTTAGTCATTTCTTATTTTATCATTTCTAGAGTTATCGTCAAATAACTGTAACTTCTCAAGCTCAACTCTTGCTTTCTCTTGATCGATCTTAGCAAGATTAAAGTCTCTAGTATTCTTATTAGCTTCTTTACGGATATCGTAATCGTAGTCAACAGCTTTCTCCTCAATCTGACCAGCTTTCTGTTTAAGTGAGTTATTCTCACTCTGTAGTTTCTGATTGTCTTGCTGAGCTTGTTGTAATGCTTGCTGTAACTGCATGAATTGCTGTTGCATTTGCTGCATCTGACCGCCTTCTTGTTTCTTCTTAGAGAATGCTTGTAACACTTGTTGCTTCATCTCTGTTAGAGATTCCACACCAATTGTTTCAAATATAATATCGATATCAGCTTGTCCTGTTTTTAATAGCTCTACTGTTAATTCATCGATCTTTTGCATATCTCTAATAACATCTCCACTATCAGCTATGTTAATATCATAATCTGTAAATGAGAAATGTTTTGGCTTTATAGTAAATACCTTTTGCTGTCCATCACCTAAGATGATAGAACCAACCATACCATCAGCGTAGCTATCCTTACAAGCATTAAGTGCGTCGACAAGTAACTCAGTAGTTACATTATCCATAACTTGGTAATACTGTTTAGTAATAATAGCTGACTGCTTAATACCAACATCTACGTTAGTTACAGCATCCTGTTGTTCTATAGCTCCTAATCTTTCTCTAAATACACCAGTGATTGAAGAACATATCTCTTCAGTTTGTTGTATAGCTAGTTGAATAGCTTGAATAGATTGTCCGCTTACAGTATCGTCGAATCCAGCAAAGATTGTATTATAGTTAGCACCTCTACCTTCTTGAGCTGTATTGACTGGTGCAAGACCTTGTTTCTTATAAGCCTTGAACTTAAGTAAACGCTCTGCTGGAGTGTTACCTAAGAATGTAGGTAAGTTAGCAAAGTCAACCCAATCACCTTTAACACCAGAGTTCGCTATTAAGTTATCCCTATGGAAGTGAAGTATGTCATACTTATCCTGTAAGTTGGCTGTAGCTAAAACAAGAGAATAAGGTTTACCATTCCTATCAGAATAGAACATACCATTGATTGTGTTAAAACACTCATATGGATTCTCAACTGATCTAGTGATATTGTCATCCTTACCCATGTTTACATAAATATCTTGACCTATCCTTACACCGGAGTAACGGTCAGTGCGATAAACAGTCTTACCATCTTTCTTCTCTTTGTTAGCTGAAAGCCATTCTACTTCATATACAGGTATAAGAGTGTAAGAATAACCTCTCCCATCCATATAGGGAAGTGTATCGGAAAGAGCTGAACTACCATTAGATACTAATGATCCACTATCAGAACGAATATAAAAGAAGTCGTTATTAAGATATGCTGGTTGAATAGTAGATAGATCTTTAAGATCGTCAGCTGTTAGGAACTCTCCATACTTAGCTAAGATCTGATCTCTATACATCCAACGCCTATGTACAACTCGTGGTGATGTTTTAATATAAGGTGCATTTGGATTCTTATCAAAGAATACATCAAAAGGATTAAGTACCTCAATGTGAGGAGTTTCTCCTTTATGAATAGTTTCTACCTTATAATAACATTGACCAGCTATGAGTAGGTCAAGGAATAGTAATTTACGTTTATGGAATAAATCTACTCGTTTAGATTGAGTGAGATGTGTGAGCACATCCTGAGCTGCAATCTCATAACTAGAGATAAAGTTCCTATTGACATTTGCTTTAAGTTCTTTAAGAGCACTTTCACTAGCCTCATCTACTGGAGGTTGAGCTATCTTCTTATCATCCTCATGTTGGAATACATAGTTAATATGAGAGTGTAGTTGCTCACGTAGAGCATTAATCTCTGCATCATTAACCGCGTCTCTCCTTTCATTAACTATTTTACCTATAGTAGATTTATCTTTACAGGTAATCTTTGGTTTTATTTTGTTTTGTAAATGCTCCCCTACGAGGGCATCTACATGTCTTCTTATAAGTGGAATAAACTCAACGGACGTTGGAGTACCTATATTAAAGTTCTCCTCTAGATATCTGAATTGATCAGCATCTCGAGTGCCTTGATAATAATTATAGGCTTTACGTAGATGATCCTTTTCAATAACAAGTTCAGCAATAGCTAAATCTATACAGTTAACTAAATAGTCTTTAGAGTCTTTCTCTTTCTCGGATAAGAAGTCTGTTTGATAATAGAGTCCTATCATTACGTTCTACCTTTCTCGTCTGTGCGTTTTAGTATGAATACTCTCTTAAGGAAGAATCTACTAGAGTCTATGTCTTTCTTTACATACTCTAGAAAATCATCATCGTCAAGGAAGTCACCCATAACTACATATGGTCTATCTTGATTATTTTGTAGCCACTGAAGGCTATATCCTCTTTGGTTTTCATTTGGCGTGATTAGGATAAATTTACCTGTATAACATACATCATGCTTTTCTAACAGGTAATCCTTAACTGCCTGTGTGAAACTGTTCTCCGAAAAGTCTGGCACTGTAGTCTATTTTAGAAGGTATTACACCAAATCTTTTATAACCACGATCATCAGTGTAATAACCAATATCCTCGTAGTGTTCTTCTTCAGGTATCTTAGCCGCGATTCCCATCATATCTTGATCACCAATCTCACACATCTGCATCGCTGCAACAATATCGTAATCACCCTTTAGTTCGAAATCGTAATCCATAAGTTGTGTTACCATATCTAAGAAGTATATTTGATGGCAATGATCTATGATATAATCTCTAACTAAGTTCAGACCATACTCAATCATTCTAGGTGAAGACTGAGTACCTATTGGTTTAGCAACTGTTCTACCTCTAGTTTGTCCTTCGAGAGCATACTTAGGTCTATCCATTAGATAGCGTTCTGCATTCTTATCTCGAAAGTAACCTATAATAGCAATCTTAGTTGCCTCTAAGTTAGCCTTACAATCATACCAGTAAAGTAGCATTCTTGTCTGCTCGTAAGCTGTACGTACATCTTTAGGTCTGTCTAGATATTTGACTACATAGTCATTACCACCCATACCATATATACGTTTCTTTATAACAAGACAAAACTGAGATCCATCTGCACCAACGATACTATCATCAGTACCCATATCAATGGAGTCAATTCCAGCAACATATAAGTTTGGAACCATCTTACCATCTTCTTCAATGGGAAACTCAGTAATCTCTACTTTACCTTTTGGATCTTCGATAAACTTAACACCTATTGGTAGTCTATTCTTTTGATCGTTTTTATCGTACTCCCACACCATATAACCTCGCATAGGTTTAGGTGTAGATTTATTAATTTCAATCTCTACACGTTGATTAGCTAACTTCACCTGATCGAAGTCATTCTGACCTTTGCGTGATAGAGCTTCTTCATATGTAAAGCAAGATTCTGCACATAACTTCAGATATGCTTCCATATCTGACTGTACAGCAACCCGTTGCTTTAAGTAGTATGCTTTAGCTTTTTCTTCGTTAACTACTCCTCTATGATCCATAGCTTGCCTAACTGTTTTCCATGCAGGTAAGAAGAACGCAGTCTTAACATATTTACCATGATTATTCCAGTTATGTCTAAATGGTAGAACAAAGTATGCATTTGGATTAAGGAACATTTTCTCAAGACCAATAAGACCTTTACCAACGTCACCACCTGTGCCAAACACTATTCTTATACCAAGTCTCTCACCATTAATAATAACAAGAGCTTGACTAACCATATAGCTTTCAACTAAGATTGGATTAGATCCAGATTCTTCAAACACCACTCGGTCAGTACGATCACCACGAATCTTTGCAGATACGTCAGCGGTGATACCACCAATTTGCGATTTGTGTCCAGACTCCTCACCTTGTTTATTAACCTTAGCAGCACGCTTAACCATAGCGTTATTATCCTTACCTCTAGCTCTTCGCATACCACCTTCTGTATATTGATTCAGAAAGTCTAGCTGTGCCCAAGCTTTATTAAGTACACCTTTAGTACCTGAAAGAAAGGCTTCAGCAAATGCTATATAGGCAGCATTGTAATTAGGTGTTGTAGTATATGGCCTAACTCCAAGGCAAGCACCAATTTCAGAGAAACCAACACCACGAGCTTTAAGTGCCATACAATCATAGCCTAGCATCTCAGCCATTTCTATGTAATGAAACCATTCATAGTGAGCAGCCCAGAAATCAGGATGTACTAAGTCCCTACCAGCACCAGCCTTTTTATTCTTATCGAATACTGGCATCATATAGAAATTAAGGAAGAAATAGTGATCGCCAGTAACACGATAGTTATTAGCTACCATACCATCTTTACAAAACCCATGCTGCTCAGCCCACCAATCTAGATGTTTTCTAGTTCCTGGAAATAGATCAGTGTAACGTCTATCCTCTGGTTTAGTAGCTGAAGCTATGTGCTTCTTACCCACCGCAACTATTTGTGTGGGATCAAAGTCTAAGCCTAGTGTTTCTGTAAGAGGTCTATACCCTGTAGTTTCATAAGAAAGATTAGGATCGAAAAAGAATGTACCTTCCTCTGTCATCTCGATTGCTTGTGCATGGGTGATGTCCCACTTAACATTTGCTTTCCACTGATGTATAGGTTCGTACATAATTAGTCAAATAATCCTGGTTCAATATCTCCACGGAGTTTACCTCCACCAACTTCTTTTTGTTTCTTAACTATTTCCTCTAATCTCTCTACTGATTCAATAGTCTTACCTAAACCAGCAAGTGAATCAAGTAATTGCTTAGAGTTAAAGATTGGTCTTCCCTCTCCATCTCTCTCTTGAAGATCTACCATTTCATAAAATAGTCTCACTTCATCTATCGCACGATATGAGCTTTTAAGCAACTTAACCATAGGTGTATCTTGCATATCCTGATATTTTTTACAGGCAGCAATGAATACCTCATCGTTAAGTTGCTTTTCAGTTAGAAGGCTATCTTCTATAGCTATCTGTCTGCGCTCTTTCTCTGAGAAATTCTTATAAGGAGATTCCCAGTCGTACATTAAATATATAAAGGTAAATTCCCTGAATGCACGTTTCTTTTCATACCCTCGGTTATCACCTTCTATTTTATTTCTGTTTGTATCCCAGAGCCCACTGAACTCCTTTATTAGGAGCACTTCTTCTTTGTTAATCGTGAGCTTTTGATTTTCAAAGTTAAATATTTTCATATTAATCCATATTAGCCTATAAAGAATAGATTAGCAAATACCACCCATGATACTAGCTTTCTTATTTCCTTTAGGTACGTTTGTTCTTGCAGATACCCAGTCAATCTTTGAACCTTTAGTCATAGAGTCTTTAGATCCTGGATTCCTTTCTGTTTTGCTACTCTCCTTACGGTCACCTTTTTGGCCATTTGGTTTCTTGCCATCTTTGCGTTGACCCATATAGTCTTTAGTAGTAGAGTTTTCGTTCTTCTCCATTCTACCACCACTTTTCATCTTCGTTCCGCATCCGCAATCTACCATAGCTGCTTTGCCTCCCTTTTTGTAAGCTTTAAGACAAAGTAGGTAATCTAGTTTACCACCGTCTGCTTGCATAGGAACTTGTTGTCCCCCATCCGTAGATTGTTGTTGTTGCTCTTGCATGAATGAATCGTATGCTTGTTTGATACCATCTTGACCAAGTTGTTGAACCTTGGCTTTTAGATCTTGCTCGTCCTTAGCGCCTAGCTTGTCCGCCAGCCAGCTAACAAATTGTTGTTGAAGGTCTTCGTTCATAAGAAAATAATTGATTAAATCAAGTTGTAATCTCGCAAAGATACAAAAAAAGCGTGACCTGATTAAAGTCACGCTTGTATTTATTTTTCTCTTTGCACAAGGGTAATTCCTTGCTTCTTGTATTGTTTAAATTTCTCTAGCCTCTCTGTAGTTGTACTGCCTAGAAAACCTGGCAAATCTGCCACTTCTATGTAGTCTCCTACATGCATTAAGTCTTTCGTATTAAAAACTTCTTCTTGATATGCATTGTCTGCTGTGAACCAGAAACATTTGATACCAATCAAATGATCCTTGGATCCATCTTCACTTCTAATTGCTACTTGTACTTTTGTACGTACAAGCATTATAGGCTTATTAGGAAGATCATGTTTAATAGTTACTAGATCTCCTGGTCCAAAGAATATCTTATTCATGTTTTCCATAGGTCATTTACTTTATTTTAATTAGGAATGGAGCAGCCTTGTGTGTTCCATTAGCAATAGCCTTATCGTAGTCTTCACGTAGTTTAGCTTTACGTTGTTCTTCTTCAGCTGCCCTTTTCTCATACCTTTGTTTTTGTAGTTCCTCTAGTTTAGCTTCCTGTTCTGCGAAGACTGCGAATTGAGCATGTAGCTCCTCTTTCTCTACATAGCTTATGATATTTCTCTCATTAAACTGAAATAGAACTTCTTCACCAGGAACTGGTCTAATACTACGTCTATCATAATAGACTCCATCACCTTCTTTAATCCACCTACACTCATCGCCTACTGCAGCAACTACTGCGAAGCCAACTATCTTATCAAGCTTCTCTATATCACCAGTCTCTTGCGTTTGAGCAAAGCCTTCCGGAATAAATAAACCTGAGTCAGTTGTTTTCTTGATAAATGGATTCTCACATTCGCGTATTAGCAAATAGTCATGCGTTACTTTTAATTTCATTGTACATTAATTTATATTACCATTTTGAGGCTGGACAGTGCGCCTCTTCCACTCTTGTTTTAGCTTCTAATCTACAGCCACATCCCTTAGTATAACCATCTTCATAATGGTCTATAGCTGTATTTGTCTTTGGATCTAACCAAAGTTGTGGATTACATATTAATCCTTTAACCTTATGCTGAGCGAATAGCGGACATTGTTTACATATTGCCATCCTCTCTTTGGACATATCACCTTCTCTATCGAACAACTCATTTAGATGTCCTTTTATGATATTAATCATGCTACAAAAATAACTAAGTTATATTGGAATTACAAATTACTTTTAAGTATTTGACCTGTTTCTCTATGATGATCAATCACTACTTGCTTCTTATAGTGCTTAACTAACTTCTCCACATCTTCTTTTATATATTCTACAGGATAAGTGGTTTCTTTACCTTCACCATCAATATGTAGAAGTGTTAAGCTTTTTATATTGAAGTTCGGATTAATTTGCTGAAGCATCCATGCATATAGTGAAAGCTGAAGCGTGTAGTGTTGAAACATACAATCTTCAATATTAGAAAGTGGATAGTACATCATCTTAGCTTTCTTCTTCTTCCTATCAAAGTAGGAGTTCATCTCCATACCTTTTGCATTCGTCTTATAGTCAAGGATATGAATGTCATTACCATCCTTAACCAAGACATCAATTTGTCCAGCTAAATTCAATATACCGTCTTTCGATGAATAGTAAACTAGATATTCTGGAAGCACCCTATACTCATCATTAAGATCGAAGTTATGTTTTTCAACTAAGTATTCTCCTTGGCATGGTATTGGAAAACCTAATTCCTCAATACGTACCCTATCGCTTAGGTATAGAGCATTTTCTTTTGCGTTATGATACTTAGTACCCCTCTCGCATGCTTCTTCATTAGCGAGCTTATATGAGGCTAATATGGCTTGCTTAGTTTCATTAAATGTAGTTAGATCTACACCTAACTTTCCAAGATCAACTACATCGAAGTTTTTAAAATCGAGTAGTAACTTCTTTATAGGCTTAAAATTGTCTATACCCATGATCGCTTCGAGCGCCTTATAGCTAGACCAGAAGTCTGAATCAAATTTCTCGTGATACTTACCAATAAGCGTTGTTACCGAAGTATATTTCCTATCAGGGTACTTTGTGTTAAAGTAGAGGTGTTGTTCCTCATTAAACGCTAAGTCCCCATTCACTTTGTCTATTTTCATTATTGTATTCTGTATATAAAATTGTTGTATCAAAGATACAAAATTAAATTAAAAAACCCACTAGAAACTAGCGGGTTAAATAACATCTTTATACAAGATGGGGGAAAGTTGCTTTAAAAGTTTTTCGAGTTCCTGAGGTGTGGGTCTTTGAAAGAATTGAATTCCTATTTCTCCACATGGAACTCCGTCAGCAGATAACCTATAATATAGAACGCTCACTACGCCAAGATCCTTAAGTACTTTGAGGTCTGTTTTAGTTTGCATATCTATCTGGTCTACAAGGTAATATCCATTAGCATCGAGAGCGGCATTAATACTTGGCTGATCTTTTAGATATCTCATTTGAAGAGATGGGGAATTACGGGCAATCTCGCTGTTCGTTAGGATAAGCTTCTTGTAGAAACTTTGGTTCTTAGGTTCGTAGAGGAAAACAACGTACTTATCGATGTTAGGGTTAGACTTCGCTATTGTATCCATATCAATTTGTAGTTTATATGGATCACGACATTCCCTAAAATCTGTAGCACTAAATAGTTTGCCCTTAACAGTAAGATCGATTGTATCTCTAAACGTAACGCCTAGAATACAGAGAGCGATAAGAAAAGCTACGAAGTAGAACTTTAAACTACCCAGGGATCGAAATGTGCTCACAACTCTGGTAATAACAGCGCTAAAGAACGTAGTTAGTAGCTGCCACAACATGGTGTAGTTTCTTTAGGTTAAGTAAGTTCAATTGAGTATATTTGTGGTATAGAGTGTACTACTGTATACACACCCAGTATAGTATGTAGTACATTACTAGGCAAAGATAGCTATTTTATATTACTTATCGTACATTATAAAAAATTAACAGTGGAGTATAGCGATAATGCGGATGACTACGAGGAATCTCGATGCTTCCAGCTAATAGTGATCTTACCACTACAAATGCTGATCATAGTCAGTATGAACTAAATGGATTTCAATTGCAGCTAGAAGATGAAACAATACGTCGTTAAAAACCAAAAAGGTGGGTATGCAAGTTTATCTTCTCTTAGGGATAAGCTTAAGCAAGATAGAATGCAGCGTGATGCTACAAATAAACCACAGATGATTAGCGCTAATCAATTTAGCCGTAATTTCCTTACAGGTAATCTCGTCACCAAAGCTGATGCTGAAGGTGGAATGCCTGGAACTCCTGTGATAGATAATAGAGAACCGTCAAGTATACATGTACCCTATAAAAAATCAGTGAGAGAGAAGATCATTGATGGGTTGAATATGGTTGATAGGAATGGAGATAACATGGTAGCTGGCATAGCCACTGAACCTTTGAAGGCAGTTGCTAGGGTACTGCGTCCTGATAAATACTTTACAGGTGTGCAGAGTGATAGTAACATTGGTGAAGGTGCTCTTAGACTTGGTATGGATGCAGCTAACGTAGTTCCTGCTATGCAAGAAGTTAACTGGCTACGTAAGGGAGCTAGAGGGGCTGTAAGCTTGGCTGATAGTCAGCTTAGTAGAGTTGGTCGTGAGCTAGAAACGGTAGCTAGGAGAGGTAGAGTTGCTGGTTTAAGTGAAGATCAAATAGCAGCTAATCAACTAGACAAAGTAGGTATAACAGCTAATCAACGTAAGGGGTACATGCCTGGTATCAGTGACTTACTACAGAAGAGGGTTAGACCATTTGGTTACCCACAAGATCTCGGAGAACTTGTTACCCGTGTAAAAGAGGGTAACTCTTTGAATCAAATAGAAAAGGATATAGCTCGTGGTATGGATAATAAGGATGGCATATTTAACGCTGACCTACAGCGTAATGATGCTTGGAGAACATATCTAGGAATGCCTCAGAAGAATAATACCTTTAGATATGGTGAGAATGTAAGTGAAAACTTTCCACGTAAAGCTAGTGAAGATGTCTATAGCTTAAACCATGATAATACCAAACACTTCATTAACTCTAATAGCGCTGGATATGAGTTTGGTGGTGTAGGTGGAGATATGGGGGTTATGGGTAACTATAACGTAGCCAAACATCCTAATGGCTTAGAGTATTGGGATAGATGGGATTTAGATCCTCAAATTGATGTACCATTTACTAAAGCTCGAGAGTATCCTATGATTGGTGATGATGAACTAAGTGGTGGCTTTCGTCGACCTAAGATTACAATCCCAGTTAGTAAGTTTATAGGTAAACCATTTATAAGTAATGGTGTAGTACC
>Ga0068856_100003342_pt1 | contig 16291 bp, 12 predicted proteins | sample KBSCornC62_FD_66595 | JGI IMG/M metagenome (GOLD analysis project Ga0068856, IMG submission 66595) | Corn rhizosphere microbial communities from Kellogg Biological Station, Michigan, USA - KBS Corn C6-2 | ecosystem: Host-associated > Plants > Roots > Rhizosphere > Soil ...
CACGATGGTGATCGGCTACGCCGAAATCGACGGCAAGCCCGTGCGCGTGATCCCAGAAGGCGACAACCCCGCGCAGCTCAGCCGCCGAATCCATTTCACGGAAGTGAAAGCCGCCCCGGTTGTCGCGCAGGCCGAAGCACGGTGAGAGATGGGCGTGACGTTGTGCGCTAAGCCATGAAGGGATCACGTCCCAACACCCAACAAGAAGTACAAAAGCAAGGGGCACCTTTACCTTTTACCTCTCTCCCAACAGATGCCGCTTTTGGCTGAGATTTCGGAGGCAGGCTTTTATAAAGGTAAATAGTAAAGCATGACCCCTTTTGCGCCTTTCTCTTTTGCGCCTTTCCCGATTTACGAGAAATACCAGATCCGAAAAAAAACGCCGCTTTTTCCCCAGTGCTGTTGACCGTCAAGTTACGGCGAATAGGGTATAGAAACGGATCGTGGCGGTCAGCAAAGTAAGATTGGACGCGAGGTTTTTAGATTCCGGGGATCAGGCGTGCGAAAGTTGCAGGCGATCACACCTTCCGATTGGAGTTTCAGCAAAACGGGCGTCGCGTGCTGACACGTCATGCCAGCGGAAATGCAGAAGTGAACCAAGTCAGCTTCGGACTTCATTTTCCCAGTACGAATCGCGGTTTCGAGGTCTGCCTCGAAAGCCTGTTTCTTTTTCGGCTGAAATTCTGCAAACGGGAGCAATGGCTCATCAGGTGTTATTCCCTCCCGATCGATGTCAAAATTCGCTTCTCCGGCGATCTGATCGTTCCTCCATGCTACGTTCAGGAATTTCGTCGCGGCGAGCGGATGCTGACTTCCGAATATTAGGCCGTATATATTGCTTCCTTTTTTGATTGAGAACCGACCGAGATAGGCCGCCGGCGGGGTAAGCTTCTGGTACCAATCAAACGCTGCCCGATGCACATCATAGGAGGTCTCGGGATGGTCGATCTTGATTTTGATTGCTGGGTGGTCGCGAAAGCGGTGGAGCGTCGAAGAAGAGACGAAGAATATAAAGTCGGTACGAGGAAAGGTGAAGAAACGCCTGAAAACGTATTCGAGCACTGCATCCACCCCGAACTGATCAATGATGAGTAACTTCACGGCGCGAGGATTGAGCAAAATTTTCTCGTGGCGTATTAGCTCGGCTTCGAATTCGGCGGCCTTGGTTTTGACCTGTACACCCGGAATCTGCCACTCTGGCGCTTGTAGAAGATTCTCGAGCAGTGCGATTTTCTTGGCGTTAACGTCGGAGAAATGCGCAACGATCTTTACCTTCGACCATCCCGCCATTTTAGGCTGATATGATCGCATTTGCCGCAAGATCCGCAGCGGGGATCCGGCTTGGCCGACAGCGTCGGTTCCAGGACCGCAGAAAAAGTCGAAGACGTGTAGCTCTTCGAAAGGTGGCTCAGACCGGGAAACGAAAACAGGAATCCATTCCTGCACGTATAGCTCGAATATATCGAGCTTCGTTAGAGTTCCTGCGTCGTACGGTTCTTCGTGGAAGCTCGAGTTTGCCATCCCTCACGCCATTGCGAAGGCGTGAAGCAAGTGTGTACGATCGCTCGCTGAAGGTACAGGATTGTTTTTGATTTTAGGAAATTCGTCGTAGGTCTTTCCGTCGAGTTCACGACCTGTCTCCGACTTTCGAATACCGCCCCACTGTTTGAAGAAGAAGGGGACGCGTTGCGCGCGACATTGAGCGCGGATGGAGCGCACCCAGGTTGGTTCGATGGGGCGCGCGCCGGGGCCGCTCTCGCCGCCGACGATAGCCCAGTGTATTCCTGCGAGATTAAAAGGCCCAAGGTCTTCAAGGAGCGGCTCAATCGACAGAAATGCGACCGCCGGGCGAGCTTTCCGGAGTACGTCAATGCGCGAGAGACCGTGCTGCTTGTTTTCGACACTCACGCCCCACCAAATGTGCGGAGCGGCAGCGGCTTTCTTGAGCTTAGTCTCAAGGAGATGCCCCATGCGGTCGGCGCGCTTCGTGAGCACCTGGTACGTGTGCCAATTTGCTGCCAGCATCACGCGCGCGATCTTTTCGATGTAGTCGTCAGAAACGTCTTCGTGAAACAAATCGCTCATCGAGTTCACGAAGATCTTGCGCGGGGTGCTCCAGCGAATCGGATCGCCGAGCTTTTCTGGCACGAGCCGAAGATCGAAGCCGAACTCAAATGGATGCCCTTTCACGCCGCGAAAACGCTCCGCCAACGTTTCGGCATAACAGTGCTTACAGCCCGCGCTAATTTTCGTGCAACCCCGCACCGGGTTCCACGTCGCGTCAGTCCACTCGATCTTGGAATTCGCGCTCATGTCCCACGGTGTGCAAGTGAGCACTGCGCGTCAACGGCGATTCCAAGCTAGGGTCTAATTCGGTATCCAGTATCCTGGTACACGGATTGAATCCTTTAGTGCGTTGCGCAATCCGTCGCCCTTCTTCTGAAGGAGGATATCCTAAGCTTTCGGAATGGATGTCGTGCCATGCCTTAAGGATCGGCATCGGACAATTCCCGCGACTCAGGACGTGATAAAGGGCGCGCTAGAATTCCACCCCCAACGATCGCCATGACCCGAGGAGTATGCATAGGAATCGCGTGTTAGGCGTTTCAAGCCATCTTCAAAATGTCAGACAGTAGAGCCCGACCCCGTCCGGCCGTCTCAATCTAGGATGTCTTGCACCCACATCAAGTGCCTGTGAAGGCTTAAATAAAATCGAGCCGCAACGCTATAGGGAGCTTTTGGATCCAATCGAGCAGCGAGACGATTCTTGATGGTTATTTGTTCAGGACCGCTCGACTTAATAGCCACATAGGTCCTCACATCGGCATCTATGTCAGCGCACAGCTGCTCGCGCTTTGAATTTAACTCTGGATGATCGAGGTTGAGCAGGATTTTGCTCTGCTCAACTCGATAGCGTGCTGTCGCGTCGCCGGTGAACTTCGGATTCAAAACTGGACGTCCGTCGGCTTGGAACGCCAAAAGTTCACAATCTTTAGCGACACAGGGGTCCAAAATGACTGGCTTTTCAATGCGCAGCTTCCGTTTGCCGGTTGCGCGTATTCCAGGAGCTAGTAGTGGAAATTGCTGCCCTTTACCGCACGCGCATCCGTGAATTGAATTATGTTCAGGGCTATTGGCCCATGCACATGCGATCCGATAGTTTTCCGGATCGTAGACTAGCCACCAGTAATCACAAGCAGGCCGATAGTGGTCTACCGCTAGCGGAGCGCCGATAAGTTCAACTTCGGTATACCAACACTTGTTTCCAAGAACGGACGTGGCCAAATGTTTAACAGGCGTCCATTTCTTGGGACCATTTCTTTCGGAGTGAGGCTTTCGTTCCGCGATCGGCATACCTGCGGATTTTTTGTGAGCTTTTACGATACATGCTTTTACTTTTTTCCCTCTCTCATCCGCGAAGATCTCGGAGAAAAGGATATTGAGGTCAATGTGTCTCATTGCTCAGTGCTCAGAGAACGGGAGCGCTCCCGGAGGTATTTCACGTAGTTGGGGTCTCGCTCACTGACTCCGGGAAGTATTTCCAACCTCATATTTAGTGAGCTCAATTTAGCCTTGTCTGCGTCTGAAAGTGTTTCTTTGACGCTAAGCGCGAGCCGTTCGTCGAGTAACTTTTGCGTTTCCTTGTCCAAGCTCGAGGGGAGACCGAAAAATTCGGAACTACAGAGAAGATTGGCGACGCCTTGGCCGCGCGGGTTTCGATGGGGGCGAGAAAATCCTTTGCTATCGGGATGTGCAAGTAGCACTTGTTCGCGATTCATTCCCGATATGATCACCGGATCGTGCGTTGCCATAAGAACCGTTGAGCTAGAATCTGGCGGCATTGCTTCCTCCAACATACTTGGGTAATCCCACGACCAATGCGGATTCAAGTGAGTGTCTGGTTCGTCAAGGAGTATGAAGTTTTCCTTTTGATGGGTAAGGGTTGCGGCACCGATAACTGCCAGCAACTGCTTCTCTCCTTCACTAAGGTTATCGAAAGGAAAGCGGTGCGTCGTGTCCTTGCGTTTTAGTTGAAACGAAACCGAGATCAACATCCCTCTCGCTCGTAGGCTTTCTAGTGCTAAATATACATTCTCACCTCCTGCTTGGAGTCGTTCGGCAAGTTTTATAATGCCGGTCTCGCGCCCCTCCCTAAAGTTATACGAGCGCTTCATAGGTTTTGGCCTGTGACGCTTTACGCCTTCTTTATGGATTTCTGGTGCTACTTCCAGAACACCAAGGCCACTCTGTTCTGATGAGGTTTCATCTAAAGCTGACACAATTCGCCGAATCGCACCCTCTGTGTTCCAAAGTTTGGGTTCGTGCAGTTTGGGATCAAATCCTTCTGGCGAGCGCAGTACGATTTTTACATCGGATATGTTTTCCAGTTTTAGACGATCAAGTAGCCGTTGATAACCGTGGGCAAATAGTCCGATTAAAATAGTTTGTGATTGTTCATTACTGGACTGAACGAAGAGCGGTCGGAATCTATCCGTTTCAGCGTTGCGTGTGAGCGCTTGGAAATGGCGCTGGTATCGCGCGATCAATTTCTGAACTCTTCGACACTCGCCGGAGTAATAAATAAGGGTAAGTGAAGGGTAAAGTTCATGAGCCAGGCCTTCGCGAAGTTGTTTGCTTAAGGAACGCAGCGACATCTGGCGGCCATTCGCGGTGACGGACACTTCATAGCCGCTGCGACGCAGCACGATTATCTTACTCTGAACTTCGAATTCTAAGTGAAACTCGAACTTCGGAGCTTTCTCGAAATAGCAGCCGATCAGAATGTGGAGAATTGCTTCGATAAGATTGGATTTCCCGCTACCATTGCTGCCGATGACCGCGTTGAGTAAGGTCGGTGAAATGAACTCCACATCGCAAACCCCCACGTTTTTGTAGCCGCTGATCTTAAGACGCCTGAGTTTCATTATTATCTATCTGAGGACGTTTGGAACGTCATTGATACGTCCATCATCGGGTGAGTTCTACTAGAGCGGCGGTGAGGAGGGAAGCGGCAGTGGCCCGGGCGCTGGCGAGATGGGTTTCCAAAGCGTCCACCAAGACCATCAGTTCATTCACTTTTGCCACGATCCGGCGTTGTTCGGCGAGGGGCGGGATGGGGCACGGAAATCCAGAGAGCTTCCCCTGGTAAATAGCGCAGACATTCGTGGTGTTGGATTTTAACTTCTCCAGCCCTGCGCTCCCCTGCGGGCTTCGGAACCAGTAATCGAGAAAATCTGGGGAGAATCCTTCGATGAATTTCGCTCGAAGAATATTATTGTTGTAGAGCACTGGGTCGGTCGATGGCGGTCGAAACACGCATGTCTTGCCGACGAGTTCCCGACTATTCCTTGTGTTGAACAAAAAATCCCCGTCAGCCAGCGCGAAGGTTTCGACCTCTTCCGATGTGGCATCGATCCGGGTCAGGTCGGAGAGATCGACCCCGCCGGAGTTCCGAATGTTGTTCATCTTGAAATAGCCGACGGCTTTGTCCGGCCCCTGCATCGAACGGCCTCGGTCGATGCCGACCGATGTCTGCAACGGCAATCGCCGGAACTGCGTCCATTTCCAGCCCTCGGGGATCTTAAACGGTGGTTGGAGTTCTGATGGCGTTTTACCTTCGCTGTCCTCTACCGCTCTCGTGCGTATGACGCGCTTCGGTTCGCGATCGATCTTCTCAAGCAACTTGATCGCCGGTTCGTCGTTGGGGTCTTGTGGGACGAGTTTGCCTTGGACGGCGAGGGTGAGGATCGATTTGCGGAGGTCGGCGGGGGGGATGGCGTAGGACGGATGAAAGAGAAATTGGAGATTTGAGACGGTGGGCGCGGCGGAGAAGCGGGACAGCGACGCGCGGGCGAGCGCGGCGTGCCGCGTTTCCCGTTCCTCCTGCTGCTGGGCCAGCCGATCACACAACGCCGTCAACTCATCCACCTTCGCCACGATCCGCTTCTGCTCGGCGAGCGGCGGTAGGGGGAACGGGAATGTAACGATCTTGACCTTCGAAATGTTCGGCTGTGCTCCGCCTTCGCTCACTGCATGAAAACGTGACCTTTGCGAAACTAAGAAGTTGAACAGATACCGATTCAATACTCCTTCAAATGGCGTGCAGCCACAGACCGCTTGGTTCGTGACCGCGGGTTCCGCAAGAATCGCAACCTTCCCAATCGTTGCGCCATACATTGCCAGTAATATGTCGCCGGGCTGGTTCCGCCGAAACGAACATGTCTTTACAGCCAGTTCAGAAACGGTTTCCTCTGAACCAGTGAGTGCTTGGTTATCGTTAAGTTCTCCGGACTTTAGCCAAATGATACCCCCATCGTAATACTCGGGATTTCCGCGCGCCGGAGTTGAACCAGAGCCCCAGTCACCGATTTCACCTAGACGCGTCCACACCCACGAATCAGGAACGGGATAGGGAGCATCATTTTCCAAATACGTATTGGTGTCTTGTCGCTTGATCTTCCGCTCGGATACTAGCCGCTCTTTGGTTTTCTTGATGCGTCCTAGGAGAGTATGCGCAGATTCATCATTGAGGTCTTGGTAAGAGAGTTTCCCCTGAACAGCCAAGTTCAACACCAGCTCCCGCATCTTTGCCACTGCATCGGGGGCGTCAGCGAAGAGGTCGAATTTTTCGAAAAAGGTTTCGATCGTCATTCGGCGGTTCCGGCGGTGGCGGTAAGCGCGGCGTGGAGTTCCTGTTTCAGCTTAGCACGCGTTTCACCGATCTGGCCGAGGAGCTTTTCGTATTCGGGCAGAAGGTGGTCCACATCGCCGGGGCCGGTGTGGGTGACGTGCGGGTTTTTGACGTCGAGGTTGAAGTTTCCGGCCCGCATCTGATCGATGGAGACGCGCCATGCGTGCTTGTTTTCCTTCCGGGCTTTGAAGCCGTCCTTTTCGTCGCCCCACCAATCGATCTCGGGCTGGAATTCCTCGAAGCGCATCGGTCGCGTCTTGTTGTAGCTGACGACCCCCTCGGGGTAAGGGTGTTCGTAGAACCAGATGTGCGAAGTGGCGGGTTGTTCGTTCTCCGGCTTCTTGGTGAAAAAGAGGATATTCGTTTTGATGCCGGTGTAGGGATTAAAGACGCCATTGGGCAGGCGGACAATCGTGTGGAGATTGCACTTTTCGACGAGGTCCTGCTTGAGGCGGGTTTTCATTCCTTCGCCGAAAAGGAAGCCATCGGGCAGAACCACGGCTGCGCGGCCGTGGTTTTTCAGCAGCTTCACGATGAGCGCCATGAAGAGGTCGGCGGTCTCGCGGGTACGGAAGATGGCGGGGAAGTTGTTTTCGATACCATCTTCCTCCGTACCGCCGAAGGGAGGATTGGTGACGATGACGTGGACGCGGTCCTTCTCGCCGTAGTCCTTGTAGGGGCGACTGAGCGTATTGTCGTGGCGGATATTAGTCGGCGTATCGATGCCGTGCAGGATCATATTAGTCGTGCAGAGCATGTGGGGCAGGGCTTTCTTTTCCACGCCGTGGATGCTGTCGATCAAGGTGGCCATATCCGCCGCTGACTTCACGTAGTGCTTGCGCTTGTGCTCGATTGTGCAGGCGAGAAAACCGCCCGTGCCGCAGGCGGGATCGAGCACCTTCTCGTCGAGCTTTGGATCGACACGATTGATGATGAACTGGGTGACGGCGCGCGGGGTATAGAATTCGCCGGCATTACCCGCGCTCTGCAGATCCTTGAGGATTTGCTCGTAGATGCTGCCAAAGGTATGGCGGTCCTCGGTGTTGTTGAAATTTATTTCGCTGATCTTATTGATGACTTGGCGCATCAACGTGCCCGACTTCATGTAGTTGTAGGCATCCTCGAAGACATTGCGGATGACCTGGGCGCGCTTTCCGTTTTTGCCTTCGAGGACCAGCTTGTCCTTCAGCGTGGGAAAGAGCTTATCGTTGACGAAATCGGCAAGCGCATTGCCTGTCATGCCTTCCGAATTGGCGGCCCAATTCCGCCAACGAAGATTTTCGGGAAGCGGCGATTTGTAGTCGTCTTCGAGGAGTTCGATTTCCGCTTCGCGGTCGTCGTAGATTTTCAGGAAGAACATCCAGACGAGCTGGCTGATGCGTTGAGCGTCTCCGTCGACGCCCACGTCTTTTCGCATGATGTCCTGAATAGACTTAATGGTGCCGCTGACGTTGCTCATGCTGATTGCGTTTGATTGAAGATTTCGCGCTCGAGCTCCTGAAGAGCGTTTTCGTAATTCGTTTTGCCGCCGAAGACGTCGTTGATGATCTCGACGGGAGTGCCCATCGTAACGAAGGGAGTGAGTTTAAGAACCTTCGGACTCTCAATGGTGAGCACACCTTCGTCAGCGTATTTATCCAAGAGGGCTTCAAGGACAGCGCGGGCCTTGGCGCCGTATTTAGTGAAGTAGTTGCGCTTTTTGACGCTCTCGGCCCGCTCCTTGCGAGTGAGGGGCGGCTGACCGTAAGCAATGTGGCAGATGAGGTCGAAGTCGCCGTAGTCCTTGCCAACCTCTTGGGCGAGCTTGGGCAACTCTACGCCGTATTCTTCGAGCTCCTTAACGATGGCTTCCTTCTTTTTTGCGGCGTTCCATTTGTTGATAAACGCGTCGAGGGAAGCGTACTCCTGGCGAATGTGCCTGCGGCTATAGTCGGAGTAGGATTCGGTGATCATGCGACCGTCGTCGTCGCGGTATTCTACCGTCTTGGCGAGAATGTTCACGTCCACACCGCTGACTCGAATCTTTTTGGAAATATATCCCGGTTTCTCCTCTTCGACGTCTTCATCTTCGAGATCTGGGTCGGGGGGTACGGGGTCATCGTCGGGGCCCGGCTCGTATATAACCACAGGATCGCCGTCGAAGTCAGGGTCTTTGAAAAGCTCCGTGGCGTTTTTGAAATCCATCACAGTGAAGAAGAACTTGCCGAAGTCCTCTTCGATGCGGGTGCCACGACCCACGATCTGTTTGAACGTGGTCATGGAGTTGATGGTCTTATCGAGGACGATGAGCTTGCAGGTCTTCGCATCGACTCCGGTGGTGAGAAGTTCGGAGGTGGTGGCGATGACCGGGAACTTGGACTCAGGGTCGATGAAGTTATCCAGCTCGGCCTTGCCCTCGACGCTGTCACCGGTGATCCGCATGACGTATTTAGGATTTTCGAGCGCGAGGCGGCCCGCGGCGTTGGTGATGGCCACGCGCATGCGCTCGGCATGGTCAATGTCTTCGCAGAAAATGATCGTCTTCGAGAACGGGTCGGTGGCCCGCAGGAGCTCCATCACGCACTTAGCGACCAGCTTGGTGCGCTGGTTGAGCACCAAGATGCGATCCATGTCGGCTTGGTTGTAGGTGCGCTGCTCGATCTCCTTGCCGAGGTCGTCCGTCATGCCCGGAGGGGGAGTCCACCCGATCAGATCCTTGTCGAGATGGTAGCGGACAACTTTGTAGGGAGCGAGGAAGCCGTCTTCGATCCCCTGCTTGAGTTTATAGGTATAAACGGGTTCCCCAAAGTAAGTGACGTTGGAGGCGTATTTGGTCTCCTTGGGTGTAGCGGTAAGTCCGATCTGGATGGCGCTCGCAAAGTAATCGAGGATTTCCCGCCAGGCAGAATCATCGGCGGCGCTGCCCCGGTGACACTCGTCTATGACAATAAGATCGAAGAAATCGCGAGAGACGCTTTTGAAGATCTTATCTTCTTCGTCGGGACCAGTGATGGCTTGATAGAGGCCAAGATAGATTTCGTAGGAGGGATCGATCTTGCGGTTTCGGATCTTAGTCATGACCGCACCAAACGGCTTGAAGTCGTTTACGAAGGTTTGGTCGGCGAGGATATTGCGATCGACGAGGAAGAGAGTGCGCTTGGCTTTCTTTGCCTTCCAGAGCCGCCAGATGATCTGGAAGGTGGTGTAAGTCTTTCCGGTGCCGGTGGCCATGACCAGCAGGATACGGTCTTGGCCTTTCGCGATTGCTTCGAGCGTGCGATTGATTGCCTCGCTCTGATAATAGCGCGGCTCTTTGCCGTAGGCATCGAGATGGTAGGGCTCCAGGACAAGCGGTTCTTCGGCGTCCTTGATGTTTCGATGCTTCTTATAGCGCTTCCAAATCTCGTCTGGAGAGGGGAACGCGGTAAGAGGAAACTCGCTCTCGATGTCCTCGCCAGAATCTGGGACTTTGTTGTGCGAAGCAAACGCGTCGCCGTTGGAACTGAATGCACTTGGAACGTCGAGAATCCCTGCGTATCCCAAGGCCTGTTGAAGGCCATGGCTCACCGTGTGGTTGTTGTCCTTGGCCTCGATAATGGAGATGGGAACACCGGCTTCTTTAAGCAAAACGTAGTCGGCAAATTTCTTCTTCTTTTTGTTTCGCGACGACATGTTGCCTCGGACGACGACGGGACCGGGCGTCAGGGTAACTTCTCTGCGAATCTGTGTAGTCTGATTCCATCCGGCAGCTTTTACGGCAGGCGTGATGAAGAGATCGCAGATGTCGATTTCGCTGAGTTGCTGTTTTTCCTTTTTAGTCATGCCACGGTTTACTGGGGCGAGGGTGGTATTAAAGGATATGAGTGTCGGCGTCTGCGCATTGCAGTGCTGTGGGGGTTAAAAGCAGCAGCTCTTAGCTAATCCAAAGTTCCTTCCGGGCGGGCATGAAGCGGAGCGGCTAGCAAGGAACAAACCCTCTAACGCGGCAAACCTTTAGTATGGAGCCGCGACAGCTGTCGGCAGCGATGGTATCTGAATGCATCTAATCAGAAGTAACGCTGAGTTGAGATGTGGCCTCTTTGAACACGCGATGGGCGGTGGGACGCGACCGTTCGATCAACTCGAAGATGGGACCGCGACGGACATTTTGGCGGCGCAACTGAACAACAATGTTCTCCCCATCTCGATGGATTCCCTCCAGTCATTTCATGCGCATTTTCTTCTTCGGGTTTTTCTCCGCTTTTTCTGCGTTCGTTGCGCCGCGGGTCGGGGCTTCGGAAATGCCTCAGATTCTCACTCCGGCCGCGCCGGCGACGCCGCGCGTGAATGGCCCGGGGGTATTTGGTGTCCGGCCTGAGGCGCCTTTTTTCTACGCCATCCCCGCAACGGGGCAACGTCCCATGAGCTTCGCTGCCGAGGGTTTGCCCGATGGGCTCACGCTCAATACCGAAACGGGGCGGATAACGGGTGCGTTGACCCGCCCCGGCGAATATAAGCTGACCCTTCGCGCGAAGAACGCCCTGGGCGAGGCGATGAAGGCTTTTCGTATTGTCGTTGGCGATGCGATCGCACTGACGCCGCCGATGGGCTGGAGCAGTTGGAACTGTTGGGGCGATGCCGTCAGCCAGGAGCATGTATTGAATTCTGCGCGCGCGATGGCGGCCAGGGGACTGCGCGAACACGGTTGGACTTATATTAATATCGACGATGGCTGGCAGGGGCCGCGCGGCGGCGCTTTCAACGCGATCCAGCCGAACAAGAAGTTTCCCGACATGAAGGCGCTCGCCGATGAAATTCACCGTCTCGGCCTGAAATTCGGCATCTACTCCAGCCCCTGGCGCGGCACTTACGCGGGGTATGTCGGTGGCTCCTCGGACAACGCCGACGGCACCTATCCCTGGGTGCAGTCCGGGGAGGTCAACGAATTCTATAAGCTCAACAAGAATCCTAAAGCGGCGGATGCCAAACCGAACTGGGTCAACTGGACTTTCGGCCAACACTCCTTCGCCGCGCAGGACGCCCGACAGTGGGCGCAATGGGGCGTCGACTATCTAAAATACGATTGGTTTCCCAACGACGTACCGCACGTGCGCGAAATGGCGGACGCTCTGCGCGCGACGGGACGCGATGTTGTCTACAGCCTTTCGAACACCGGTATTTATAATAACGCGCCCGACTATATGAAGTTGTCTAATGTCTGGAGAACGACAGGCGACATCGTGGATACATGGGAAAGCGTATCGCGAAACGGCTTTTTCCCAGGATCGCTGGGCCGGCTACACCGGGCCGGGACACTGGAGCGATCCCGACATGCTCGTGCTTGGCCAGGTCGGTTGGGGGCCGGACTTGCATCCCTCTCGACTGACCGCCGACGAGCAGTACACGCACATGAGCCTATGGTGTCTGCTCTCGTCTCCGCTCCTTTTGGGCTGCGATCCCGAGCGTCTGGACGCGTTCACACTCAGCCTGCTGACCAACGACGAGGTGCTTGCCATCGATCAAGACTCGCTCGGTAAACAGGCTACGCAGATCAACAATCATGACGGTCAGGTCGTGTATACAAAGACATTAGAGGATGGGTCCTTCGCGGTCGGTCTATTCAATCGCGGCGAAGTCGAAGCCACCATTGGCGTGAAATGGGACCCATGGGGCACCCTCGCCACACCGAATGGGGACGCGACCTTCGTCGTGCGCGACCTCTGGCGGCAGAAAGACCTCGGCGCGTTCAAGCGAAAATTCGAAACAAAGGTCGCGCCCCACGGCGTCGTCCTGATTCGTCTGATCCCCGCATCTTAAGGGACGATTCAACGGATCGCGTTCAGAGCCACTTTGTCGGAGCGGGAACTCGCTTTCGCGCTAATCGCTCCACTTCATTCACCTCAGTCCAGTTCGAGTGAAAAAGCTAAGCGTCACTCGGCTCAACACGTATTCATTGCCGGGGTTACATCCACGTTTCGCAGCAAACGTCGAGGTTTCGAAGGGGGCATGCTTTACCTTTACCGAACCTCCTTTTTCCACCTGACGCCAAGCCTGCCGGATAGCCATAAACACGTGCTTGGGGAGCGAACAAAGGGGAGCGAACAAAGGAGTCACGCTTTACCATTTACCTTTGATAGAAAGAAGCCCAGGAGGAGCCTTGTCCCAACTCCCAACAATTCTTTTAAACAGCGGTATCTGAGGCTCTCTGGGCCTAAGCGCATGTTGGGGGTTGGGACGGGGCCCTTTCTGAATTTGCTTTGTACCGAACGCGTCAATACACGAGAAGTCCACCCTCGCGAAAGATCGCACGGGCTGCTTCCGTGGCTTCAGGAGTTGGGGGCGGCGTTTCGCGCAAGGTATATGGGAGGCCGTTCGCTTCCCATTTTGCTTCTCCCAATTTGTGAAAAGGAAGGACTTCAACTCTTTCGACTGCGCTTCCGAGGGTGGAAGTAAACTCGGCGACGCCTCGAACATTCTCTTCCGCGTCGGTCAGGCCGGGGACGAGCACAAAGCGGATCCACATTGGGCGATACGCGGCCGCGAGTCGTTGAGCAAACTTTAAGGTTGGAGCGAGAGCCACTCCCGTCACTCGTCGATACGTTTCCGGCAGCCACGATTTAATATCCAGCAACCAGAGGTCGGTCAGAGCGAGAATTTCAACGTCTACCCGCTCGCCGAGAAAGCCGCTTGTATCAACTGCGGTGTGCAACCCGAGCTGTTTCGCACCGCGCAATAATGTTTTAACAAAACCAATTTGTACGAGGGGTTCGCCTCCGCTGAGTGTTAACCCACCGTGCCGAAGAAAATGACGGCGCCGAGCGAGATCGTTGAGTAATTCTTCGGCGCCTCGTTCCTCTCCATTTGATAAACAAGCCGTGTCAGGATTGTGACAATAGAGGCAGCGGAGTGGACAGCCGCTGAGAAAAATAACTTCGCGAATACCGGGACCATCGAGCATCCCGGCCGTTTCGATTGAGTGCACATGGCCCGTCGGCGCGCCTGCACAGGGCGGGCGCGCCGACAAAAAATCCGCGGCTAGCTGAGCGGAATCTTTCACCGTGAACCGTGGAACGTGCGGCTGATCACGTCGAGCTGCTGCTCGCGCGTCAATTTCACGAAGTTCACTGCGTACCCGGAAACCCGGATGGTCAGTTGCGGATAGAGTTCAGTATGATCCATCGCTGCCTGGAGCGTCGCGCGATCGAAAACATTGACATTAACATGATGGCCTCCCGATCCAAAATAACCGTCGAGCAAGCCGGTCAAGTTACGCACGCGGTCAAGTGAGTCGCGCCCGAGGGCGGCGGGAATAATACTAAACGTGTAGCTGATCCCGTCCTGAGAATCTTGATACGGCAGGGATGCCACCGAAGCCATGGAGGCGACAGCTCCGCGCTGGTCGCGGCCATGCATCGGATTCGCGCCCGGCGCGAAAGGCTCGCCCGCGCGTCGACCATCGGGCGTGTGACCGGTCTTTTTCCCATAGACGACGTTTGATGTGATTGTCAGGACCGACTGGGTAACAACGCTGTTTCGATAGGTGGGCTGCTGGCGCAGCTTTTTCATAAACGTTTCCACGCACCACCGAGCCAGACAATCGACCCGCTCATCATCATTGCCGAATTTCGGAAAATCTCCCTCGATCCGATAATCGATCGCTAGGCCGGTCTCGTCGCGAACGACATGAACGCGCGCGTACTTCATCGCGGACAATGCGTCAGCGACCACCGAAAGGCCGGCGATGCCGCAAGCCAAAGTGCGAAGGATCTGACGATCGTGCAGCGCCATCTGCAAACGTTCGTAGCAATACTTGTCGTGCATGTAGTGGATCACATTCAATGCACCGACGTATTGTCCCGCTAACCATGTCATCATTTGTTCGAAGGCCGCTTTCACTTCCTCGAACTGGAGCACGTCTCCTCGAATTGGAGCCGTCTTGGGCGCGACCTGCACTTTTTGGACTTCGTCCATCCCCCCGTTGATTGCATAGAGGAGCGTTTTCGCGAGATTCGCGCGAGCGCCGAAAAACTGCATCTGTTGTCCGATCCGCATCGCAGAGACGCAACAAGCGATCGCGTAATCGTCGCCCCAATACGCGCGCATCAAATCGTCGTTCTGATATTGCAGTGAGCTGGTTTCGATGGAGGTGCGGGCGCAGAATTCCTTGAACCCGTCGGGAAGTCTTTCCGACCAGAGAACGGTCAGATTCGGTTCGGGCGCTGGACCGAGATTATGAAGCGTCTGCAGGAAACGAAAACAGTTTTTCGTGACCAGCGTGCGTCCGTCCAGACCCATCCCGCCGAGAGATTCCGTGACCCAGGTTGGATCGCCGCTGAAGAGCTCATTATAGTCTGGCGTGCGCGCAAAGCGGACCAGGCGAAGTTTGATCACGAGTTGATCGATGAGCTCCTGCGCAGCCGCTTCGCTCAACGTTCCCTCGGCGAAATCGCGCTCTATATAAATATCTAAAAACGTCGCGATGCGTCCAAGCGACATCGCGGCGCCGTTTTGCTCTTTCACCGCGGCCAGGTAAGCGAAGTAGGTCCACTGCACGGCCTCTGTCGCGTTTGATGCCGGCTCACTGAGATCAAAGCCGTAGGTCGCAGCCATCTTCGAGAGGTCGGCAAGCGCGCGGATTTGCTCGGATAGTTCCTCTCGGTCTCGAATCAAATCGGTGGTCAGCGCGGCAACGGTTGTCGTCTGCGCCAGTTGGTCCCTTTTGTCTTCGATCAATTTTTTAACGCCATAGAGCGCCACTCGACGGTAGTCGCCTATGATCCTTCCGCGGCCATAGGCGTCCGGCAAGCCCGTGATAATACCGACAGAACGGCAGAGCCGCATTTCAGGTGTATAGGCGTCGAACACACCCTCATTGTGCGTCTTGCGAAAAGCAAAGATGCGCGTCGTTTCCGCGTCGACGGCGCGGCCCGCCGATTCCACGGCTGCAGCGGCCATGCGGTATCCGCCGAACGGCATGAAAGCGCGTTTGAGCGGAGCGTCGGTTTGCAATCCGACAATTATCTCAGATCCGCGATCAATATAACCAGGATAGTGAGAGCAGATTGTCGAGATGACGCCCGTATCCAGATCAAGCATACCGGCAGGAGAGCGGCGTTCATTTTCGAGCAGGCCGGTTACGTTTTTCCAAAGAGACCGGGTACGTTCGGTAGATGGGTTGAGAAAACTGCCTTCGCCCTCGTAAGGGCGGTAGTTGCGCTGGATGAAGTCGCGAACATTGACGTGCTCGTTCCAGGTGCCGGCAGTGAAAGTACGCCATGGAGAAAGTGGCTGTACGGGAGTGGGTGTGGATTGGAGGAGTGGCATGGTGATCGAGATCTCAGAGTTTGGTCCTTTTCCGCCGAAGTGTTCCGCATGTTTAGCCATTCCCTCCGCATAATTTGACAATTCGGAGTTTTTGCTGGGGAAAGTCCGGGGATCTAGGCCTGACCTGCGCTCTTGCGTGCCTGAACGCGGAGCAATCGGAGCGAGCTCAAGGGATTACGTCTCAACTCCCAACAGTAGATCAATAAGCGTCATCCTGACCCCATTTTGGGAGTGGCGCAAAGGGGTCATGCTTTACTATTTTCCTCTATAAAAGCCTGCCTCCGAAACCTCAGTAAAGAGCGGCCAGCTGTTAGGAGA
>Ga0068856_100003343_pt1 | contig 16290 bp, 13 predicted proteins | sample KBSCornC62_FD_66595 | JGI IMG/M metagenome (GOLD analysis project Ga0068856, IMG submission 66595) | Corn rhizosphere microbial communities from Kellogg Biological Station, Michigan, USA - KBS Corn C6-2 | ecosystem: Host-associated > Plants > Roots > Rhizosphere > Soil ...
CTGCAGCGTCCGGCCAAAGGCCTTCTCTTTAAAATGAAGTACGCTTGCCCGATTCTCGATGTTGAAACCGGCGCCCCAACGGCGTTCGTCACAACGGGTATGATGCGCCCGGCACCAGAATCCGAAACTGGCCGCAATATCGATTTCATCTAAATTCGCACTCCAGTCTCAAATTGAGATGATCATGAGCAAATCGTAAACTTATGCGGTTTTTGCTCCGAGTAATCTTCTAGCTCGTTCATCGTGTCCGACATCAGATTCAGAACCAGGAGAATCTCGTGCAAGGACCCGCGTCGATCAGACTCGTTCCGCAACTCGATCTTCAAGTTCTTCGACAACTCGTGACCGATCACATCTTACCCTTCGAGAATGCGTCTCGTGACGACCAAGCATTCTCGATGGAAATGCCACGGATGCTTCATGAGAAGGACATCCTTCAAATGGTCACTCCGAAAATTTACGGCGGTAAGGGAGCCGAAGTCGCCGACCTGATCTGGGTGATCCGAGAAATTTCCTACGGTTCCCCAAGCGTCGCAGCGACTTATATCGGTAACCTTCTCGGTTACTCCGCAGCATTGATGTATGCGAAGGACTCCCTGCGCGAAGAAATAGCGAGAAACTATCTGATGAATTTCTCCCTTTGGAGTTTTGCGATGACGGAGGCGGGCGCCGGATCAGATCTAATGAACATCGCAACTCGTGCCGAGCGTGTGCCCGGCGGGTTTATTCTAAACGGCGAAAAGAACTTTATCACGAACGCCAACCACTCTTCGCAAATGGCCATCTTCGCGCAGCTAGGGAAAGAAGGAATCTCCTGTTTCTACGTGAAAGGTGACGCTCAAGGCGTTTCGCGCGGGCCCGCATTCCAAAAAATTGGTTGGAAGAAAGCAAACACGGGCTCACTGAAGTTCAAAGACGTCTTCATTCCTGAAGATCATTTACTTGGAGAGCCGGGTCAGGGCCTGCGGATCCTCACGCATTGTTTGAATCGCAGCAAAACACTGCTAGGAGCCATGGGCGTCGGGATCTCCCAACGAGCATTCGATCTTTGCGTCGAACGCCTGCTCAACACCGAGCGATTTGAAAAATCACTGATTGATCAATCGGCGATTCGACATCAGCTTGCGCGAATGGCGACGCAAATGGAAAGCGCTTGGATGATGGTGTCCCGCGCAGCCGCAACATGGGATGCGGGTCTTGCAGCCGTGAAAGAGTCCAGCATGGCAAAGCTCGTCGGTGGATCGGCCGCTGTTGATATCGCCGATCAGGCGATGGAGCTCTTTGGCGCCAGGGGTTTCTTGTTGGATTACGAGGTTTCTCGACTCGTGAGCGATGCAAAGGCGATCGAGATCGTTGAGGGTCCGACGTTGGTTCAAGAACTTTTAGTAGCCAAAGAGATTCTTCCGCGCGGAAAGAAAAAGAAAGCCGACCTCTATACCCTGCAGCCATCAGATTTGAAAAAGGTGGCCTAAATGCGAGTCGTTGTTTTTACGCCTCCGGTTGCCGCAAGCGACCGGGCCCTCTACGACGTCGCGTTCAAATTTTGGCTGCGCATGTGGCAGGACACGCACGTCGAGATTAACAAGCCAGCCACGATTCCGTCCGATTCATTCACCAAGCAATCGGAGATCATCACCTTGTTTGAAGGTCCAAGGCCGATAGCGCAGATCTGTCTTCGTTTCGCCGACTTTCAGGCTGAAGCCACGTATCACGATTCATTCTTCATGCATCCTGGTCTTTGGCAGCCGGAAGACATCGCGCTCGTTCGAAGTATTGGCGGATGCGGAATGTTCGGCACTCAGATCGCAGTCGATCCCGAGTACCGCGGAACCGATGTAAAAGGGCTTATCGTATTGCTTGCGTTAGAGCGCGCACAAAAACTTGGCGCCGAAACAATTGTCTCATTCATTCGCGCGAACAAAGGATTGGACCGGCTCTTTCAAGGAGCGGGCTGCGTTGTCATTGCAAAAGAGCGCGCCTACGGCTCGGTGTTTGCCGATCTCGTCGCGTTTCAGCCGCAACACGATCCGATTCGAATCCACAAAGATTACGCTGAAAAAGTCAGATCACTTTGGGAAGGCGCTTACTTCACAAAGCCAATGAGCTTCGCTGCCGAAAGGAAAGCCGCGTGAAAGACCAAGTTGAACGCTACGTCCATGAGCTCTGCGCGGAATTCGATCGTATAAACTGGAGCGATAAGCGCATCTATGGCGCCTACTGCGCGCAGGTTTATTACTACGTTCGTCATTCAACTCGCTTACTCGGATTCGGCGCGGGACTGATGCCACTCGTTGATCAAATGGCCCATCAACGTTTCGGTGCACACATTATCGAAGAAAAAAATCACGAACTCTTAGCGCTTAAGGATTGCGAGGCTTTGGGCTTTAAGGTCGACGAGTTTCTAGAGCTTCCGTCGACAAAAGCGTTCTATATGACTCAGTACCATATGGCGCTTCACAAAACTCCTTGGGCACTGCTTGGGTACATTCTGATTTTAGAAGGCTTAGCCGTTAACAAGTGCCTGCAGTTTCATGATCAGGTCACTAAGCTCCACGGGCCCAAGTGCGCGACGTTCATGAAAGTTCACGGCGAAGAAGATGAAGATCATTTTCCGCAAGCCGTAAAGCTTTGCGAATCTCGTCCCGACTTTGAACGGGCCGCCATTCTCGAATCAGCCGAAATCAGCGCGTATCTTCACAGGATGATGCTGAGAGATTTGCAGAACGCGATGAGGCTTTCGCTCCGGAAAGTCGCTTAGAGACCTGAAAGGCTTAAGCGCACAGCACACTTTTCGCCAATGCGAGCTGCGGTTCGATTGAATTGCGGCTTGCCAATCTCGTCGCGAATCATCCAGCCGATGCGGGCTTGATCGATCGGATCCATTTCGCAAAAGCCGCTTTGAAGGTAGCAATCGACGTGGGATGCATACGCGAAATCTTCAACCGTCTCGCAGGTAACCTGTGCGCGTGCGATTTGCGTCGCCAAACAAGAGCGCAAACGCTGGAGAGTTCTTTGCCCGTCGGGAGTAAATGAAGCTTCGTCTTCCTCGAAAGCTCGGCAGTACCTGTAGCCATAAGCCGTCAGGTAGTTTTCTGATGAGCAACCCAACTGCTGAGACTTGATCAAATAGGCGTCGCAAAGATCGGCCGCTTTTCCGTTTAGCGAAAAAGCCAGCACGAGAACGAGTGCGCGGAGAATCACGCCGATCCCCACTTTTGAAGAAGACCACGCATGCGGTCGTTGTCGCTTTCAAGAACGCGAACGAGCGTTTTCAAATCCGAGACTTCTTCTTTGAGCTGAATCAGCTGCTCTTCTTTTTCTTGAAGAATATTTGAGTACGCACGCTTGAGTTCGTTCAATAAACGAGTTGCCGTCGATAGAATCGGCTCTTCGCCTTGGCCGAGCTCTTTGAGCTTATCTTCGGTTTCAACCGAACGCGGCTCTTGAACATCGACGATTTCGTTTGTGAGAGGCGCGAAATGTGATGGGCGGTGATGCGTGTGAGCTTCAACCGGTGCTTCATCGGCAAGCAGGTAACGACCATCTTCGAATTTATGTTTGATCGTGTTGGCCTTAATCCGCCGACGAAGTGTCGAGACGCTGATTTTGTATTTGCTCGCGAAGTCCGTAAGGATAAGCCAGTTTTGCGCTGCGTGTCCGAGTTCAGTCATAAGCCATCTGTAGCACACACTTTAAGCGACTCAAGGTTAAATTGGATATTCACGTGAGTATCCTTAAAGTCCCGCTTTTACTCATGAATGATTAAACTCACGGACGGAGGTCGGGTTTCTCCGCACGACGCGCTTAAGTCTTTGATTTCGCTTTTAATTCCGGGCGCCTATGCGAAACTCGGGTGATGCGTCTGAGTGAAAAAAAGCGAATCGCCCTAGTCTTGAGTGGCGGAGGAATTAAAGCCGCAGCCTTCCATTTAGGGGTCTGCCTGGCCCTCCGGGAAAAGGGCTTCCAGTTCGCAGGCGGCGGCGCTGAAGACGTTCATATGAAGTATGCCGACGACAAATTGACCTTCAAGGTCTACGTCGGTTCTTCCGCGGGCGCGGTGATCTCGACATTTCTGGCCAGCGGTTATTCGATAGAAGCCATTATCGACGCTTTCGAACGGGGGGCTGCGACCGATTTAAATCGGATGACCCAACGACGTAAAGTTTACGCGCGCCTGAAGCCAATTTCTTACCGCGACATGTTCACGCTCAACGGCGGCAACTTCTTGAACGTCGTTCCTAATTTTTTGCGTCGTCGTTCGATCATTACAGGCGGTCTTGAGTCGCTGATTAAAAACGGATTCAAGATCAACGGCCTTTTCACCACCAAGGGCATCGAACGGTATTTGCGTACGCATGTGGTGAAGGAAAATACGTTCAATTCTCTCGGCGTTGATCTCTTCATCGTCGGCACTCAGCTCAACCATTCACGAAAAGTCGTTTTCGGAAATTTTCCTGAGACCCGCAAAGATCGAAACATCAAATACGCAAACTTCGCGACGATCTCCGAAGCCGTCGCGGCCTCGGCCGCACTTCCTCCGGTCTTTGCGCCGTATGGAATTCGTAATGAGAAGGGGAAGGAGATCTATTTCTTTGACGGAGAAATTCGCGAGACGCTAAGCACGCACGTCGCTGCGGATGCCGGCGCCGATCTCGTGATCTCCTCTTACTCCGTTCAGCCGTACCACTACACGCCGGAGATGGGTTCTCTACATAATTACGGAATTCCGCTCATCATCAACCAGGCGCTCTATCAGGTGATCGAGCAGAAGATCGCCAAGCACATCGAGCATCAACAAAATATTTCGGCGATTTTAAGTGCAATCGACGGCTACTTTAAACAGGCCGAGCTTCCTGATGAACATCGCGAGAAGCTCCTCGAGATCGTCGCTAAGCGTGTGAATCACAAGCCGGGCGTAGATTACATTTACATTCACCCATCGCCACAAGATCACGAGATGTTCTTCGTCGATCACTTCTCGTTGAACCCCGAGATTCTCGGCAAGATCGTGAGCATCGGCTTTAAGGCCGCGCTCCAGGTTCTTCGCAAAATCGATTTGTAACTTCCAAAATAAAAAGGGCCGCTCAATCGAGCAGCCCTTTTGTGCAGTGTGGTTACAAAAAGGAAGGTGGCACTTCTTAGAACTGGTTCATCACCGACTGTTGAACCATTTTGAAGAGCGGCGATGACAAGATGCCGAGAAGAACGATCAAGAGCGCGGTCACGATGACGGTTCCGCGAGTCATGAGGTTCATTGGCAACGTTTCGGCTTCGCCTTCGCTCATGTACATAACGACGATTGGGCGCAAGTAGTAGTACACGCTGATGACCGAGTTGATCATGCCCCAGAACGCGAGCCAGTACATGTCTTGCTCAATCGCTGATGAGAACACAAAGAACTTACCGAAGAATCCGAGAGTTGGTGGAATACCAGCTAGCGAAAGCATCAACACGGTCATGCTAAGCGCGAGCCATGGGTAACGACGACCAACTCCGCGAAGGTCATTCACTTCAAGCGATGTGTTTTCGCTCTGCTCAAACGCCGCTACGAGAGCGAAAGTTCCGAGCGTCATGATCGCGTATGAGAACAAGTAGAAGAGAAGCGACGTTGCCGCCGCGTTGAAGTTCGTGCCGAATCCAGCGGTAATCAAACCGACCATTGCGTAGCCCGAGTGAGCGACCGAAGAATACGCGAGCATTCGCTTCAAGTTGTTTTGCATGAGCGCGGCGACGTTACCGATCAACATCGTGAGAACCGCAAGCCACGTCATCACCGACAAAAGATGCGGCGATGAAGCGAAGGCTTCAGATGTAAAGAAGCGAAGGAACGCTACGAACGTCGCAGCCTTTACTGCCGTCGACATGAACGCGGTGACCGGGGTCGAAGCGCCTTGATAAACGTCAGGTGTCCACGCGTGAAGCGGGAAGATCGACACTTTGAATGCAAAACCGGTGATGATCAAAACAGCGCCGACCAAGAACACGCGGTTCGTTGTGATCAGTTTCACCGCTTGAGTTGCGATGTCTGGCAAATAAGTCGAACCGACTGTTCCGTAGATCAAAGCGATGCCGTACAAGAAGATCGCCGAAGCAAACGAGCCGAGGACGAAGTACTTAAACGCCGCCTCTTTTGAAAGCGTTGCTTCGCGCGACATCGCAACGAGGATGTAAAGGCAAAGCGACATCGTTTCGATTCCGATGAACGTAACGATGAGATCGTTCGACATGATCAAGACGAGCATTCCGCACGCCGATGAAACCATCAGGAAGCAGAACTCGGTGAACTGCCGACCACGAGTTGCTACGTGATCGTAGGCGAGCATGAGGCCAACAGCGGTCACGAAGTAAACGAGGTACGACATCCAAACAGACGTTCCGTCCATCACGATGGCGTTTGAGAACGCGAACGTTTTAACGAAGCTATGTCCGAACAGCGCTGCCGAAATACCCGCACCCGCGATAATCGCGAGGAAGTTCCAGACGAGAACGGAAATTGGATTCGGTTCGCGGCCGCCGAGAAGTGGCTTAATTAGGAGCGGAATCAGCGAGATTAAAAACATCGCGCAAAGAGGCGCAACAACCAGGAGCTCGCGAAGAGAGATTAGTTCAGTCGGGTTATTCATTTCTGTTCTCCACGGAGAGCGACGTGTTCAACCGACGACGGCACGGCTGGCGAAATCACCAGGCGATAGTTGTCGCGATTTTTCACGAAGTGATCGAGCGATGCTTTTGAGTAATCGAGGAAGAAGTTCGGCTGAAGCCCCATCCAGAAGATGAGAACGATCAACGGCGCCATCACGGCGATTTCACGAGCCGAAAGATCATGAAGCGGATGGTGTTCATCCTTCACGAGCTCTCCAGCTGGTCCAAAGAAGACTCGCTTCACCATCCAGAGCATGTAGACAGCGCCGAGAACTACGCCCGTGACGGCTGCGATTGCGAATGGACGAGACGCCTCGAATGTTCCCATGAGAATCATGAATTCGCCGATGAATCCGTTCGTCATTGGTACCGCGATCGAAGACATCGTTACAATCACGAACAGGATCGTGAAGATCGGAAGCGCCTTCGCGAGACCACCGTAGCGAGAAATTTCACGAGAGTGCGTACGCTCGTAAATCATACCGACGAGCAAGAAGAGCGCGCCTGTCGAAACACCGTGGTTCAACATTTGGTAGAGCGAACCAGTTACGCCGTAAGTATTCAGCGCGAAGAGACCGATCATCACGTAACCCATGTGCGAAACCGAGGAGTACGCGACAAGCTTCTTGATATCGGGCTGAACCATCGCGACAAGAGCGCCATAGATAATTCCGACAACACCCAAGAAGATGAAAATCCAAGCGTAGTAACCTGCGGCTTCAGAGAACATCGGAATAACGAAACGAAGGAAGCCGTAAGAGCCCATCTTCAGCATGACGCCGGCAAGGATGACTGAACCTGGCGTCGGCGCTTCAACGTGCGCATCCGGAAGCCACGTGTGAAACGGGAACATCGGAACTTTAATCGCGAAAGCCAGCGAGAACGCGAAGAAGAGAAGCGTTTGCGGATTCAAGAACTCACCCGCTACGAACGGAATCTTCAAGCGGTAGAAGTCGAGAAGAGACGCCGACATGTGCCCGAAGGTGTCTCGGCAAGCGAACATCAAATAGATGATCGCAAGTAGCATCATGAGCGAGCCCGCCATCGTATAGATAAAGAACTTAACGGTCGCGTAGATGCGGCGCTGACCGCCCCAGATACCAACCATGAAGTACATCGGAACGAGCGAAAGTTCGAAGAATACGTAGAAGAGGACCGCGTCCATCGCCAAGAACGAACCGATCATCGACGTTTGAAGGATGAAAAGGGCCGCGTGGAATCCCTTGATCCGATTATCGATCGCTGTCCAAGAACCCAACACCACGATTGGTGTTAAGAACGTTGTCAGAAGAACGAGCCAAAGCGAGAGACCGTCGAGACCGAGGAAGTAGCTAATGCCCATCTCCGGTACCCAAGGAATCTGCTCAACAAGCTGAATCGCCGGCGACCCTTTATCGAATGACGATAAGAGCAGAAGGCTCAGCGCGAATTCGACAACCGCCAAGAGGAGAGCCACCGGACGAATTGCTTTCTCAGGGAGAAGCAACATCACGAGGGCAAAAGCGAGAGGAAGAAGTGTGATTACTGATAACAACATCGTCGCTTACCTCAAGATCAAGAACATGGTTACGGCCAAGCCCAGCGCGATGTACATCGCGTACTGTTGCATGTTTCCGTTTTGGATTGATTTCGCTGTCGAACCTACGCCGCGAACAACATCACCGATCACATAAGTCGTGCGGTCGATGAAGTTGACGTCTACGTATGCCCAGAGGCCCTTAGAGGCATCAACCAAAGGGTTGATAAGGCTTCCGAAGTAGAACTCGTCGACGAAGTATTTGTTGTAGATCAAACGATAGAGTCCGTGGAACTTCTGCGTCAAACGACCAGGAAGTGACGGGTTTGATACATAGAACGTGTATGCGAGAGTCGCCATAATCACCGCAAGCGAAAGCGAGATGCCCATCGCCGACCACTCAAGAGTGTGCGAATGAATCGGCTCACCGAAAGCCGATGGCTCACGGATTACGCCCTCAAACCAACGCTCGAGCCAGTTATCTCCTCCGCCAATCACGGCTGGAATTCCAATCCAACCGCCGACTGTCGAAAGAACCGCGAGAACCGCAAGCGGGATCCACATCACCGCAGGCGCTTCATGAGGATGAACGTCTTTTGAAACGCGAGATTTTCCCCAGAACGTGAGGCACATCAAGCGAGTCATGTAAAACGAGGTCAGACCAGCTGTTGCAACACCGAAGATCCAGAGAACTTTGTTACCGAGTGGCGAAGAGAATGACTGCCACAAGATTTCATCTTTCGAGAAGAAGCCAGCAAATGGAGGAATCCCGATGATCGCGAGCCAACCGATTAAAAACGTTGCGTGAGTGATCGGAAGATACTTACGAAGCCCGCCCATTTTACGAACGTCTTGTTCTTCATGCATCGCATGGATCACCGAGCCCGAACCCAAGAACATGAGAGCTTTAAAGAACGCATGGGTCATAACGTGGAAGAGGCCCGCGCCGAAAGCACCAACTCCACACGCCAAGAACATGTATCCGAGCTGCGAAACGGTTGAGTAGGCGAGAATCTTTTTAATATCCCACTGCGTGAGCCCGATCGTCGCCGCGAAGAACGCAGTCGCGCAACCTACAGTTGCGACGACGTGAAGCGCGTTCGGTGCGAGCAAGAAGAGCGGGTTCAACCGAACGATCATGTAAACGCCCGCGGTCACCATCGTAGCCGCGTGGATGAGAGCTGAGACCGGAGTCGGACCCGCCATCGCGTCTGGCAACCAAACATAGAGCGGAATTTGTGCCGACTTACCTGTCGCACCGACAAAGAGGAACAAGCAAGCCAATGTGATTGGGCCCGACCATCCGACTTCTGCGAGATTCGGAAGACGAGCGATGATTTCCGAGAAGCTCACGGTTCCGAATAAGAAGAAGAGAGTGAAAATCCCGAGCAAGAAGCCCGCGTCACCGATTCGGTTTGTGATGAAGGCCTTCATACCCGCAGCCGCCTTGTCGGCGTCTGTGAACCAGAATCCAATCAAGAGGTACGAGCAAAGTCCGACACCTTCCCAGCCGACGAACATCAAGAGCAAGTTCTCGCCCAAGATGAGAAGGAGCATGTTAAACAAGAAGAGGTTGAGGTACGCGAAGTACTTCGCCGGGCGCTCATCGTGCGACATGTAGCCGACCGAGAACAAATGAATCAAAGTTCCGACGCCCGTAACGACAAGAACCATGATCGCGCTAATGTGGTCGATCACGAACGCGGCTGGAACCTGAAGGCCACCAACGTTAATCCAATCGAAGAACTTCGCACCCACCGAAGGAACCGCGTTCGCACCGAAAAGCTGCGACACAAGACCCAGCGAGCAAAGGAACGAGATGAAAACCATTGCCGTTGCGATTGTTCCGGCAAGAGTTGCGTTATGCGATTTCCAGCGGAAGCCGTTGATCAAGAAACCAACGAGCGGAGCAAGAAGAAGGATGGCGAATAAAACTTGGTTGTTCATCATTATCCCTTTAAGTGCTCGAAGAAGCGGATGTTCACTTCGCGGAACTTCTTAAACACAGTCACCGCAAGAGCAAGACCGACGGCCGCTTCCGCTGCCGCGATTGTCATGACAAAGAAAACCATCACTTGTCCGTTTACATTTTCCGCATAGCGAGAGAACGCGATGAACGAGATGTTCACGGCGTTCAACATCAACTCAATGCACATCAAGATGACGATGACGTTTCGGCGCATGAGGACACCGAGCATTCCGAACACAAACAAGAGAGATGAAAGATAAAGGTAGTGGTCTAAGCCCACTTTCCAAGCGGCAGGATTAATCGGCATGGTGGTGCGTGCCTCCGGTAATGCGAGAGAGAGTGACGGCGCCGACAGCGATGACCAACAAGAGAAGGCCGATCACTTCGAACGCGAATAAGTAGCTAGTAAAGAGCGAGGTTGCGAGATCCTTCGTCGCTTTAATCGACGAGGTTGCGCCCGCAGCCATTGGCTTAAATGTTGGCTCAGTCGCGTACGTTGCCCAGATGTAGGTGCTGAACATCCCGAGGAGAACACCGCTTGAGGCGAGCTTCACACCATTTCCGATGACGCCTTTTGAGAACGTCTTCATCTCGTGCTTCAAGTCGAAGAGCATGAGAACCATGACGAACAAGACGGTGACCGCTCCGGCGTAAACAATCAGCTGAACACCGGCGATGAACCATGCATCGAGCGTTGCGAAAATGCCCGCCACGCTAATCATCGTTATGACCAAGCAAAGCGCCGAGTAAATCGGGTTGCGGTAAAGAACGACGCCCAATCCGAAGATTAAAGAGAGCGCGCCCAAGAAGTAGAACAAGAAATCTTGTGAACTCAACATCTACAGAATCCTCACACCGGTTTGTGGCTGATTGCGAGCCACACGGCCGTCAAACACGTGTTGAACAAAGCCCAAGGAAGCATTGTCTTCCAACCGAGATCCATCAGTTGGTCGTAACGGAAGCGCGGAAGCGTCCAACGAACCCAGATGAAGATCAAAAGGAAGAATAAAATTTTCACGAGCATCGAAACGAAGAAGCAAAGTGATGTGACGAACGCCGCCCAATTCGAGTGGATCGAAAGATCGAACGCACCGAGGAAGTGGTGAGTGTTCGAAACGAACGTCGCTACCGCTTCGTTAGAGACGTAAGGAATCGTGTATCCGCCGAAGTAGAACGTGGCCATCAGCGCCGATGCAACCATCATGTGACCGTATTCACCGATGTAGAACATCAAAAGCGCAAAGCCGCCGTACTCGGTGTGGAAGCCCGCAACCAATTCGCCTTCGGCTTCTGGTAAGTCGAACGGCAAACGGTTTGTTTCAGCAAACGAAGCACAGAAGAAAATCAAGGCGCCAAGCGGGTTATAGAAGATACCCCAGTTTGGAATCCACCACGGCATCGTGTGAACCGTACCGAGGAAATTGAACGTCAATGGATTCGCCGGATTTTGTTGGGCCACGATGTCGTAGAACGAGAACGTGTTGAACACCATCAAGATCCCGACCAGCGAAAGACCGAGCGCGAGTTCGTATGAAACCATCTGCGCCGATGCGCGAAGCGCTCCGAGAAGCGAGTACTTGTTTGACGAACCCCAGCCCGCCATCAAAAGCGAGTAAGCGCCCAACGACGAAACGCCGAGAACGATGACGATGCCAACACCGAAATCGTAACCTTGAAGAATGAAATCGTAAGCCGGGTGATGACCGAGTGGAATAAAGCCGAACAAATTCCAATCAGCTTCTTCGAGATGGAATGGAGTGCCGAGGGGAATCGCCGCGAGCGCAAGCGCGCCCGGGATCAACGCCATGATCGGTGCGCCGTAATACATCACGGCCATCCCTTTTTCCGGGAAGAACGGTTCTTTGAACAAGAACTTCACCGCATCCGCCAAGAGCTGAATCAGACCCAGGGGACCGACGCGGTTTGGACCAAAGCGGTTTTGCATGAACGCCGAAACCCGGCGCTCAAGCCAAACCAGCACTGGCACGAGTTGAACCATGACGAGGAAGATGACGAGCATCTTCACGATGTTAAGTGTTATTTCGAGACCGTCTTTACCCATGTCTTAGTTGTTCCAATCGAGTGCTTTGGATTTCACTTCCCAGATCAAACCCACGACGAAGAGAAGAATGAAAATTCCCATCGCGCCGAGGATGTACATGCCTTGCCCGCTCTTCACGAAATCCATGAACGAAACGGCCCATGGGTACATGAAGATGATTTCGATATCGAAGATGATGAAGAGAATCGCGGTCAGATAGAATTTGACGGAGATTCGCGACTCATTTGTCTCGGTGCCCGCGACGCCCGATTCGTACGGCATATTCTTCGCCGGATTTGGTTTCGGACGTGGCCCCAAACTTGAAGAAAGAACGATCAAGAATCCGCCGAAAGCAGCGAGAATCCCGACGAAAATCAGAAATGCGAGAAGTGCAGACACAGGGTCCTCCGGAGTTGAACACATAATGATATTTCCCCCCGTGATCGACAACTGAAAGGACAACCGAAGTTCATTGCTGCCGCGGCGCGCGAGTGAGATGATAGAGCGCTCATGAGTGAGCACTTGTGCGAACGGGTGTAGCCGAAGGCGAAACTAACGAATGACCTCTTCAGAAACTCTTCCGTTAAGAATCGAAAAAGCTCTCGATCGCGCGATCGAGATCGAGTCGTCAGGCACGCGAAAGTCTTCCGGCGAGCCGATCGAAATTATCGGAACTGATGCGACCTTATCGCTGGCACTTTTACTGACTCAAACGCAGTCGATCGAACTTCAGAAGCGCCCCTCTCTGGTCATTGTCGCGTCGCCCAAAGAGGCAGAAGAGCTCGAAAGACACCTTTGTTTTTTCGGGAAAACTGAGAACACGTACATCCTTCCAGCATTCGATGTATCCGCATACTCTGGGCTTTATCCGAACTCGAGACTCGTAAGCGCACGCGTGCGGTGGGCCTTCGAAGCTCGTGCTGCAAAACCGGGCACCCTTTTCATCGCGACTCCCGAGGCCTTGCTCCAACGCACACTTCCGCCGCGGACCCTGAAAACCAACACCCTGGTTTTCAAAAAAAATGACGACCTTCCAACGGATCTTTCGCGCGCACTTGGCAAGCTCGGTTATCAGTCGGTTCCCGTTGTCGAAGACGAAGGCACTTTCGCGATTCGCGGGGGCATCGTCGACATCTATTCCCCGGCGCATTCAAGACCGGTTCGAGTTGAACTTTTCGGAGACACGATCGAATCCATTCGGTTCTTCGACCCGGAAACCCAACGCTCCGAGGGTACGACCGATTCTTTTAGCGTCATTCCTCCGCACGAAATTCTCTACGACGAAGAAAACCGCCAGCGCGCAGTCTCGCGGTTTCATAAAAACGTCGCGGATCGACCGGTCGACGCCATCGACCGCGACGCGGTTCAAACTTCGCTCGCGCAGGGACAGAACTTCCCGGGCCTCGATTTTTTGATCGGCGATTTCTACGAAGAGTGGTCATTTCCGATTGAGCATTTCACGATCGACGTAAATCTTTGGTACCTGAACCCGATTGAAATCGCGCGAACCAGCGAGCAATTCATCGAAACGCTTCGACGCGAATTTTCGTCGTCCGAAGATCAGGTGATTCGCCCAGCCGTTGAAGATCTCTATCGTAAGTTTGATCAAATGCCGATGAACCGCATCGCGCGCTCGATTGAGCTTTCGAAAATCGAGTTTCAAGATGCGCCGGTTCACGACTCTACGACTTCTCATCTGACGTTTCCGGTTCTCGAGCTTAAATTCCCTCCGCCGTCCTCAGCAAATCCTATGGATGCGCTCGATGCCATGCTCGAAAGAGTTCGCGCATGGAAGAAGGCGGGCATTGCCGTTTTCGTCTCTGCGGGAACCCAAGCGCAAACTCAACGCCTTCACGCACTTTTCGAAAGAGGTGATCTTCATGCGTCGGCGGTCGGAGAAGATAACTATGATTTAGCGGAGTGGGTGGAGGCGCAAGCAAGCGACTCCTCTCTCGTTCATCTCATCCCGCGCACCATGACAGAGTCTCTTCGCTTCAACGAAGAAGGGCTCGTGTTTTTACGAGACGAAGACTTCTTCGGAAAAAAGACGCGCAGGCAGGCCTATAAAAAATCGGGAACGATCGTAGAGCGCACGCATACTCTTTCGTTCGGTGATTTAAATCCGGGCGACGCGATCGTTCATGTTCAACACGGCATTGGCGTCTACGAAGGCCTGAAGGTGATGCAGATCAACGGCGTCGACGCCGAATTCATCACGCTCTCTTATAAGGATGGCGATAAACTTTATTTGCCGATCTACCGAATCAATCAGATTCAAAAGTTTTCGGGTCCCGCTGGCGAAAAGCTAATCGACAAGCTCGGTGGAACGCAGTGGATGAAAGTGAAGTCCCGCGTTCGCAACGCGCTTCGCGAAATCGCAAACGATCTCTTACAACTCTACGCAAAGCGCTCGCAAGTTCACCGTCCTCCGTTTCCGAAAAACGATGAAGAGTTCGCGCAGTTCGAAGGCGCGTTCCCGTACGACGAAACAGACGATCAGTTGAAGTCGGTGAACGACATCGTTGATGATATGACGTCAGATAAACCGATGGATCGTCTTGTTTGCGGTGACGTTGGCTTCGGCAAAACAGAAGTCGCCATGCGCGCTGCCTTCAAAGCAATCGAAGGACGAAAGCAGGTCGCCGTTCTTGCGCCGACAACGGTTCTTTCTTTTCAGCACTTAGAAACTTTCCAAAAGCGCTTTAAGGGATGGCCTGTGACCATTCGAGCGCTCAACCGCTTTGTTCCTACGGCCGACGCGAAAAAAACCATTCAAGAGCTCGCGCTCGGGCAGGTCGACATTGTGATTGGGACGCACCGTCTTTTATCAAAAGACGTTCGCTTTAAAGATCTCGGCCTCATGATCATCGATGAAGAGCAGAGATTCGGCGTCACGCACAAAGAGAAGATCAAACAAGTAAAGACAAACGTAGACACTCTGACGTTGAGCGCGACACCGATTCCAAGAACGCTCAACATGTCACTTGTCGGTATGCGCGATCTCTCGATTATCAACACACCTCCCGTTGACCGTCTTCCTACACGAACGTTTGTGACGAAGTTCGATCCCGAAACAATCGGCAAAGCGATTCGCGCCGAAATCCAGCGCGGCGGCCAAGTCTTCTTCCTTCACAACCGTGTTCAAAGCATTCAAGGCGTCGTCGATGAACTGCGGCAAATCGTTCCCGAAGCACGCATTCGTTTCGGTCACGGACAAATGGACGAAGAAGAACTCGAAAAGGTCATGATCGCGTTCTACCATCACCAAATCGACGTCCTGGTTTGCACAACCATCATCGAGGCGGGAATCGACAACCCTCGCGCGAACACGATGTTCATCGATAACGCCCACCAATTCGGGCTCTCGCAACTTTATCAGTTGCGCGGACGCGTCGGTCGTTCGAAAGATCGTGCGTATTGCTACTTACTCATTCCAGCGAACAAGCGTATCGAAGCCGATGCGCAAGAGCGCTTAAAGATCATTCAAGAAAATACCGAGCTCGGCTCGGGTATTCGCATCGCACATCACGACCTTGAACTTCGCGGAGCGGGAAATCTTCTTGGCGAAGACCAATCGGGCCAAATCGATGCGGTCGGATACGAGATGTACCTAGAGCTTCTCGAAGAGGCGATCAAAGAGGTTAAGGGCGAGGAAGTTGTTGAGCAAATCGAACCAGACATCAACGTTCGTATTCCGGCTTTGATCCCAGACAACTACATTCCTGATATTCGAATTCGTCTCTCGTATTACAAAGCCCTTGCCCGTATTTCCTCGCCTGACGACATCGAGCGAATTGAAGACGAACTCACCGACCAATTCGGAAAACTTCCGGACCAAGTCTTGAATCTGATGGGCCTGATGCTGATTCGTTCGCTTTGTAAAAAGCTTGGCATCCGAGATCTTTCGAGTGGGCCGAAAAACATTGCTCTCGCCTTCACCGACCGCACGCCGCTTCCGCCCCAAAGGGTGGTGCAGCTGGCTCAACAAGATTCAAAGCAGTACTCGCTCACTCCAGACATGCGGCTCAATATCCGCATGATCTCGATGACGTGGCCGAACATTTACGACGAACTTTTGCTGCTCGAGAAACTCTGCGATCCGACGGCGACACCCCCTCCACC
>Ga0068856_100003349_pt1 | contig 16267 bp, 7 predicted proteins | sample KBSCornC62_FD_66595 | JGI IMG/M metagenome (GOLD analysis project Ga0068856, IMG submission 66595) | Corn rhizosphere microbial communities from Kellogg Biological Station, Michigan, USA - KBS Corn C6-2 | ecosystem: Host-associated > Plants > Roots > Rhizosphere > Soil ...
TAAAGTCTATTTCGCATCGGCGAGTCCGCCGGTGCGCTATCCCAACGTCTACGGCATCGACATGCCGAATCAACGCGAGCTTGTCGCGACCGGCCGCAACGAGGCCGAGATCGCGCGCGAAATTGGCGCCGATCTGTTGATCTACCAGGACCTGGACGCGCTGAAAGCCGCGGTCCGCGCGACCAACCCGCGACTCGTCGAGTTCGAGGCATCCTGCTTCGACGGCCGTTACATCACCGGAGACATCACCGCCGATTACCTGTCGCAGCTGGCGCACGAGCGCGACGAGCAGCGCGGCGAATCGGAAGATCTGCTGGACGACGTGACGCAGCCCGTCGTGGTGGACTGAGACGAACGGCCGGGTCCGAGTCGAAATCGCTTGAGATGGTGTCTACGCTGCCTGGCACGCCGTACGTCGTCGAAGTCAATCCGCGGATTCCGGAGCGCCTTGCACGGCTCGAAGATCTGGCCGGCGATCTTTGGTACAGCTTCGATCGCGCGACGCGCGAGCTCTTCGCGCGGCTGCACCCGACGCTGTGGAACGCGGTCGGGCAAAGCCCCAAGGCGTTTCTGCGCAGGATCGACGAGGCACGCCTGCGCGCTGCGGCCGACGATCCGGTCTTCGTCGACAACTTCAATCGGATTCTTTCCGCCTACGACACCTATCACGGCGAGCGCGCGGCGCGGGTCGCGCTCACGGACTTGTCCGACCGTGATCTGATCGCGTACTTCTGCGCCGAATTCGGCCTTCACGAGAGCCTGCCGATCTATTCGGGTGGCCTCGGCATTCTCGCCGGCGACTGCTGCAAGGCGGCGAGCGATATGCGCATTCCCTTCATCGGCGTCGGCCTCCTGTATCGGCAGGGTTATTTCCATCAGACGATCGACGCCGAAGGACGCCAGCACGTCGCGTATGCCGATTCCAACTTCGCGGAGCTGCCGGTAGAGCTCGTTCACGCCGAAGACGGCAGCGAGCTTCGGATCAGTATCGCCTTCCCCGGCCGAAATGTTTCGATTCGCGTCTGGAAAGCGCGCGTCGGACACGTGATGTTGTATCTGCTCGACACCGACGTCCGCGAAAACGCCGACGCCGATCGTGCGATCACTTATCGGCTGTACGGCGGCGATCGACGCACGCGGATCGAGCAGGAAATCGTGCTGGGGATCGGCGGCGTGCGGGCGCTGACCGCGTTAGGGCTCGCCCCTACCGTGTGGCACATGAACGAAGGACATGCTGCATTCCTGGTCCTCGAGCGCGTGCGCATGCTTGTCAGGGGCGGATTGCCGTTCGAAAGCGCGCTCGAAGCCGTCGCCGCCAGCACAGTGTTCACGACGCACACCGCCGTTCCGGCCGGCCACGATCATTTTGCCGAGGCGATGGTCGACGAATATTTCGCCGGCTATTGCAAGGACATCGGCATCGAGTCCCAGATGCTGCTCGCGCTCGGCCGCACGCCGGGCAACGGTGAATTCAACATGACGGCGCTCGCACTCCGTGGATCGCGCTTCCAAAACGGCGTGTCGCGGATCAACGGCGAGTTGTGCGCACAGATGTTGAAGAGCTTCTGGCCTCAAGTGCCGCCCGAGGAGAATCCACTCGACTACGTGACGAACGGCGTTCACGTTCCAACGTGGATCGCACTCGAATGGCGGGACCTGTTCGACCGTTTTCTGGGCCTCGACTGGCGTCATCGCCTCCACCGGGACCGGGCATTCGACGACGTCGACAAGATACCGGAGCACATGTTCTGGTCCGTCCACCAGTACTTGAAGAATCGGATGCTGAACACGGTGCGCGAGCGCATTCGCGATCAGCATTTTCGCAATCGCGGCAGTGAGGCGCATCTCGACCGCCTGCTCCGCTATTGCAATCCCGATTCTCCCGATGTGCTGACGATCGGGTTCGGGCGCCGGTTCGCGACCTACAAGCGCGCGACGCTCTTGTTCAACGATCCCGAGTGGCTGCGCGCGATCATTTCGGATCCGCAACGTCCGGTGCTTTTCATCTTCACGGGACGCGCCCATCCGGCCGACGCTCCCGGCCAGGACCTCATTCGCCGCATTTCCGATCTCTCGCGGAGCCGCGACTTCGAAGGTCGCGTGCTGCTGGTCGAGGGATACGACCTGCGCCTGGCGCGCCGCCTGCTGCTGGGCGTCGACGTGTGGCTCAACACGCCGGTTTACCCGCTCGAAGCGTCCGGCACGTCCGGAATGAAGGGAGGCATGAACGGCGTCATCAACTTGTCCGTCCTCGACGGGTGGTGGGGTGAAGCCTATCGCGGCGACAACGGCTGGGCGATCAAGCCGACCGGCGATACGCAGGATCCCGAACGGCGCGATCGCGAGGAAGCGCGCACGCTCTACGAGATTCTGCAGGACCAGGTCGTCCCGCTTTATTATCGCCGCGACAGCAGCGGCATGCCGGCACAGTGGATACGCATGGCGAAGCGATCGATCGCGACCATTCTGCCGCGATTCAATGCGGATCGGATGGTCGCCGAATACGCGACCAAGTTCTACCAGCCGGCAGCGCAGCAGGGACGCCGCTTCTGCGAGCAGGGCTACGCAGCGGCGCGAGACATCGCTGCATGGAAAGCGAAGGTCCGCAAGGCTTGGCCCGGCGTTCGCATCCGGCGCGTCGATCATCCGACGACGCAACTCGTGTTCGGCGGGAAGATCGAGTTCGAAGTCGCGGTCGCGTTGAACGGCCTATCGGCCGACGACGTCACGGTCGAGCTTTTGCTGTCGCGAAGCGAATATGACGCGGGCGTCGACGAGCGCCAGCGCCATATGTTCGTCCCGCAACAGCGCCAAGGCGACGACCATCGCTACGCGCTGACGCTCGAGCCCGATCTTTGCGGACGACTCGATTACCGCATTCGTGCATTCCCATGTCACGCCGATCTCACGCATCCGCTCGAACTCGGCCTCATGTTGTGGACGTAGAAACGAGCCTCGCATCATCCCGCGTCATTCGGCGCGCATAATCTATACGGAACCTCCGCGGTCTTTGCGCGGTCATGACTCGTTGAAGGCCAATACGGACACACGGGTGCAGGGGAACGGTTGACACCGGAGCACCGACAGGCCGGCTCGTTCGATCCTGCGCTCTCTTCCAACCTGTCCACGTGGGAGTGGAGCCGTGCAGATTTTACAAACGGCGCGTCGCGGCAAGGCAGCCGAGGCGCGAAAAGGACCGGCGCTCACCGACCACGACGTTTATTTGTTTCGCGAAGGGACGCACGGGCGGCTCTACAACGCATTGGGCTGCCATCTGGTCGCGGACGGCGCGCGGTTCCGCGTTTGGGCGCCCAACGCGACGCGTGTCTCGGTCATCGGCGATTTCAATGGATGGGATGTCCGTGCCAACGCGCTCGACGCGCGTGCGGACGGCTCCGGCATCTGGGATACGTTCGTCCCCGGTGTGGCGCAGGGCGCGGCCTACAAATTCAGGATTGTCGGCAAGGACCGCGGCTACGAAGTCGACAAGGCCGATCCTTTCGCCGTCTATGCCGAAGCGCCGCCGCTCACCGCGTCGCGCGCCTGGGCGCTCGATTATCAATGGGGAGATTCCGACTGGATGAGCAAGCGGCGCGCGCGCAACGCGCTCGACGCGCCGATGTCGATTTACGAAATGCATCTCGGCTCGTGGCGACGCAAGGCGCCCGGCGAGATGCCGACGTACCGCGACATCGCAGCGCCGCTCGCCGAGTATTTGGCGGAGACGGGCTTCACCCACGTCGAACTTCTGCCGATCACCGAGCACCCCTTCTACGGCTCCTGGGGCTATCAGACGACCGGCTATTTCGCGCCGACCGCGCGTTACGGGACACCGCAGGATTTCATGTTCTTCGTCGACACGCTGCATCGGCATGGGATCGGCGTGATCCTCGACTGGGTTCCGTCGCACTTTCCGACCGACGTGCACGGGCTCGTGTACTTCGACGGCACGCATCTGTTCGAGCATGCCGACCCACGGCAGGGCTTTCATCCGGACTGGAACAGCGCCATTTTCAACTACGGCCGCAACGAGGTCCGTGCGTTTCTCTTGTCGAGCGCGTTGTTCTGGCTCGACCGCTACCACGTCGACGGTCTGCGCGTCGACGCCGTGGCGTCGATGCTCTATCTCGACTACGCGCGGAAGGCTGGCGAATGGATTCCCAATCGCTACGGCGGGAAGGAAAATCTCGACGCCATCCAATTCCTGCGCACGTTGAACGAAGCCGCGTATCGCGATTACCCCGACGTTCAGGTCATCGCCGAGGAATCGACGGCGTGGCCGATGGTCTCGCGGCCGATCTATGTCGGCGGTCTGGGATTCGGCCTCAAATGGAACATGGGCTGGATGCACGACACGCTCGATTATTTTCGCAATGATCCGGTTCACCGCAAGTACCATCACGATCGGCTGACGTTCTCGATCTGGTACGCCTTTTCCGAGAATTTCGTGCTCGCGCTCTCTCATGACGAAGTCGTGCACGGCAAGGGCTCGCTGATCGGCAAGATGCCCGGCGACTCATGGCGGCAGTTCGCCAACCTGCGACTGCTGTTCGGCTACATGTGGGGTCATCCCGGCAAGAAACTCTTGTTCATGGGCGGCGAATTCGGCCAGCGCCGCGAATGGACGCACGACGACGCGCTCGAATGGTGGGTGACCGACCGTCCCGAGCACGCGGGCGTCAAGCGCTGGATTTCCGATCTCAATGCCTGCTACCAATCGACGCCGGCGCTCTACGAGATCGACTTCGATCGCTCCGGCTTCGAGTGGATCGACAGCAACGATGCCGAAACGAGCGTGATCAGCTTTCTGCGGAAGTCGCGCAACGGAGCGCCGCTCATCGTCGTCTGCAACTTCACGCCGCTTCCCCGTCACAATTATGTCGTCGGCGCGCCGCAGGGCGGTTTTTGGCAGGAACGCCTGAACAGCGATGCGGGTATCTACGGTGGCAGCGACGTCGGGAATTTCGGCGGCGTCGAGGCGGCGCCGGTGGGCGCGCAAGGCCGTCCGAACTCGCTCGCTTTGACGTTGCCGCCGCTTGGCGTATTGTTCCTGGAGCCGAAGGCCGCTTAACCGTCCAACAAAAAAGCCTCTGTCATGCCGTCATCGCCGCTACCCGCGGATGGCCGCATCCGGGTCGTCATCGAAAACGTCGCGCCGGCCGTCAACGACGGCCGCTTTCCGATCAAGCGCGTCGTCGGGGAAACGGTCGTCGTCGAAGCCGATTGCTTTGTCGACGGCCACGACGTGCTCGCGTGCCGGCTCCTGCACCGCCGCGACGATCAGAGCGCATGGCAATTCGTCCGGATGGCGCCGCTGCCGAATGATCGCTGGCGCGCGGAGTTCGTCGTCGACGCGCTCGGGCGGTATCGCTACGCGATCACTGCATGGGTCGATGCTTTTCTTTCCTGGCAGCATGATTTCACGCGGCGCGTCGACCTCGAAGACATCCGGATTGCAGCGCAGGTCGGCGCGACGCTGATCGAAGAGGCCGCGGCTCGCGCGAAGGGAAACGATGCCGCTACGCTCAAACAATGGGCGCAGCAGCTGCGCGCGGAGACCGATGGCGCGCGACTTCACGCGCTCGCGGAAGATGAAGCCCGATCGGCGATCGCAACGCGCTACCCCGACACGAGCCATGCCTGCACGTATCCGGTCGAATTCGGCATTGTCGTCGATCGCGAGCGTGCGCGCTTTTCGTCGTGGTACGAGATGTTCCCGCGCTCGGCGAGCGCAACGCCGGGAAAGCATGGCACGTTTCGCGATTGCGAAGAACGCCTGCCATACATCTCGAAAATGGGCTTCGACGTGCTGTACCTGCCGCCGATCCACCCGATCGGCCGCGAGAAGCGCAAAGGGCGCAACAACGCGCTGTCGACAACCAAGGCGGACGTCGGCAGTCCGTGGGCAATCGGTGCAGCCGAGGGCGGCCACACGGCCATTCATCCGGAGCTTGGGACGCTCGACGATTTCAGACGGCTCGTTGCCAGCGCACAGGCTGCGGGTATCGAGGTCGCGCTCGACATTGCATTTCAATGCGCGCCCGATCATCCGTACGTCAACGAGCATCCGGAATGGTTTCGCTGGCGTCCCGACGGAACGGTTCAATACGCCGAGAATCCCCCGAAGAAATACCAGGACATCTTTCCGTTCCACTTCGAGACCGACGACTGGCAGGCGCTGTGGCGGGAGCTCGAAGGCGTGTTCGAATACTGGATCGCCCAGGGCATCAAGATCTTTCGCGTGGACAATCCTCACACGAAACCGTTTGCGTTCTGGGAGTGGGCGATTGCGACGATCCGCACCGCGCATCCCGACGTGATCTTCCTGGCGGAAGCCTTCACGCGACCGAAAGTCATGCACCGCCTCGCGAAGCTCGGCTTCACGCAGTCGTACACGTATTTCGCGTGGCGCAACACCAAATACGAGCTGACCGAGTATTTCACCGAGCTTGCGCAGGGACCCGGCCGCGATTACTTCCGCCCGAATTGCTGGCCGAACACGCCCGATATCCTGACCGAATATCTGCAGGTGGGCGGGCGGCCGGCGTTCATGTCGCGCCTCGTGCTCGCCGCGACGCTGTCGGCCAATTACGGCATCTACGGTCCGGCGTACGAGCATTGCGAGAATCGTCCGCGTGAAACGGGCAGCGAAGAATATCTCGACTCGGAGAAGTACCAGCTTCGTTCGTGGGATCTCGATCGTCCCGACAGTCTCGCGGCGTTCATCGGCCGTGTGAACGAGGCGCGGCGCGAAAATGCCGCGTTGCAATCCGATCGCGTGCTCGCATTTTTTCCGACGGACAACGATCAACTGATCGGCTATGCCAAAGCCACACCCGACCGATCGAACATCATCGTCGCCGTCGTCAACCTCGACCCGCATCACGTTCAATCGGGCTGGATCGACGTCGATCTGGACTGGGCCGGCGTGGAGGAAGGAACCGCGTATCAGATGCATGATCTTTTGACGGGCGCGCGTTACTTGTGGAACGGCCGACGCAATTTCGTATCCCTCGATCCCGCGCGCGTGCCCGCGCACGTGTTTCGCGTTCGCCGCCGCGTTCATACCGAGCGCGATTTCGATTACTTCGGATAGCGCCTGAGTCTCCAAATGGATCGGGCAACGCTTCCGCCGGCGCAGCTGCAGGACAGGACGGCGGTTTCCGCCGATGCGCTCTGGTACAAGGATGCGATCGTCTACGAATTGCACGTCAAGGCCTTCTTCGATTCGAACAACGACGGCATCGGCGACTTCCGCGGCTTGACGGAGAAGCTCGATTACATCCAGGAGCTTGGCGTCAACACGATCTGGCTCCTGCCGTTCTATCCATCGCCGATGAAGGACGATGGCTACGACGTCGCCGATTATCACAACGTTCATCCGCCATACGGCACCCGCCACGACTTTCGGCATTTCGCCCGCGAGGCGCATCGCCGCGGACTTCGGATCATCACCGAGCTGATCGTCAACCACACGTCGGATCAGCATCCGTGGTTCCAGGCCGCGCGTCGCGCGCCGCGCGATTCGGTCAAGCGCGATTACTACGTATGGAGCGACGATCCCCGCAAGTACGCCGGCACGCGGATCATCTTTACCGACACCGAGAAATCGAATTGGACGTGGGACGAGGTTGCGCAGGCGCACTACTGGCATCGTTTCTTCAGTCATCAGCCGGACTTGAATTTCGACAACCCGCGCGTGCTGAAAGCGATCTTCAAGACGATGCAGTTCTGGCTCGACATGGGCGTCGACGGCTTCCGGCTGGACGCGATTCCTTATCTTTGCGAGCGCGAGGGCACGAACAACGAAAACCTGCCCGAGACCCACGCCGTCATCAAGCAGATTCGCCGCCTGATCGACGAGCGGTACGGCGATCGCGTGCTGCTCGCGGAAGCGAACCAGTGGCCCGAGGACGTCTACGACTACTTCGGCAACGGCGACGAGTGCCACATGGCCTATCACTTCCCGCTGATGCCGCGGATGTACATGGCGATCGCGCAGGAGGATCGCTATCCGATCACCGAGATCATGCAGCAGACGCCGGACATACCGGACAACTGCCAATGGGCGATCTTCCTCCGCAACCACGACGAGCTGACGCTCGAGATGGTGACGAAGAAAGAGCGCGATTACATGTACCAGATGTATGCCGGCGACCCGCGCGCGCGGTTGAACCTCGGCATCCGCAGGCGCCTCGCCCCATTGCTCGAAAACGACATCGAGAAGATCAAGCTGATGAACAGCCTGCTGTTTTCGATGCCGGGGTCGCCGATCATCTATTACGGCGACGAGATCGGGATGGGCGACAACATGTATCTGGGCGATCGCGACGGAGTCCGTACGCCGATGCAATGGGGTCCGGATCGCAACGCCGGTTTTTCCACCGTTGATCCCCAGCGGCTTTATCTGCCGCCGATCATGGACCCGCTGTACGGATTTCAGTCGGTCAACGTCGAGGCCCAAACGCGCGAGCCGACGTCGCTCCTGAACTGGATGCGCCGCATGCTGTCCGCGCGCAAGACCTACAAGGCATTCGGACGCGGGACGCTCGCATTTCTGCGCCCCGGCAATCGAAAGATTCTCGCGTATTTGCGCGAATACGGCGACGAAGCCATCCTCTGCGTCGCCAATCTCGCGCGGTCGGCACAGCCGGTCGAGCTCGATCTCGGCACGTACAAGGGACGCGTTCCCGTGGAGTTGATGGGACGTACGCCGTTTCCGCCGGTCGGCGAGCTGCCGTATCTGCTCACGCTGCCCTCCTACGGCTTTCTCTGGTTCAAGCTCACGCAAAAAGCCGAAATCCCCGCATGGCACGAGGAACGGCTGCCCCGCGACGAGGTGCCGGTGCTCGTGCTGTTCGACGGCTGGGAGAGTTTTTTCCGCGATCGCGTCGTGCCGTGGAGGATCGGCGCCGCCGAGCGCGTGCGCACGCGATTCGAGCGCGAGGTCCTGCCCGGCTACTTCGCGGCGCAGCGCTGGTACGCCGCCAAGGGCGACACGGCCAAGCGCGTCGCCCTGGTCGACAGCGTGAAATGGAAGGTCAGCGGCACCGAATTTCTCATCGCGCTGTTTCGGACCGAACACCAGGACGCCGAATCGCAGCTCTACTTCGTGCCGCTCGCGCTGGCGTTCGACGAGCGCGAAAGCGAGCGCCATCGCGCGCTGCTGCCGGACGCGATTGCCAAGGTCCGCCAGCAGGCCGACGTCGGCGTCGTTGCGGACGCGTTCGCGGACGAAGTCTTTTGCCGTGCGCTCGTCCGTGCGATCGGAGAGCGCGGCGAGCTTTCGACGACCAGCGGCACGCTCCGATTCGAGCCGACGAGTGCTTACCGGGAGCTTGCGCAAGCCGATCTCGATGCGCTCAAGATGCGCTCGCTCGGCGCGCGTACGACCAACTCGTCGGCGATTCTGGGCGATCACTGGTTTCTCAAAATCTATCGGCGTTTGCGCGCAGGCATCAATCCGGAGGCTGAGATCGGCCGCTTTTTGACCGATGTCGCGCATTTTCCGAACGTCGTCCCGGTCGCCGGAACGTTGGACTACATCGGCGCGGACGGCCGGTACACGCTGGCGCTTCTTCAAGCGTACGTCGAAAATCAGGGCGACGGCTGGAACTACACGCAAAACTATCTCGGCCATTTCTTCGACCAACGGCCGAGCGATTCGGCGGCGCCGCCGGCCGCCGAGCTCCACACCGGTTATCTTGCGCTGGTTCGGACGTTGGGCCGGCGCGTCGCGGAGCTTCATCGCGCGCTCGCGATGAAGACCGGGGATTCGGCATTCGATCCCGAGCCGATCGACGCGAAGGAAGCCGCAAACTGGGCGCGGCAAGCGCGCCGTGAAGCCGTTGCCGCGCTTGAAATGCTGGAGCGCCGCCGCGCCGCCGTGCCCGAGAGCTCGCAAGCCGACGCCAACGCGGTGCTGACGCTTCGCGCCGATGTGCTGAGCCGTATCGATGCCGCGGGTGCCCGCGCGCACAGCGGACGTAAATCGCGCATCCACGGCGATCTGCATCTCGGACAGCTGCTGCTCCGCCAAAACGATTTCGTCATCATCGATTTCGAAGGTGAGCCGCAGAAGAGCATCGAGGAGCGTCGGGCCAAGCATTCGCCGATGAAGGACGTCGCCGGAATGCTGCGCTCGTTCAACTACGCAATGCATGTGGCCATCGATCAGGCTTCCGTCAACCGGCCCGAAACGCGCGGCACGCTCGAGGCGCACGGACGCGCATGGGAAGCGGAAGTGCGCAAGTCATTCCTCGGTGCCTATCGGCAGCACGCCGACACCGAGGCCGCATTCGGATCGGCCGAAAACGCCGCGGCATTGCTCGACATGTTCACGCTCGAGAAAGCCTGCTACGAGCTTCGTTACGAACTCGGGAACCGCCCCGACTGGGTCCACGTTGCGCTGCGCGGCGTGCTGGAATCGCTTTCGCCGCCGCTCGGGGAAGAGGCCGAGCCGGCGCTCGCGACCACCGGCAAATAAGGCCGTTCGCGCAATGGACATAAAAGGCGTAGCACCGCCAACAGGAGATCGGTATGGAACGCATTGACATGATGTGGGAGCCGGTCCGCGTCATCCTCGTTCAAATCGGCGAATTCTTTCCCCGTGTGTTGCTGGCGATTCTCATCCTGGTCCTCGGATGGCTGCTCGCGAAAGCGCTCCGCTTCGCGGCACTCAAGGCTTTGCGCGCGATCAATTTCAACATCCTCACCGAAAAGGCCGGCATCGACGGGTTCATCAGGCAGGGCGGCGGCGAGCTGGATACGACGCAGGTGCTCGGACTGCTGATCTACTGGCTCGTCATCCTCGCCGCGCTGATGATCGCATTCAACAGCATGGGCCTCGCCTATGTCACCGATCTGGTGGGGCGCGTTCTGTTGTTCGTTCCGAGAGTGATTGTCTCCGTCGTGATCCTTGCATTCGGCGCATATCTCGCCCGCTTCGTCGGTGCCGCGGTCGCCACCTATTGCAAGGGCATCTCGCTCCCCGATGCCGCCGTCGTCGGACGGCTCGCGTTCTGGGCAGTGCTGATATTCGTCGTGCTGGTCGCGCTCGATCAACTCGGTCTCGGCGACATCATTCGACAAAGCTTCCTGATCGTCCTCGCCGCGTTCGCCCTCGGGTTTGCGCTCGCGTTCGGAATCGGCGGCCAGAAGCGCGCGGCCGACTGGCTCGAACGCTGGTCGCGCCAGCACGAAAAGGAAACACGCGAAGAGTCGCGAACGGCGCGGCTGCGTTGAACCGCCGCAGCATGATCGGCAACGGATTGGCTCCCGCATGATCACGCCCACGCTCGTGTGGCCCGGCCGCCCGTACCCGCTCGGCGCGACGTGGGACGGCGAGGGCGTGAATTTCGCGCTGTATTCCGCCCACGCGAATGCGGTCGAGCTCGTCATCTTCGATCCGAGCGGCCGTCGCGAGTTGAAGCGCTTCGAGCTGCCCGAGCGCACCGACATGGTCTGGCATGCGTATCTGCCGGAAGCCCGGCCCGGTCTTTTGTACGGCTACCGCGTCCACGGCCCTTATCGGCCGGAAGAAGGGCTTCGTTTCAACTGGCACAAGCTGCTGCTCGATCCGTATGCGCGGAGCATCGTCGGCTCGATTCGCTGGAGCGATGCGCTCTACGGCCACACGCCTGGCCATCGGCGCGAAGACCTTTCGTACGATCGCCGCGACAGCGCACGCGCGATGCCCAAATGCCGCGTGGTCGAATCGGCGTTCAGTTGGGACGACGACCGGCCCCCGTTCATACCCTGGAACGAATCGGTCATCTACGAATTGCACGTGCGCGGGTTCACGCGGCGACATCCCGAAATCGCGCCGCCCTTGCGCGGCACGTATGCGGGGCTCGCATCGCCGCCAGCGATCGCCCATCTGAAGCGCCTGGGCATTTCGGCGGTCGAGTTGATGCCCGTGCAGGCTTTCGTCGACGACCGAACCTTGATCGAGCGGGGGCTGCGTAATTACTGGGGCTACAACACGATCGGCTACTTCGCGCCGGACGCGCGGTATGCGTCGCAGGATCCGGTCACCGAGTTCAAGGCGATGGTCAAGACGCTGCACAAGGCGGGACTCGAAGTGATCCTCGACGTCGTCTACAACCACACCGCCGAGGGCAATGAGAACGGGCCGATGTTGTGTTTCCGCGGCATCGACAACAGCGACTACTACCGATTGCGCGATGACAATCGGCGCTACTACGTCGACATCACCGGCTGCGGCAACACGCTGGATATGCGGAGCCCGCGCGCCTTTCAGATGATGATGGACTCTCTTCGCTATTGGGTCGCCGACATGCACGTCGACGGGTTTCGCTTCGACCTCGCGCCGGCGCTCGGACGCGAGCTGCATCAAAGCGATCACATCGGACCTTTTTTCGGGTTGCTGCGCCAGGATCCGCTGCTCGCGCGCGTCAAGCTCATTGCCGAGCCCTGGGACCTCGGCGCCGGCGGCTATCAGCTCGGCCGCTTTCCCTCGGGCTGGTCCGAGTGGAACGACCGCTATCGCGACGTCGTGCGCGCGTACTGGAAAGGCGATGGAGGGTTGATCGGTGAATTCGCACGGCGCCTGACGGGGTCGAGCGACTTGTACGCCCCCGGCGGCCGCCATCCGCATGCCAGCGTCAACTTCGTCACCGCGCACGACGGCTTCACGCTCAACGATCTCGTTTCGTACAACGGCAAGCACAACGAAGCGAATCTCGAAGGCAATCGCGACGGCAACGATCACAATTTATCGTGGAATTGCGGCGTCGAAGGTCCGACCGACGATCCCGGCATCCGTGCGCTGCGCGCGCAGCAGAAGCGCAACCTGCTCTCGACGCTCCTTTTCTCGCAGGGCGTGCCGATGATCGCGTCGGGCGACGAGATCGGTCGCACGCAGAATGGCAACAACAACGCTTACTGTCAGGACAACGAGATCAGCTATCTCGATTGGAATATCGACGATGAACGCGAGCAAATGCTCGCCTTCACGCGCCGGCTGATCACGTTGCGGCGGAAACATCCGGTATTCATGCGGCGTCGCTTTCTCCAGGGCGAGGCGCCGGAAGGCGCCAGCAGCAAGGACGTCACCTGGCTCACGCCGGCCGGCAACGAGATGACCGTCGTCGAATGGAATCAGGAATTCGCGCGATGCATCGGCGTGCTGCTGGCGGGCGATGCGTTCGGCGAGACGGACGCGCAAGGACGGCCGGTTCGCGACGACAACATCCTGCTGCTCTTCAACGCTTACCATGACGCGATCGAGTTTCATCTGCCGGCCGCCAACGGCACGGGCGAGTGGCGCGTGCTGATCGACACTGCGAAGGACGGCGGCATCCCGAGCGGCGAAGCGCCTCACACGGCGCCGATCTACCCGCTGGCGGGACGGTCGGTTGTGCTGATGCTCGACGTGCGGGGTTCTCAGACGCCGTCGTCCGGCGGATGAGCGAAAAGCTCCGGCACCTCGCGCGCCTCCACGGAATCGAGGAGGCGTATCACGACGTCTGGCGCAAGTTGCATCGCGTCGGCGACGACACGCTACACGCGCTGCTCGCGGCCATGGGGGTCGATGCATCGAGCGAGACTGCGCTGGACGATGCGCTTCGTGCGACGATTCGCAGCCGCTGGGAGCGCGTCATGGACGCGGCGACCGTCGTTCGCGAAGATCCTCGTGGATTCGTCGTTCCGTTGCGCCTTTCCGAGCGATTGGATCACTCGAAGCTGCGCTGGCGAATCGTCGCGGAAGACGGTCGCGAATGGAGCGAAACATTCGATCCCGCCACTTTGCCCCAGGGCGAGGCCGCCAAGGTCGAAGGCGTCGCTTATGTCGCGCGCCAACTGACGCTCCAAGTCCCGTGTCCTCGCGGCTATCACCGTTGTTCGATCGCCGACCGCGATACGGTCCTCGCGGAAGGGGCGCTGATCGTGACGCCGATCCAATGCTATCTGCCCCCGCAGCTTGCCCAGGGCGGCCGGGCATGGGGCATCGCCGCACAGCTCTACGGCCTCCGCTCGCGGACCAACTGGGGTAGCGGCGACTTCTCCGATCTTCGCGCGTTGGCTGAGCGCTGCGCGTCGGTCGGGGCGGCGGTCGTGGGCATCAATCCATTGCACGCCCGCAACACCAACGATCCGGCGGAGGCAAGCCCGTACGCCGCTTCGTCACGCCTGTTTGTCGATCCGCAATATCTCGACGTCGCGGCGATTGCGGACTTCGCGGAATGCGAAGAAGCGCGCGCAATCGTCGCGTCGGCGTCGTTTCAATCGATGCTTCGTGGTTTGAGGGACAGCGAGCTCGTCGATCGTGCCGGAGCGGCGGCTGCGCGAAACTCCGTTCTGGAAATGCTGTACGCGAGCTTTCGCAAACGCCATCTTGCTGTCGGAAGCGCTCGGGCGGATGCGTTTCGGCGGTTTAACGCGAATGGGGGTGAGCCACTGCGTCGTTACACGCTGTTCGAAGCGCTGCACGAACATTTTTGCCGCAGCGATTCCACCTCGGGCGGATGGCCGACGTGGCCGCCGCCGTATCGCGATCCAGCCGCACCTGCGGTCATCGCATTCGACGCGGCTCACCGCGCGCGTGCTGAATTCTTCGCATATCTGCAATGGCAGGCCGACGAGCAACTTGCTGCCGCGTGCAGCGGACCCGCGGCGCTTCCCATCGGGCTCTATCGCGATCTCGCGGTTTCGGTGGACGGCGCCGGTGCGGAAGCGTGGGCGAATCAGCATTGCTATGCAAGGGGCGCGAGCGTCGGCTCTCCGCCGGACGACTTCAGTCTGCTGGGCCAGGATTGGGGCATCGCGCCATGGATCCCGTCGCAGCTTTCCGAGGACGCCTACGCGCCGTTCATCGCAATCCTGCGGGCGAACATGCGCCATGCCGGTGCGTTACGGATCGATCACGTCATGGCGCTCTCGCGGCTGTTCTGGATTCCGCACGGTGCAACGCCCCCGAACGGCGCATACGTCGCTTATCCGCTGGAGTCAATGCTCGGCATCGTCGCGCTCGAGAGCCAGCGCAATCGATGCCTGATCATCGGCGAGGACCTGGGGACCGTGCCCGACGACATGCGATCGGCGCTCGCGAATGCCGGCGTGTTGTCGTACGACGTCTTCTACTTCGAGCGAAGCGCTTCCGGCGATTTCAAATCGCCCTCCGAATACGACTCGCAATCGATTGCGGTCGCCACGACGCATGACCTGCCGACGCTCGCCGGATGGTGGGCGGGACGCGACCTCCAGTTACGCGACACATTGGACCTGTTTCCGAATGCGCAGGCGCGCGATCAGCAATTCGCTGCCCGCGCGCAGGATCGAGCGCGCCTGCTCCATGCGCTCGCTGACGCGAAGCTCCTTCCCGAGGGCGTCGGCACCGATCCCGTCCATGTGCCTGCGATGACGCCCGATCTGGCGCAGGCAATCCATGTGTACCTCGCCCAAACGCCGGCAAGGCTTGCCGTGATTCAGCTCGAGGACATCGTCGGCGCGCTCGAGCAAACGAATCTTCCCGGCACCACGACCGGGCATCCGAATTGGCGGCGCAAGCTTGCGCTGCCGATCGAGCGACTGCAGCACGATCGTCGCTTCGAGGACGTTGCGCGCGCCATGTCCCGCGAACGACCAAACCGCGGGGATTGAGGCGCGATACCGGTTGGGCATCGTTGCCGGACGCAGAGCGCTCTGCTATAGTGACTGTTGCGCCGATTTGAAGCTTCAGCTTGCGGGCGCACAATAAATGCCGCTAAAGCGAGGTTCGCCTCAGCCTGGAGATACCGGGCGGGGCACACGAAACCCGTTCGGCGGCGAGCCGGACGGGTTTTTTGTTGCCGAAATTGCGGCGAAACGAGCGAGGCTGACATGAGCGAGCCAAGCAAACGCGGTTTCACCACGACGATTCTGCACAACGATCGTGAAGCGCCGATCGAGCACGGCGCGCTGCACAAGCCGCTGCACACCTCCGTCGCGTACGGTTATCGCGATGCGCGCGATCTCGCGGCGGTGTTCCAGGGACGGCAGACGGGCTACGCCTATGGTCGGCAAGGCAATCCGACGACCGCCGCGCTGGAAGCGAAGGTCAACGCGATGGAGGAGGGTATCGCGACGGCGTGCTTCTCCACCGGCATGGCGGCGATCGCCGCCGCAATGCTGGCGCTACTGAAGGCCGGCGATCACATCGTTGCCAGCCAATATCTGTTCGGCAACACCAACAGCCTGTTCGGAACGCTGGCGACGCATGGCACGCCGGTCACCTTCGTCGATGCGACCGATGTTCGCGAAGTCG